>Ga0265293_10002734_pt1 | contig 34402 bp, 36 predicted proteins | sample Munlanlewell138R_FD_192505 | JGI IMG/M metagenome (GOLD analysis project Ga0265293, IMG submission 192505) | Leachate microbial communities from a municipal landfill in Southern Ontario, Canada - Leachate well 138R | ecosystem: Engineered > Solid waste > Landfill > Unclassified | place: Canada... | reverse complement strand
TTAAACTAAATATTGAAGAGCTTATACAGTATATATGCATAAGTGCAGATGTAGAAAAAGATAAAATCATACACTATGCAAACGAGATGAAGCTTGATGTGGCTCTAAATATGAAAAAGTCCTTTTTCAAGCTTAGTGGTGGAATGAAGCAGAAGTTGCTTATAGCTATATCTTTGGCAAAAAAGAGTGATATTATCATCTATGATGAGCCTACTGCAAACTTAGACCCTAAAGCTAGGGATGACTTTTATAGACTATTAAAACAAAATGAAGATGAAAAAGTTCTTCTTTTTGTAACCCATAGGCTAGAGGAAGTAAAAGATCTTGTTAATCGTCAGATTTATATGGATCTTGGAAAAGTGGTTTCGGATGAAAAGTTTTAACTTTTTACTCATACTTTCTTTAAGCTTTTTTAGCGCTTGTAATTCTACTCAAAGTTCAGGTGCAAAAGAGCCAAAAAGTAAAAGTAGAGTATGCCCAAAGTGTCATATGGAAGTAGATAAGAGTAATACGCATAGCGCATCACTTGTAAAAAATGATACCATATACTATTTTGATGATATAGGTTGTCTTGTCTTATGGAGTAGTGAGAACAAACTAGATGCAAAAGATGCAAAGGTTTTTACAAAAGATTCAACTCGCTATATAAATGCAACAGATGCACACTACAAGATAGGAGAAAAAACTCCAATGTCTTATGGTTTTGTTGCCTTTGAAAATAGTGCAGAAGAGACAATAGACTTTGATGAAGTTAACATCAAAATATTAAGAGGTGAGCATATGGCAAATCCCAAAATTAGAAAACAGATACTAGGATACTAATGAAAAATTTATACTTAATCGCATATTTGGACCTAAAAGAGTCCATAAGAGCTAAATGGTTTGTAGTTTACTCTCTTGTTTTTGGAGGGTTGATTGCTCTGTTTTTTATAGCAGGAGTTACAGAGTCACAAGTTATGGGTTTTAGTGGTCTTAGCAGACTCCTTCTTATGTATATACAGATAACAATAGTTATTTTGCCTATCTTTATCCTCATAACTACAGTTAGGTCTATTTCAGGAGATAGAGATAACCACATTTTGGAGTATATGCTCTCTTTTCCTATTTCACTAAAGCAGTATTATTGGGGTAAGATTATTGGTCGTTTTATTACTGTATATCTACCTGTTTTGTTTGCTATGGTTATTGCAATTATATATGGAGCATTTAAGGGTGCGGATATTCCTTGGAGCATCTTCTTTTTATACACAGGCCTTCTTTTTGCTATGAGTAGTGCATTTTTAGGTATAGCATTTTTTATATCTTCATTTGTAAAATCTAGCGAAGTAGCACTTGGAATTGCATTTTTTATCTGGATATTTCTACTAGCTTTTATAGATATCGCACTTATTTCACTTATGATGCAAAATAGATTTAATGAAGAGCTTATTATCTTTATTGCTATGATAAATCCTATGGAGATTTTCCGTGTGGCTGCTATCTCGCTTTTTGATCCTGAACTTACTGTTATGGGACCTGTTGCGTTTTATATACTTGACTCTATGAGTCAAAGTGTTTTTGTTTTACTATCCATTGCTTATCCTCTTTTTATAGGGTTATTATTTGCATTTTTGGGTTATAAGATATTTGAGAAAAAAGATTTAGTTTAATAATAGGAGGTTATAGTGGTTAAAATATTTCTAGCAGTAGTATTAGCATCAAGCGTATTATTCTCTTATGAGATGGACTATACAAAAGATACTGAGGGATTAGTAAAAGGGATGAAAGTTCATGAAGGCCCTAATTGGGTGGCTAAGATAGAACTGACAAATGGTAAAAAAGTATTTTTTGTAAGCCCTAAAGCGATGATGCAGTTTTATTTTCATCCTGGTAAATGGTTTGATGTGGGTGTAAAGAGCGAAGATGATATAAAAGATATCATAGTCACAGACTTTACAACACTCAAACCAATCAATGCTAGAGGCGCTTTTTTTGTCTATGGCTCAAATATGGTCTCACCCGCTGGAGATGATTTACCAGCTTTTGCAACATACGACTCAGCACAAAGTTATAGCAAAGAGCATAATGGGAAGAGAATTTTAAATTTTAAAGAGATTCCAGAAGCTCTTATAAAACTTTTAAATGGAAGGATATAAAATGACTAAGCAAGCTCCAAGAGATGAAGCGATAGAACTCGATCCAAAGAGATATATAGTTAGTGAGACAGATGCAAAAGGAAATATAACATACTGTAATGAGTACTTTAGAGAGGTTTCTGGTTATACAGAAGATGAACTTATAGGTGCACCTCACAATATCGTTCGCCACCCTGATATGCCCAAAGTGGTTTTCAAACTTCTATGGGAGACAATATCTAAGGGTAAAAATATCAACGCAATAGTTAAAAACCTCGCAAAAGATGGAAGATACTACTGGATTTTTACAGAATTTGAGATAAGAAAAAACACAGATACTGGTGAAATCATAGGCTATCACGCTTCAAGAAAAGCAATCTCAAAATATGTTATAGAGACTATAGCTGCTCTTTATGCAGAGCTATTAAAGATAGAAAAAACTCAAGGTGTTGCTGCATCTGAGGAGTATCTTGTAAAGTTTCTAAAAGAAAAAGGTGATGATGTTGAGTTTGCCAATATTATGGAAGAGATCCACAAGTTCTACTAGGAGTTTTAAAAATAGATGAAAAAAATTTTACTCCTTTTACTTTTCATCTATGCTCTTAATGCAAATGTGCTTCAAGAGGCTATAGATAAAGCTCCATCAGGCTCAACACTAAAGCTCTATAGTGGCGTTTATAGTGGTAATATTACGATTAACAAACCTCTAAATATAATCGGCGTTGAAGCTGACGTTGTCATAGATGGAGGTGGTGTCGGAAATGTTGTAGATATCAAGAGTTCAAATGTAACTCTTAATAATCTCACCATACAAAATAGTGGCCCTCTTATGTACTCGCTTGATAGTGGCATCAAGATAGAAAAAGCTAAAAATATCAACATCATAAACTGCAAAATTTTAGACTCTTTATATGGACTTAACATCTATATGATGCAGGATTCTACAATCAAAGAAAATTTTATAAGCTCAAAAGATTATGATATAGGACTAAGAGGAGATGCACTAAAAATATGGCACTCTCACAACAATCTTATCTCTCATAACACCATCACAAAAACTAGAGATATTACTATAAACCAATCCCATAACAATATTTTTACAAATAATAATATTACAAACTCAAGATTTGCACTAAATGTAGCCCATAGTAATCATAATCTTATAGAAAAAAATAGCTTTCGTTATAACTCCGTATCTTTAATGATGATGATGAGTGAGGATTCTAAAATCATAAACAACTCCATACTAAGCTCAAATGGTGCTGCTGGCATTGGGGTTATACTTCAAGGTGGCTCAACTGTTTTTGACTCTAATACACTTAGATACAACGCTAAAGCTATCTATATAGATTCAAATCCAAATGAGCAAGAGATAAAGAGGTTTATCACAAACAATGACATCTCTTATAACAAAGAAGCTATGGGTTTTCATATGACCATCAGACAAAACAAAATTGCTAACAACATTTTTGAGGGAAATATAGATGATATCGTAAAAGGTACAGCTGGATATAAAACTATGCTAAACGAAGTGGAGTATAACTACTGGGATAGATATGCAGGTTTTGATAAAAATAGAGACAATATAGGTGATAACTCTTTTTTAATCTACCAATATGCAGATAGACTTTGGCACTACAACAACAAGGTAAAGTTTTTCTATGGCTCACCCATCATGAGCATGCTTAACTTTTTAGCTCAAGTTGCACCCTTTATAGAGCCAACTCTACTTTTAGAAGACTCCAAGCCTCTCGTTGAGAAGCTTAGATAAAATTTATTTAATACTATTGATAATATCTAAAAACTCTTTGGCGTTAACCCCACCATCGATTCTCTCAACTTTAGCTTCATGTGAGTTTATAAAGTGGAATGTTGGAGTTCCAATATAAGTAAGACCACTTGGAATAAAATCTTTGTGAATGTCTAGTTGCACTGGTATAAACTTTTCATATACTTCTTTTGTAGCGTTTTCTTGTTCAAAAACCACATCTATCATATATTCACAAGCTGGGCAACCTTCTCTACTTAGCATCACCATAACAAGTTTATTTTCTTTCTCGGCCAATCTCAATGCATCATCATAACTCTCCCAATCAAGGTCTGCAAATAATGAGCTAAAAAGTAAAGATAAAATCAAAAGTATTTTTTTCATAAAGTATTTCCTTATATCTGATTTAAGTGAGCTAAAAATTCGTCAGGACCAACAAATCCAATGATTGTCTTAGAGTTCATAACTGTAGAAGAAGTATCAAAGAAAATTAAAGCAGGAGGCCCAAAGACTCCATACTTTTTACTCATTGCTTTTTGTTCTTGTGAATTTTCCGTAACATCTGCTTTTATAAAAACAAACTCACTAAGCTTAGCTTTTACTCTAGCATCTGCAAAAGTTACATTTTCTAACTCTTTGCAAGATGTACACCAAGAAGCATAGAAATCAAGCATTATCTTTTTTCCCTTGTGTTTAGCCAAAAGCTCATCTAATTGAGCTATAGACTTTACTTTACTATACTCAAGCTCTTTAGTTACTACTTGTGTTTGACTTGCACCACTCTTTAAAAATGAAAGTGGTTTAGTCATGCTAGTTGATCCTCCAAGTGCTCCGATAAGTAGAGCTACAAAGTAGATAAAAGCTATAAGGGCTACACTTCGCTTAAAGATGTGAGACTCTCTCTCAAAAGCTCCTAAGTAGATGGCAAAACCTATTCCGAGCATTGCATAAAGAAGCATAGTAACATACTCATCTACTACACGTTCTAACATCCAAACTGCTATAAAGAGCATCATAACACCAAAAATAGCAGTGACCATAGTCATCCACGCTCCAGGTTTTGGCATAAAGCGTCCAGCACTAACTCCAACTGCAATAAGCGGAATCCCCATACCGATACTCATAAAAAACAGAGCTAATCCTCCAAGAACGGCATCTCCTGTTTGACCTATATAAACAAGTGCCCCAGCAAGTGGAGCTGCCACACAAGGACCAACTATAAGAGCCGATAAAAATCCCATAATAGCGACACCAATGTAGCCACCTCTGTTGCTATTTTTACTCACCTTTGCAACTAAAGAATCAGGAAGCTTTAACTCATAAAATCCAAACATACTAAATGCTAAGGCTACAAATACACCCGCAAAAGAGTAAATTACCCATGGAGTTTGAAGAGCGGCTTGAAGGTTTGCACCAAAGAGTCCTGCTAAAACACCAGCGATAGTATATGCAACTGCCATAGCAAGAACATAAACAACTGACAATCCAAAAGCTTTTTTAGTAGTAATCCCATCACCTTGAGAAATAATAACCCCAGAAATAATAGGAATCATAGGAAATACACAAGGAGTAAGAGCTAAAAGAAGTCCAAAACCTAAAAATGTTAAAAGTACAAGTGTGATGTTTCCAGATTTTATTGTGTTTGCAATGGCATCTGTTTCAGAAACAGTATCTTCTTTAGGTGCAACTATTTTTTGTTCTTCTTTAGTTCCAACATCACTTTTAATTGTAGATGCTACTTTAAGCTTGCTTGTATCTACTTCAAAACTATAAGTCTCACTTAGTGGTTCATAACAAAGACCTTGTTCAGAGCAGCCTTGATATGAGAGTACAAACTCGATGTTTTTCATCCCACTAATATCACTACCTTTTTCTAAAGTAACTATAAACTGAGGAGACTCGAGATATACCATCTCTTCATGATGTTCTACACTCTTTGGTTTTTTTATCTCTGCTATAGATATGCCACTGCCCTCTTTTACCTCAAGTTTTAACTGTTCGGTGTAAAGATAGATATCTTTTGCTATCTCTACAGAAGCTTCTATCTCCATTGAAGAGTTTATAATAGCGTTTGCTTTAAAAGCTTCATCAGGCATCAAAAATTTTGAAGCACCAAAAAGAGAGATGCTTAAAGTTAAAAGTAACACAAATATATTTTTCATACATACACACCTATTTTTTTGGTAATTATATCCAATAGAAGTTTCTTATCTATTGTCTATTTATTTGTTATTTATCCTCAACAGAGATGTAAGCATAGCCTCTGTTTTGCTTATCTATAAGTGCTATAGTAGAAGTTGGTACTATCTTTACAAAACTAAGCATATCTTTGTCTTGTAGTTCATTATTTGTCATTCCAGCTTTACAAACAAAAAACTCTACATTATATGTGTCTTGTAAAGACTCCAATCTTGTATGAATCTCTTTATACTTACTCAAAAGTGCTTTGTCGTCGCTATACTTTGTCTTACTCGGATCTTTTACAAAAAATCTATATGCGCTTCCGTGTACTACAACAGCAACCTCTAACTCTTGAAGTTGACTCTCATAGTGATTTTTGTTGACAACGATAGCCTTTAGTATTTTTTTTTCAAAAGTATCCATATTTCCAGCTGTTAAACTAATAACAAGCTTTGGACTTATGTCCTCTGCACTACCTAATCCAACCAATAGCATTAATGCTAAAATAATTTTTTTCATATGTTTTTACCTCTATTCTGTTATGTTTTTTAGTACTGATTCAAAATCTTTCTGTGCTTCGAGTAGAACTTCTTTTGAATCTTTATCTTCAACTTTAGCACTACTCATCCAGTTATATACAGCTGGAAATCCTAAAACTATTTTATCCTCATCTTTTTTCTTGTATAGCATTAAAGTACAAGGAGCAAAAGCACTAGCTTCTGGGCGAGTTAAAGAGACTGTGTATATTACCTTGAGTTTACAAATAGAGTATGTAACATAGAAGTCAAATGGAGACTCACCATTTGATACGCTCTTTATTTCATCATTATAATTCATATAGTTTGGCATCACGAAGCCATGAGGAGCAAATCCGTTTTCAAGATTCATCTCTAAATCTTCTCTCGCTTCATCAAAGTCCTCGCCGTCTAGTTCTAGCTCAAATTTAGATACAAGTCCTCTATTTTCTTTGAGACTATCCTCACTTATGGAGTGCTTTGCATCTTTAAAGTTTGTCTTGATGGCCTTTAGGGTCTCTTGTTCTAATTCTTTAAGTAGCTCATCATCAAGCCCTAAGATTTTTGCCTGTGCCTCTGAAGTTAGCAAAGATAGATGCAAGACATCTTCATCCTTTGCCTGATAGATGCCAACACCAAAGGGTGTAAGAACTCCAGCCTCTGGGTACTTTTTAACTAAATCTGCTGATATTGTTGTATGGTATATAGTTAAAAGGTTAAAGGTTTGAAACTTTGTCTTTTTAAACTGCTTTTTGTATGGATAATTCATCTCGCTATTAACAGCTATCTTAAAACCACTCTTTTTAAATGCTTCTTCAACTGTTGTCGGTGTGATGGCGCCATCTTTGTTTTGTATCTCAAAAAGGTGTAAATCCCCAGCTCCAAAGAGCGCACTAAAACTAAACACAACCATTAAAACTAATTTTTTCATGTTTTTCCTTTGTTTATATATCTCAAGGGACTATATTTACCCAGCCCTCTTTAACTCTCTCTGTCATCTCAACTATTCCAGCAGTAACGATCTCGCTGCCCTCTACAAGTTCTTCTTCTTTTATATTTTTTGTAGTCATTGTGTTTTGACATGCAACAAACTCAACATCAAGAAGCATCAAAGCTCTTACTCTTAAAGCTATATCTTCATGAATTTTCTCAAGAGCTTTTATGCCATGATAGTAAGCTACTATTCTTATCTGAACATTTTCTGGCCCATAGAACTTCAAAACATTATTTGCACTACTTAAAACATGATGAATCTCTACATCATCTGCACTCTTGATGGAGAAGACTATTTGTCTTGGATTGTCAAAAGATGGCTCTGGCTTAGCAAACTTTGTCTCAGCTGCGAGTATCGCACATAAGAGTAAAATTAGTGTAAAATATCGTCTCATTTTAGATCCTTTATCATTGATTTAAAATCCTCTATATTCCATGAACCTGGGATTTTCTTTTTGATATTTTCATCAACATCTATAAAAAAGAAAGATGGTGTAAAACTCACCTTTAACCCTAGAGGAAGAGAATCTGTGTCGAGATTTAGCTTAACGGGGATAAATCTTTCTTGTATCCACGCACTCATCTCTTCATCATCAAAAACATCTCTTTGCATATCGCTACAGTAGTGGCAATTAGTTCGCACAACTTCGAGCATTATCAATTTTTTGTTTTCTTTTTGACTCATCTTTGCATCTTTATAGCTTTTAAACTCTAATGCTTCTAAAGTAAAACAAAGAAAAACTAAACAAAAAAATGCAAACTTAAAACTACTCATCACCCCACTCCAAAGCTCTATAAGCAGACTCAACATTTATAGTATGCATCTCCTTATATAGTTTTAGGTCTTCAAACTCACTCATATGAGAGTTAGCAAGTGTATCTGTTATATCTTTGCCATCATCAATAGACTCTAACACAAACTCTTTGATAGCCTCAAGATATCTCTTTGTCATCTTTGTACTATCTCTCATATATAAATTTCCATGTCCACCGATGATATATTTACTATTTTTTGCCTCTATCTCAACTATGGCGTCAATCCAGTTGTTGATATCTCCACCACGCAAGGACAATATCCTCTCATTAAACACTAAATCACCTGCAAATACAGCACTTTGTGAAGGTATAAAAACTATCATATCGTTGTCTGTATGAATAGTCTTATCAAAACTTATAAGTTCAACCTCAACACCATCAAGCGCAAGAGTTTGCACTCCTTCTATAAACTTTGTAGGAAAAACTTCTTTTGTTTTATCAAATGCTTCTTTAGATATATATTGTTGCATTCTTATTTGGGTTGCTTTTGGTGTATTTGCAAATATTTTAGCGCCTATGATTGTTGCACCATTTTCTTTGTAGTATCCATTTCCAAGCCAGTGGTCATCATGGATATGAGTGTTTATAACATAAGAGACTTTTTGATTTTTGATACCCATCATAGCCTTGTGAGTATCTCGCGCATACTTATAGCTAGGTCCGCTGTCTATTACTAGATAACTCTTGCCCAAATCTACGAAGCAAGAGTTGGTGATATCGCCGTTGTTGTGTGTATCCATTATCTGCGGCTTGCCAAAAAAACAGTAGATTTGATTGTTTATCTTTTTTGGCACAAGATTATATTCAAAGGAGAAAAGAGAATGAAAAGCTAACGCTATTAACAATAATGACTTCATATACACAACCTTTTAGCAATATTTTTTATATGGAGCTTTGTGCTCCATATTTTTAAAACAGATAGTTCACTTCAAAACGATACTCGTTATATGAATCTTTGTCTTTACCACCAGTTCTATTATCAGCACTAACTACACCTAAACGAAATTTTGCATCTAGTTGAGGCGTGATTTGTTGATTTAGATCTATATGAACAATTGTCAAGTCTGCTTGTCCACCTGATGCTTGTTTTTTCTCATCAGAATCTTGAATCGCATAGCGAGCTGTTGTACTAAAGCCCTCTAGTATATCTGCTTTACCAAAGTCATACTTTGCTTCAAACATAATAGTCTGTGCATTTGCTTTCCAGTTTAGTTGTGCCATCGCACGAGTATATCCACCAGTTGGAAATCCACGCCATGGTGCTACGATATCAGCTTTGTCTTCCACTTTTGAGTATCCAACTTGCCCTTTAAAAGCTCCAACAGATCCTACTAAGCGAGCCATCCAAAGAGAAGTATCTAAAGAGTTTCCACTCTTATATCCTTTTGCAGCAGCATTTGCATCAGTAACACCTCCAGCTAAACTAGCTCCACCAATTTTACCTGCTCCATTATCAAACTGTTTCATATAACGAACGCCAGGAGTAAGTGTAAAACCACCCATAGCAATAGCATAGTTTAGCTCTCCTATAACGCTAGATAGCATATTTGGCACTGCGGTATAAGTTGCATCGATTTTAAGATTTGGTATAGATTTATTACTCACAGCTGCTACTACAAGGTTGTTACTTTTACCTTTTACTGCTGTATAAGTTAGACCTTTATGTACACCTGAGTCATCATTGTTATTCCAAGACTCTCCAGAAGAGTCTTCAAATGTTAAGACATCATGAAAAGTAGTATGGTCGCGAAGTTTTTGAGCTGTAAAGTATGCAGCTTTTATATTTGTTTGAGGCACATCGTTGGACTCAACGCTCACACCCTCAAAAGTATTTGGAATCATCTTTGTGTCGTTAGACGCAGTAAGAGCTGATTCAAACATTTGACGACCTAGTTTGAAGTCTGTTTTTGAGATGTTGTACTGTAAATAAGCTTGAGCCAAAACTGCCATTTGCCAGTCGCCATCTTTTTTAACATTGTATCTACTAAATGTATCTTTACCAGATTTTACATTACTTACATCATTAGCATTTTGTCTCCAGTTTGCGATCGGACTGTTTGAATAGTATAGTCCCATAGTCGCACTAAATCCATGAAGTGGGGCAGTTTTGTATAAGATACTACCACCTGCACCAAAAGCGATGTTATCACCATTGTCACTATCTCTCCAGTCCCATCTAAAAGCGTTAGCTCTTAAGCGACCATAAAAAACACCCTCAGTAAAGGCATCGCCGATGTTATCAACACTCTTTGGTAGCGTGTTATAAACTTCCGTCATATTGCCCTTTAGGCTTCTCTTTGGTTTTGCATCATCTGCGCTCACACTAGTAGCACATACAAGTGCTGCTATTAGGCTTATTTTCAATATTTTCATCTTTTCCCTTTATAAGTTATCGTTTTTGTGAGCCCTTAGTTGGGCACCCACAATCATAGTCTAGTAAAACAACATTTCCCTCGTTGCTCACATCTACCACCTTTTTACGCTTGATGTAGTCACGAACTACGTCATACACTGGTCTAATTTTATCTTTTTGAAGATTTTGCCCTGCATTTTGCAGGTTTCCGCCCCATGATGAGACAATGTATGTCTTATCTAAAACAATATCTTCTCCGCCAACTTTGAGCTTAGATATACGCTCGCCAGCTTTGTTGCCTACAGCTATGCTATATGTAACTCCACCCAAACGACTCATATCTCCACCTTGTTGATAGAGAGGGTTTGCATTAAAAACATTATCTGCTATATCTTCTAAAAGTTTTGCAATATTTCCACCCTTTAGCTCAAAAGTATAAACATCAGGATAGGTGACCGCACACATCTCATAGACATTGTCCATAGTAATATCTTCGCCTGCTAAGACTGTAGTTCCCCATCTGTAGCCAGGAGTAAAAGAGATATCACACTTCATCTCATCCATGATGGCATCGTTTATGAGTTGATCAAATGTTGAGAAAAATGTATCTCTTTTATATAGCGTATTTTTAGTTTTACCGAGTACTTCATACATCTCATTGGCAAATGGAGCATAAAGCTCTTCTACAAGTTTCACACCCTCTGGATCTGCTGGGATTAGGTTAGATGCTATTGGTACGAGTTTATACTCATAACCATGCACTTTTCCATCTTTTGCGTCTATATCTAAGCGACCTACATACTTACCATGACTTCCTGCAATAACAATTACCGTGCCATCAATTACTATCGGCTTTGGTGATGGGTCATGAGTATGCCCACTAAGAATAAAGTCTATACCATGAACCATACGAGCTAACTCTTGATCAACACTAAAGCCATCATGAGATAAGACAACAACACAATCAACCTTATGCTCATTCCTTAACTCATCTACATACTCTTGAAGAGTCTCAGGTCTGATACCAAAGCTCCAGCCCTCTGTAAACTCTTTAGGATTAGCTGTAGAAGTAAAAGGAAAAGATTGTCCTATGATTCCTATCTTTGCTCCACCTCTTTGCTCAATCGTATAAGGTTCAAAAATCAGCTCCTCATACTCATCAGCAAATGGGTCATTACCAACTACATTTTGAGATATAAACTTAGCATCAAGCATCTCTATAAGTTCTTTTACTCTCTCTTTACCATAAGTAAACTCCCAGTGACCAACCATCACATCTACACCTAAGTAGTTCTGAGCTTTTACTATCGCCTCGCCTCTTGTCTTTAGTGCTACACCTGTTCCTTGCCATGTATCTCCAGAATCTAAAAAGAGAACATTTTCTGAGCCTCTCTCGTCTCTTACATGATCTAAGTAAGTTTTCATATGAGCTACTCCGCCCATCTTTCCAAACTTCTTAGCTAAAGTTTCAAAGTCTATATGCGTATCAAAATAAGCATCTAAACTGCTAGGCTCTAGTCCGTAGTGTTTTGCAAAAGCTTCACCACATAAAAAGCCAGGAGTTCCAACTAAGTTTGGAGCAGATATCAAAGTAGATGGCTCTCTCCAATATAGTGGTTTTAGATGCGCATGAATATCACACATATGTAAAAGAGTAAAATTTCCAGTTGCATTAAATGCGTAAATATCTTTTAGTGATATTTGCGCTGGAGTTTTTACACCACTTGCAGAACATCCAACACTAACAGCACCCAGCCCAAAAATAGCAGCTATGTGCATAAAATCTCTTCTTGAAATATCCATTTTTAAGCCTTATCTTTTTAGTCCAGGGATAGCTATTTCACTTCCCTTAGCTTCTTGTGTCAGATACACTTCAAGTCCTACCATCTCAGGTGAGCCTAAAGGAATAACTGCTAACAAAGCGTTATTCATACAGCCTTGAAAACGGCGTTGTAGAGTTCTAAGTGATGACTTTGTCATTCTATACGCTGGCCAAGTCGCAGCTGGTGCGTTACCTGCTCCACTTAAATCTGGTAAAGGTTGAGTTCTTAAAACACTACCTATAACTTCTGATGAGTGACAAGATAGACAAGAAAGTCCTCGAGAGCCTCTTTTTTGCTCAAAAGTTAGCTTACCAAGTTCATAAGATTCTTTTATGTGTTTGTTGGCATTTATATCTATTTGAAGCTTTTGTCCATTTGCTATAGACTTCGCATAAGCACTCATGTCAAACATATCCGAACTCTTAAGAGCAAATGGTTTGTGCCCATTTTTACTCATTAGTGCTTGAAGCACTTGATCAAGTCCAACAACTTGTTTAAAATCTTCTAGATATCGTGGGAAACCTGCTATATAAGCTGGTAGCTTATCTTCGCTTACATTTAAAAATGAAGCCAAACCAGCTTCTCCACCACAATACTTATCTAGAAGCTCATTTCCATTTCCTACCATTAAATCTGCTGGATTATCTTCGAGCATCTCAGCATATAAATCACGATCTGTATCACTCATAGAGAATTGTTCACTCGAAAAAGAGAGAGACCAAAGCAGAGAAAGAGATAGTGCTATTTTAATTGTGCTTTTCATGATTATCCTTTTGGTTTAATCTTTGTACTTTTTTCGTGAACTTCGCCTGTGTTATCACTATAAGTAACACTTAGTTTCCCAGCACCATTTACCTTCATATATGTTGTAAACACTGGGTTAGTAGAGAGTGATTCCCAAACATTCATAGTTGTAATAACTTTAGAGTTATAATCAAACTTTACACTATTTACATACTTTGCTGGAATAATTTCTTTAGTTGTTTTATCTTTACGCATTCCAGTTTCCATAGGATGCATAACCATAAAACTAATTTTAATTATTTCACCGTCTTTATAACTTTTTGGCTTAATCTTAATAAGTGATTTTCTACTTGACATTTTTATTTTCCTTGATTTATTTTATTTTAGAATTTTGTTAAATGATTGAGTATCAACCACATCCACCAATCGTTACTTTTACATTTTGTGTAGTAATTAAAAATGTACCATCACTAAGTCCAACAACAGCAGCTACATCTTGAGTGCCACCTAGTTTTATACGAGTAGCAAACATAGCTTTTCCGTTTGCTGGAGTTAAATGAACATCAATACATCTAGTGTTAGCATTTTTTGTAGCTAAGATATGTATAGATTTTACATAATCACTATCAGTCATAGGAGAATCAACCTCAACAGTTACAGGAACAACCGCACCATTTTCAGCAATCTCTGGAACTTTCAAGCTTACTTTTGAAGACTCAACAGCACCTTTGTTACCAGTTATTGCATCTACCGCTGCTTTATAAGAAAGGTCATTTGGACCTGTTAGTTTTTTTGCTTCATCTGCAAAACTAATCGCTGGGCTAATTGCTGCGATAGTTGCCACCGCACCTAGTTGTTTAAAAAAGTCTCTTCTTTGCATTTGTATATCCTTATTTTGTTGAAATAACATATGAAGTAATTTCACATATCTCTTTTGGTGTAAATAACTTAGTAGTTAAGTTAACTGTCATGTTTGTGTGTTGGTTATCTATACGTGGATCAGCAATCTTTTGAAAAACAAACTGATGGTCTCTAACGCCACTATCTATAAACATCGTTTTATATCCAGTTAAATCTGGGCCAATGTTTCCACCACCTTGAGCTTTTTCAATATTGTGACAAGCTACACAGTTTCCATACTGTTTAGTCTCACCCTTTTTTAGAACTATTCCTTTTGGCGGTGTTTGCCCTGCTTGTGCGCTATTTAAGTTGTGAAATATATAAGCACCTCTTGCAATAGCATCTTTGTCTGTTGTTATACAACCCTCTGGCATTGTATAGACTGTAGCTTTACCTAGCAAATCTTCTTTGATTATCTTACTTGCATTTGGCTTTTCTATCACACCACTATAATCAGCAGCAAAAAGTGAAGCACTTACTAGAAGCGATATCATCACAGTTTTTCTCATACTCTGTTCCTCCTATTTTTATTTCAGGAACAAGTTTATCTCTTCATTGTAAAATTTATGTAAAATAAGATTTATTTATTAGATTTATATATTTTTAGAAGTAAAAATGTATGTAAACTCGCTTCCCTTCTTAGGAGTAGAGTTGATAATGAGCTGTATATTTTCTTTGTCGATGATGGATTTTACGATGCTAAGGCCTATGCCAAAGCCACCTTTGTTGATATTTTCTCTGTAGTATCTACTAAATATATTACCAACATTTTCTATTCCTACACCACAATCTTTTATACTAAGATAAATTTTTTCAGCATCTTCATAGAGCTTTACATCTATCTTTGAGTTTTCATATGAGTACTTGATGGCATTTGAGAGAGTGTTATCTATAACTCTTTGGAGTTTTTTTGGATTTATAAAAATCAGGAGTGACTCTTGTATGTCTGAGTCAATTACTATTTTTTTCATAAGAGCTACTTCACTAAAGTACTCTATCCTCTCTTTTAAAAACATATCAAGGTTGATATTTTGTTTTTCATACTCCAGTCTTTCATGTTTTATAAGATAGTCCATGTCATTGTATATGTTAGATAAAACCTTAGATGCTGCCTTCATTCTTTGCATATACTTGTTTGGCTCATTTTTTCTGTTGTATAGGTCAATGTTTACATTTATGATAGAGAGTGGTGTGTTTATCTCATGCATGGAATCTTTTATGAAGTTATCTAACTGCTCATTCATCCTTTGAAATGGTTTTGCAAAACTTTGTAGGAAAAATATACTAAGAGTAAAGATAAGGATCACTATACTAAAGAGTATATATAAGACTTTTTCATATACAGACGCAAAGGAGAGTTTGTTTTTTACTATAAGATAAGAAGCTCCAAAATATCTGTTTTTTGGGAGTTTGACTATTAAGTAGGCATCGTTATCTTCTAGGTGATAACCATCTTTGAAATACTTTATCTTGTAGTTTATAAGAGAAAATATTGGATTAAATCTTTCATCATAGAGTCCTGATTGAAATGTTTTAAAGCGTGGATACTCAAAATACTCCTCATTCTGGTTGTACTCTTGCATGGCCTTTATGATTAGAAGTGATTTTTCTTTTAGTAACAGCTCATTTTCTATAGAGTGGATATTTTTCATATATACAAAATAAAAAAAGAGTGGTGTTAGTAGTATCATGGAAACTAAAGATGTATAGATGAGTGCATATTTTGCGGAATATTGCTTATCTTTCAATGATATATCCTAAACCTCTTCTGTTTTGTATAACACCATCAGGGAGTTTTTTTCGCAAGTTGTTGAGTTGTACTCTGATGGTAGCTGGTTCTACATACTCACCCCAAACCTCATCTTGAAACATTTGAGTAGATACTACTGCATTTTTATTTTTTATAAGTACTTCTAAGAGATCTTGCTCTGTTTTTCTAAGTAAAATCTCTTCATTATTTTTACTAAGCTTGCCTTTTTTCATATCATATGAAAGATCACTTCCAAAATAAACTAAAGAGCTATCATCTTTTAAAAAACTAGCCAGTGCTTGGTCGATGCGAAGCTCTAACTCTTCTAAATCAAATGGCTTTCTTATGTAGTCACAACAACCTGTTTTATAACCTTTTTTTACTGCATCAAGGTTACTCATAGAAGTTAAAAAGATTGCTGGGATTTTTTTATCATCTTCTCTTAGTCTTTTTAAAAGCTCAAAACCTGTTAGTGATGGAACATTTACATCTAAAAGCAATATATCATAAGCTTTTTCATAGATAGCATCGTAAGCTTCAAGCCCATCCATAAATCCATCAACCTCATAACCTATATCTGTTAAAAACTCTTCTATGCTGATTCGCAATGAATATTCATCTTCTAAAAGTAGGATTCTCATTTTATCTTTCCATCTATTTTTTTAACTATACTTCTCTCTAGCATCATCTGTATAAGCTCATCCTTTGAGTACTCATCAAACTTTTCATAAGCCTCATCTAAAAAGATTTGTCTATCTTGTGTATCTACAACATCTTGAAGATAGACCATAGAGTTTGCTGAGTATTTATCATATACATTGCTGTTATATTTCTCTCTCTTTACAACATCATAGAGTCCACCTCTAGTAACATTTATGAGAAAAGATATGTCATCTTCTGGATTTCTAAAGTAGTCTAAGTATTTCTCATCAAGCACAAAAACAAATCCGCCAATAGCTTTATAGTCTCCATCATACATAGTCTCATAAATGATGTATTTGCTATCCTTATATGCATATCCTTCTAACTTTAATTTTTCAAATTCTACTTTTTTTAAAGTCTGCAAATGGTCATAGTTGTAGTTTCTGTTTGATACTATATATTTATCTATCACAAGATTTTCTATCATAAGCACTGCTGTATCTATATACTTTATATCTAGTAAAACATAGATATCTACACCAATGGATCTGAAAAAATCTGTCGTAGATTTAAAAAAAGAGATGACTTCTACAAAGCCTAAAAATTCAGAGTCTTTATATATGGGAACTGTAGCCTTTATACCAAGGCGTCTTCCTATCTCTATAGAAGTTCGTGGAGCTTTGCTTGTCTCGAAGTATTTAAGATCTTTCCTATACTCACCAAGTGGCATGCCTGCATATATATCATCCCAGCTTCTAGCAAAGATATTGAACTCTTTTGTAATAATCTGAGCTCTAACTAAGATATCTGTCTCTTTTTTGATCGTTGAAGTGATTTCTGAGAGCAGTTTGTAGCCTAAATCTTCATCATCATTCTCTAAGGCATCAACCAAAGCTTTGTTTTTAGATAAAAAAAGGGCCATCTTCAAATCATCCATCTTGTCAGATTTTAGCTTTGACTTTAGGGCAATGGAAACTTGGTCCATTATATGGTTTATCTTCTGCTCTCTTATCTTATCTTTATAGTGAAACATTGCTATAACTATTAAGATTAATATAAAAACAACTACAACTTTTTTTAGCATATACAACTCTTATATTTCTTTAGAATTTCCACTTGAGCCATACATGACAAACTCTCGTTTTAGTTCGCATAGTATATCTGCTTGTATTTTAAAGTCTTATATATCGCTATAGATGCTTCGTTTAGTTTTATCTTAAAAGTCAGTTTTGACAATTAAAATATAAAATTTTTCTAAATATATTTAAATTTTTTTCATATATAAGTTTTTAGTTTTGTGTAGAGTAGTATAATCTCAAAAGATAAAAAAAGGATGTAATATGAAAAAAATTGCTTTAGTATTGTTTGTTAGTAGTGTCGTTCTTATGGGTGCGGTAGAGCCAAAAGCTTGTGCGGCTTGTCATGGTGTTAACTTTGAAAAAGTTGCACTAGGTAAATCAAAAATTGTTTCAGATTTAACACATACAGAGATTGCAGTTGCACTAAAGGGTTATAAAGATGGAAGCTATGGTGGAGCTATGAAAGCTGTAATGAAAGGTCAAGTTGCTAAATACTCAGATGCTGAGTTAGAAGTATTTGCTCAAACTATTGGTAAATAGTTTTTAATTTTTACGCCTTTAAAAAGGCGTATGACAATATGCATGGGTAACTTATAAAAGATTAAAAAGTATAAACAACTCTTAGGTTAGCACCTATTGCTGAGCCAACTTCATGTGTCTCTTTTGAGTTACCATCTGAGTTGTACATGATAAACTCTCTTTTTAGCCCATAAAGTATATCTGCTTGTATTTGAAAGTCTTTTGTAAAATCATATGATATGCCAATGTTAGACATGTAGTCTTTTGTCTCTATAAAACCTCTCTTTTGTACCACACTGCTATTACCTAGTTTTACTACGGATTGCGAATAAATCGTCCCAAAACTTATCAAAGTATCCCTATTTAGATGATAACCAACATAAGTACGTGGAAAACCAAAAACAAATTTAAACCCATCTCTATATGTAGCCCTATAGCTATAACTCACTATCGGCAAAGCCATAGTTGTGATGGGATGATAGTTTGCAAATGCACCTATTTGAAAAGTATGCTCATCATCAAACTTATATGAGGCAAAGCTATATGCTCCAACAGAGTATGAATCATCCATACTATCTTCAAAGCTCGATGTTAAAGTTAGTGAACTTAACATAAACCATTTATCGTTTATCTTAAATGGAAACCTTGCATCTAACTTTAAAGTATGCATCTCTTTTATCGGTTTGTTTACTTTATCGCCAAAAGGCAAATCCTCTATATTACTCCAATTAAAAGTTCTGTTTGTATAGCTAAAACCAGCAAAAAAGTTGTTAATAGAAATCTTGTTTTTCACAGTCTCAAAGCTTCCTGTACTTCCCTTTATCTCTGAATCAGATATATATGAAGTTTCTAATGAGACTTTTGGCTGTGCCATTCTCTCTAGAGAATCCTTAAGTTTTGTATCTTGTGAGGCACTCACTATAGCAAAACAAAAACTAAAAATAAGTGCAAATTTAGAGAACAACCTCATCACAACTCCACCGATTCTGCATATTGTACTGTCTTTGCATCTATATTTAATTCTTCTTTTATCTTTTTTGCAAAGATCTTCATTTTGCTCTCTTCTCCATGCATTAAGTAAAGATTTTTCAAACCTTTTATGTGTGACATCCACTCTAACATATCACTTTGATCTGCGTGTGCAGAAAAGCCGTTTATTGTCTCAACTTGAGCCTTTACAATTATATCTTCACCATATATTTTTACATATTCATATCCATCGATTATCTCTCTGCCTAAAGTCCCCTCAACTTGAAAACCTACAAAAATAACACAGTTTTTCTCATTCCACAAACGATGTTTAAGATGATGCATAATGCGACCACCATGGCACATTCCACTTCCAGCGATTATGATGGCTCTTTTTTTTACTTTGTTTATCAAAAGAGATTCTTGTTTTGTTGAGCTAATGTTAAGTGATGCAAAATGAAAAGGATTACCATTATTTTGAGCATGAAGTTCTAACTCTTCGTTTAGATGCACTGGATACTTAGCATAAAGTCTTGTAGCCTTCGTAGCTAGTGGACTATCCAAAAAAACTTGGCATTTTGGTAGTTCTCCATCAGACTCCATATTGTTAAGAAGCCAAAGTATCTCTTGCGTCCTCTCTATTGCAAACGATGGAATAATGACATTTCCATCTCTTTTTAGTGTATTTATAACTGTCTCTTTAAACTCTTTTATACTTTCTTTTAAAGATCTATGATTTCTATCCCCATAAGTTGACTCTATAAAAAGAGTCTCTGCACGACTAAGTGTGTCAAGTGGATCTAAAATCATTCGCTCTTTGCTTCCGATATCCCCAGAAAAAACTATCCTTTTTTTTCTCTTTTTATCTTTATAATCTATCATCACAAATGCACTGCCTAAGATATGTCCAGCATCTCCAAAGCTTATTTTTACATCTTTTGAAAGTTCTATTTCTTGATGGTATTGAATAGTTTGCCACTCTTTTAAAAAAACATCTTTTACATGATCTAGTGTATATAGAGGCTCCGTAATTCTTTTCTCATCACCCCTTCTTTTAGCTTTCCTTCTTAGAGTTTTATACTCTTCTCTTAGGATTTTTGCACTATCTTGAAGCATTATGTCTGTTATCTCTTTTGTTGCCTCAGTTGAGATGATAACTCCATCAAAGCCATCTTTTACAAGTTTTGGCACCCTTCCTATATGGTCTAAATGCCCATGAGTGATGATAAGGTAGTCTATTTCATTTACATTAAATTCAAAGTCTTCATAATTTTTCTCTAGCCCAAACTCACCTTGAAACATTCCACAATCTATAAGTATGTTTATACCAAAAAGTTCTACTAAATGGCAAGATCCAGTAACACTTTTAGCAGCCCCATACGATGTTACTTTATTCATTTTATATTTCCTTTATTATTAAAAATTATTATATTTAAAATAGATTTTTATATATAAGCTCAGGCATTATCACATAGATTAACTAAATTATCTATATATTTTGATTAAGCAAGTCATCATCAAATTTTACATACTCTTTTAGTATAAAAATTAAAATAAAAGAGTTATGATGTCAAATAGACTCCAAAAAGAAGATTCTCCATATTTACAACAACACAAAGACAATCCAGTTGATTGGTATCCATGGGGCGATGAGGCATTTCTTAGAGCTAAAGAAGAGAACAAAGCTATCTTTATTAGCATCGGATATAGCTCTTGTCACTGGTGCCATGTGATGGAAGAGAATGTTTTTCTAAATGAAGAGTGTGCAAATATCTTAAATGAGTATTTTATCTGCATAAAAGTTGACCGTGAAGAGCGCCCAGATATAGACAAACACTATCAAGAGGTCTATATGCTACTAAATCGTCGCTCTGGAGGCTGGCCGACTTCTATCTTTTGTACACCGCAAAATAAGCCATTTTTTGCAAGAACTTACATCCCACCGCACTCATCTCACAGCTCCATAGAGGGCATGGGATTTATCGAACTTACAAAACTTATAGGTCAAAAAGTCTCACAAAATGATGAGCAAATCCTTAAAAATGCCGATGAGATACAGGAGTTTATAAACAAACAAGAGCATCCAAAAGAGGCGACTAAACTAAAAGAGGATTTTGTTAAAAACTTTATGCTTCAAGTAAAGCACAACTATCAAACAAGAGATGGAGGTTTTTCAGTAGCCCCAAAATTTCCTCATGCCTCAACTCTAAGTGCGCTCTTAACTATAGATAGACTCTATGATGACAAAGCAGCCAAAGCTATGCTTACACACACACTTTACTCCATGAGAAAAGGCGGAATGTATGACCTTGTTGATGGTGGATTTTGTCGCTATAGCGTTGATGAGCTGTGGCTTGTCCCTCACTTTGAGAAGATGCTCTATGATAACGCCCTACTCTGCGATGTTTATGCAAAAGCCTACTTAACATACAATGATGAGAGTTTTTTAGCTACTGCAAAAGAGTGCGCTGACTTTTGGTATGAAAAAATGAGTGAAGATGACCTGTTTTACAGTGCATCAGATGCTGATAGCGAGGGCGAAGAGGGAACTTACTTTGTTTATAGTTATGATGAAGTAAAAGGTGCTTTAGAAGAAAATGGCTACAAAGACATAGAGCCTATGTTAAAAGAGATGAACGTTACAAAAGGTGGAAACTTTGAGGGCAAAAACATAGTCCGCTTTGATGATGGGGTTACAGAGTACTTTAACGATGTTAAGAGGATTTTACAAAGCATAAGAGCAAAAAGAGAGTACCCTTTTATAGATAAAAAAGTTCAAACTTCATGGTCTAGTATGATGATAAAAGCGCTCTTTACTCTTGGCGATATCGATGATAAGTACAAGCAAAGAGCCATAAAAAGTTTAGATGCACTTCTTAAGAGTATGTTTGTAGACTCAAAACTTTATCACACTACGCTTATACATAAAACTCCTAAAGTTGAGGCATTTTTAGAAGACTATGCCTACCTAACACAGGCTCTTATAACTGCATATAACTCCACGCAAGATGAGCTTTATCTCATTCAAGCTCAAAGATTTGCAAACCTAGCACTAGAGAAGTTTTATGATAGGGGGAGTTGGAGTTTTAGTAGAGGAGAGTTTGAGACAAAAGCCGAGATAGCTGACAATACCTATACAAGTTCAGTTAGCATCATGCTAGATGCCCTACTCTCACTCTCAACTCTTTTAGAAGATGAAAAATACTCTCATTTTACTTTTAAAACACTAGAGTATAACTCTTATGAACTAGGTAGAAGACCTGTTATTTATCCATATATGCTATCTCAGATGCTAAGATATTTAAAAGGTGATAGAGTCATAAAATCAAATCTTAAAAACCTTGAAAAATCTGCTAAAGAGCTGGCATCTTTAAACTATCCCTTTGTACTAAAAAGAGCAACGGAGGATGAAGATTTTATGGTTTGTGGGGATAAATCTTGTTTTGCTAACACCTCTAAGATAAATAAAATAGATGATATAATAAAAAAGAGTTTTTAAAACGAATTTCTATATGGAGAACAATATGAAAACAATAATATTAGCTACAGTTTTGTCACTCGGAGTCATCACAATGTTTAGTGCTTGTGAGAGAAATGACTATCAGCATCCTATGCATCGTAAATAGTAGATGCTAAAAAAACTAGGCAAGTTCATCTTTATGATTGAACTTGGTTACAAACAGATAAAAGTCTTTAAAAAGACATACTTTCATCCTTTTATATCTCTAAAATTAGCTTATAAACAACTCTCAATGGATAGACAGTCTTACTCAAACGCAGTTATAGAATTTTTAAATATTGAGATAGAACTTATAGGCGAAGTACCAAAAAGAGACAAGATTTTATATGCTATAAACCATCGCTCTTTACTTGATATTATAGTGATGGAACATATCTTTGCAAGGTATGATAAGAGTGGAACTTGGATAGCAAAACAAGAGCTATTTGATGCTTTTTATGGTGATTTTTTTAGATATAGCGGCTGTATTAGTGTTGATTTGCAAAACAGAAAAGGACTTTTAAAATTTTTTAAAGAGATCAAACATACCCTAAAAAAGGTAGATGATTTTAATATCTATATCTTTCCAGAGGGCGAAAGAAACAAGACTAACGATGTTTTAGAGTTTCAAAGCGGTGCAAAAAAGATTGCAAAAGCAAACAACTTAGATGTAGTTCCTGTCTTTATAAATGACACCCTAGAGAGAACCTTTAAACAAGCTCCATTTAAAGAGAGAAAAAAGATTCAAGTCCATTTTGGAGAATTGATACAAGACCATGAAGTACTAGAAGAAAACTACAAAGAGTTCGTAAAAAATGTTAAAGGAAGTAAGAGTGAGTAGTATGAAATTAGGCGTAAATATAGACCATGTAGCAGTCCTCCGTGAAGCTAGACGAGTAAATGATCCAGATATCTTAGAAGCTCTTAGCGTGGCATGTGCAAGTGGGGCAGATCAGATAACTATACATCTTAGAGAAGATAGAAGACACATTCAAGATATAGATGCTAAAAACATTATGATGCACTCAAAATTGCCAGTAAATTTGGAGTGTAGTATAAACAAAGATATTTTAAATATAGTGAGTGTTTTAAAACCTCATCGTGCAACTTTAGTCCCTGAAAAAAGAGAAGAAGTTACAACTGAGGGTGGACTTGACTTGTTCAAGCATAAAGATGAGATAGCCTTTGCAATAGAGCAACTTCATGACTCCATCATCCCAGTCTCACTCTTTGTAGATCCAACTATTGAGGCTATGGAGATGGCAAAAGAGTTAGGAGCTGAGATGGTAGAGCTTCACACTGGACTTTTTGCAAATCTTTTTGCGATGCTAAACTCCAACCTTCCTCACTCAAACCACTCTATAAAAGAGCTTATGCTTCCTCGTTATGAGTTAGCAAGCAGATTAGAACACTCACTTGAAGCCTTGCAAACCGCTGCAACGCATGCGAAAAAACTAGGACTAGAAGTTGCCGCTGGCCACGGACTAAACTATCACAATGTCTCATATATGATGAGTATAAAAGAGATAACCGAGCTAAACATCGGTCAAAGTATAGTCGCAAGAGGTGTTTTTTGTGGTTTAGCTGAGGCTATAAAAGAGATGAGAAAACTCACACAAAGAGCATAGATACTCTAGTTTTGGAACCTCGAACTCGTTCGAGGCTAGTGCGGCTTCAAAGCCTAAAACCTAAAACGAGTTCCGCAGTTCATATGAGTATAAAACTACTTCTTAAAAAAGTAGCAATACTCTAAATTGCCCTCTTTCCCAGTTAACTTTGATGGAGATTTTTTTATAAGTTCCCAGCCCTTTAACTCCGTGCTATCTTCAAACTTTAGCATCGCTCTCTCTATCGCTTTAGCATCTGTGACTACACCATTTTTGTCTCTCTTGGCATCTCGTCCAACTTCAAACTGCGGTTTAAAAAGAAGTATGATTCTATCACTTGCTAGTCTATCTATGTCGTCTAAAATATTTAAGAGAGATATAAAAGAGACATCGCTCACAACTAAATCAAAAGCTTTTTCACTCTTAAATTCTCGTATATCACAAGACTCATAAGAGCTAACTCTTGCATCTTCTTTGATGCTTTTTTCAAGCTGAGCAAAACCAACATCAACAGAACTGACCTCTCTTACACCATTTTCTAGTAAAACTTGAGTAAATCCGCCAGTAGAAGCGCCAATATCTAAGGCTACTGCATCTTTTATATCAAGTTCTAACTCTTCTAAAAAGAGGGCTAATTTAAGAGCCGAGCGAGAGACATAAGCCTTATGCTCTTTTACCTCAACCTTATCGCTCTCTTTTAGTATAAATGCACTCTTTGTAACCACTTTATCATTTACACTTACAAGTGAAGCTTTTATAAGTTCACCAGCCTTTGTTCTACTCTTAGCATGTGAGTTTGCTACAAGAAAGTTATCGAGTCTCATCTAATCATAGCTCGCATCTCATCTTCATCCAGACAAACAACACCCAAATCCATCGCCTTATCATACTTACTTCCAGCATCTTCGCCGTAGATGACAAAGTCTGTTTTTTTAGAAACTGAACCTGAGACCTTTGCTCCAAGAGACTCTAGTAACTCTTTAATAACTCCTCTTGACTCACTCATACTTCCAGTTAAGACAACAGTTTTAGCCTTAAAAGGATTTTCCTCCGCTTCTTCTCTTTTAGTAGGCTCAAGCGGTTTTATCAGCTCTTGTAGTGTGGCAATAGTCTCACGATTTACTCGTACAAACTCTAAAAGAGACTCCGCCATCTCTTCTCCTATGCCATCACATAAAATTATCTCCTCTTTAGTCGCATCTACAAAGCCAGAACCAAAAGCTTCACTCAAAGTCTTAGATGCCACCTCTCCAATATGCTCGATTCCTAAAGAGTTTATAAACCTAAAATAGTCACATCCCTTAGCACTCTGTATTGCATCTAAGAGATTTTGTGCCTTTTTATCTTTAAAACCCTCAAGGGTTAGGAGTTGCTCTTTAGTTAAACTAAACAGATCAACTACACTTTTTACAAGCCCAGAGCTAAAGAGAGCTTCAACTATCTTAACTCCTAAACCATCTATATTTAAGCAAGGCTTAGATGCAAAGTAGATGATAGAGTTTACAACTCTAGCTCTACACTCCAAGTTTTGACACTTAAGCAGCACTCCCTCATCTAAGAGTTCACCCTCACAAATCGGGCACTTTGTAGGTCTTTCATACGCTACTTCACTGCCATCTCTCTCATGTGTTAAAACCTTAATGATCTTAGGTATAACGTCTCCACTTCTAAGGATGATTACCTTATCATTTATGCGTATATCTTTTCTATCAATCTCATCAAAATTGTGCAGAGTAGCCCGCTCAACTACCACACCATCGATGTCAGTTGGTTCCACTTGAGCGACAGGTGTTACAACTCCACTTCTTCCAACTTGAAGCACGATTTCTCTTATAGTTGTTATCTTCTCAACTGCAGGAAACTTGTAAGCCACGCTAAAGCGAGGAGTTTTTACAGTGTAACCCATATCTATCTGAGATGCTATCTCATTTACTTTTACAACCATGCCATCTAGCATCATGCTATAAGAGTCTCTATTTGTTAGCATCTCTGTGTATATTGACTCTATCTCATCAAAACCCGCGCAGATTTTCCTTACAGGTGGTTGCCTAAAACCCAGTTTATAGATGTAGTCCATCACATCACTTAAGAGTTTAAACTCTAGTGAATTCTCACCTACTCCATAGGGTAAAAAAACTAAGTTTCTTGAAGCTGTGATACTTGCATCAAGTTGCCTTAAACTCCCAGCTGCTGCATTTCTAGGATTTGCAAAGAGTGCTTCATCGTTTTTAAGTCTTGCCTCATTTATAGCTTCAAACTCATCTTTAAAGATAACAACTTCGCCACGAATCTCTATGCGCTCTTTATGCTCTATACTAAGAGGAATGGAGCGGATGGTTTTTACATTTTGCGTGATAAGTTCACCTACTTCGCCATCTCCACGGGTGATGCCTTTGCTTAAAACACCATCTTCATAGATGAGATTTAGTGAAGCACCATCAAATTTTGGTTCACAATAAAAAGAGATTTTGCTATCTAGTTTGTAAGTTTTTGTAAGCCACTTATCAAGTTCATCTGAGTCAAAGACATCTTCAAGGGACCACATACGGCTAAGATGAGATGCTTTTGTAAATCCGCTAGAAATCACATCACCTACTCTTTGTGTAGGAGAATTTTGTAAAATTTTTTCGCTATTTGCAAGTTCATACTCTAAGACATTATGATAGAGCTTATCATAAACTTCATCTGTTGTAAGGGCATCATCTAAAACATAGTAGTGGTGAGAGTAGAGATTTAAAAGTTCTACAGCTTTTTTATATTCTTGATAATTCATGGCAAAATCCTATCTCAAAAAATATTTATATACGCTGTTTTTTTGATATTAGAGCTTTTACAAGCGAACTTTTTATAGATAAGAATGAGCCTGTATTTTGTTTTAAAATCTTCTCCTGAGCTTTAATATCTCTAAATATACTATCCATCTCTCGCTCTAGTTTTAAATATTTTTCTAAAACTCCTCTTTTTACTTCTTTAGACAAGATATGTTCTATGGTTAGTTTTATATCTTTTATCTCTTGCTTTTTTTCTTCTATGTCGACTCTTTGTTGCTCTTTTTCTTTTGGATCTTTGATGCCATATATATCATCTAGCATATCTTGAAGTGTTCTTGCTTCAGTTCTTAATCTCTCAGTTAGAGATTGTCTATCCTCTCTACATGCTTTGTTATATTCTACTGGCGAGACACCTTCTACAAAAAATTCAAACATTTTTTTATCTACTTCTCTGGCATACTCTTTTATCTCTTTTATAGATATTTTTGTTCTAATATAAACCTTAGCAACAGAGAGCATAGAAACAACATTCCACTTCATTCCATCATCAGTCTGTAGCAGAGGGACTTTATATTTGTAACCATCCACTATGATAATGTTTAGTGAGTAGTACTTTAAAAACTCAACCATATAGTCATTTGATCTTGAGATTTCGTTTAACATAAACTCTGCTATACCTTCAAAAACTTCGTTAAAGTGGATTCTAAAAATGTATCCGCTAAAACCTCTGAGCATATCTTGACAATAGTCAAACTCATTAATCAACTCTTGTATTATGATGGCTTGAATATAAGCAAAAACAAATTTTTCATATCTGTCGTTATCTATTTTTTCTTCTAAAAAGTATTTTTCTGTGAAGATTTTAACTATCAAATTAAAAAACTTTTTACTCTCCGATTTTGAGAAGAACTCTTTGTAAAAATCTTCTAGCTCTTTCTCATCTATGCCGTTAAATCTTCCAGCAATAGTATTTACATCATTTTCAGTGATTTTTTTCTTTTTCTCAATATCAAAAATTTTTATAAATATCTGCTCTTGCTTGATTACAACTATGTCACTTTGCTTTAATTTTAATGCTTTTTTTATAGAAAATCTAAGTATCTCTTTTGCGTCTTGCGTATCATCAACTATCTTAAAGATACTATCTCTTAACCTTTTTCTCAAAATAATGATTTGGTTATTTTTATACTCTACAAGATTTTCATTTTCTTGTATTAAAGTAGTTATCTGTTCTTGTAATTTCATATAATTTTTATCTCTTTACTATCATTTATTAAATCTTTTGGGCGCCCAAAATAGTAGCCTTGAAATTCATCAACACCATACTCTTTTAGTAGCTCATATATTTCTTTATTCTCTACAAATTCTGCTATAGTTTTTGTTTTAAGGTCTTGTGCAAACCGAATAATGCTCTTTACTAAGATTTGTGACTCACCATCTTCTAAGATGTTTTTAATTAGCGAACCATCTATCTTTAAATAATCTGGTCTAATCTTTAAGATGTGAGCATAATTAGCATAACCACTTCCAAAGTCATCTATCGCTATCAAAACGCCTTGTCTTCTAAACTCTTTTATGGCTCTATATAACCTATCAAAATCTTCAATACCTTCTTGTTCTGTAATCTCTAAAACAATTTTTTGCGGTGTGTTAAAAGTCGATATCACCTCTACAAGTTTATCCATAAGAGCACAGTTAAAAAAATCATTCGGTAAGAGATTTATAGAAATCTTCTCAGGTCTTAAAGCAAAAACATCTAAGGCTTTAGACAGCACAGCATGTGCTACATCTATATATAAACCACTCTTAATTGCTACTGGCAAAAAATCATCTGGAAATATAATGTTTTTCTTGCCATTTTCAAAGTTTATGATTCGAACAAGAGCCTCATATTTAACGATAACTCCATTCGCATCTGTGATGGGCTGAAAGAATGGTATAACATTGTTGTTATCCAAAGCATGTCTAATTATTTTTTTCATCCCAAGTATGTGCTGTGAGCTTTTTTTGCTATCTACATTTTGCGAATATGCTAGATATGGAAGTGATTTTTCCTTCGCTTTTTTTATCGCCATCTGAGCTTGCTCAAGTGCATGTTGATGGTCAAATGAAATACCTGAGTATATCTCAATTCTAAGAGCCTCTTCAATAAGAGGAACATAAAGATAGAGCGTATTTATCTTTTGATGAAGCTTATCTAATATCTCTGTATAGATATCTACTTGGATATTTTTTTCTTCTCTTAGAAGTACATATTCATCTGCAGATATTCTATATGAGCTAAAGCCATGGGCTTTTGCGAACTTTTCATGTTCAGCAGCTACTTGAACCAACACCTCATTCCCAACATCAATACCGTAAATTTCATTTATAAGACTAAACTCTTTTATGTTACTAAGTATCAAAACATAGGCCTCGCCTGAGTATAGTTTTATGTTTAATGCTTGTCTATTTTTTAAGCCAGTCAGATGATCTCTAAATACTTGCTTTTTAAAATATTCCAGCATCATATTAAAACTTTTATGTAATACGAAAACGAGTAATATTGCTACAAAAACGCCTATAAAAAGAAGCTTATACATAAAGTCTCTGTTTTTCTTTATTATGTTTGTAATATCAGAACCAACGACAAGATAACCTAAAGTTTGATTTATATGATTTTGCAAAGGTATGTCCATATTTACTTTAAAATCAGGCATAGATTTTTTATCTATAAAGTACTCTTTTAGATTTTTACTTCCTTTGAATAAAATGTAGTCTTTATTTATAGGAATTTTATCATTTTGAAGAATGATTCCAGATAGTGATTCTTTAATAGCTAAGCCCAGCTCTATATCAAAAATAAGCTCTAAATCTTTTACAAAGTGTTTTGGAGAGATCCCTAGTTCAACGTTTCCAACATATCTATTATTATAAAAAATAGCCTCAGTAGCTCTATAGGTCATACCAAATTTACCTACTTCAAATCCATTAAATCCTCTTTGCATATTGTTTGTATCTGCTATTAGTGTTCTTGATTTATTAAGATTATCTCCTCTGAACTCTCTTTTATGTGCACGATAAATAGTTGTTCCATCGGCAGATCGAAAAGTTAGTATCTCTATATCTTTGTTAGTTCTTTTTAAGCGTTCATAATATGGAGTAACTATCGCATCTAAACTTTCATAATCCTCCTGAGCAACTGCTTTTGATAAACCTTCTGCATTTATAATCTCAGCAAGATTAAGGGCAAGCGCTATGCTCTGGGAATTTAGTTTAGAACTAAAAAGGGTTTGAGTAGATTTAGTTATCTTCTCAAGCTCGTCATCTATGGAGTTAGTAAACTGATAATTTAAAAAGACATAACCAACTATCCAAGATACTAAAAGTACGCTTGTTGAGAGCAAGAGTGTCTTCTGTTTGGTTTTTTGAGGTATATTCAATTATGTCTCTCTGTTATTATTTTTCATTTTTGAGGTACATTGTACCATTTTTCTTTTTAAACCTTTGTATCCAACCACTCTCTTTTTTGGTAAATATACCAATATATAATTCCTTTTATAAGAGTCTCTATATTCATAATAACAAATATCGCCACCAAAGAAAAGCCCATCTTATAAGCTATATATGATGGTAAAACTCTAAAGAGCCACAAAGACCAAAAGTTAATCTTTAGAGTTGTTTTTGTGGCCCCGGCACCTCTTAGAGCTGCTGAGTAAACAAACATGATAGCGAGCGGAATTTGTGCTAGTCCAACAAGTATAAGGTACTGAGATGCAACTACAATAGTAAGCTGATCTTTTGTAAAAAAAGAGACTAAAAACTCTGGAAAAAGTATCAAAAAGATGCCGACACTTCCCATAAAAACATAGGCTACTCGTCCACTTATTACGCCCATATTATAGGCTCTAATTTTGTCATTAGCTCCTATATTTTGACCAACTAGAGCCATAGCAGCTATAGAAAAGCCAAATCCTGGCATAAAAGCTATCCCTTCAATACGAAGTCCTACTTGATAACCAGCGAGTCCTGCTGTACCATAAGCTGCAATGATAGAGACAAAAACCAAAAAAGACATGCTAGAGATTCCGCGGTCAAGTGCAGCACTCCAACCAACTTTCAATGCTCTTATAATGTCATTTATTTTTACTATAGGAATAAAGTTTAGTTTAGAACCACTTCTTCTTAGAAGAAAGTAATAGGCTATAAGACTTAAAAAATAAGATATCAAAGTTGCAACTGCAGCTCCCTCAATTCCATAAGCATCAAAGCCAAAATGACCAAAGATAAGCACATAGTTAAAAAAAGCATTAACTGCAGCTGAGAAGAGTTTTATATAAAGCGAACTTGAGGTGTCTCCAGCTGCGGAGAGTGCATTGTAGAGAAGTGAGTCTAAAAATATAAGCACAATTCCAAGCGATAATATCTCAAAATATTTTGAACCCTCGGTGATAACATCAGGAGATGCTCCCATCAGCTCGTAGAGATAAGAGCTTCCATAATACCCACCAATACTTACAAAAATGGATAAAAATATAGCAAAGAGCCCAAGCCCATAAAGAAGTGCTGAGGCTCTTTTCTTCCTGCCTTGGCCTATATAGCGAGCAATAATAGCATTTCCACCAACCACATAGAGAGTCATCAAAACATTTATAACCATCATAAACTGCATACTAAGTCCCACAGCGGCAAGTGCTGAGACACTAATCATCCCGACCATAAGCATATCTATAAGGATTTGTAAAATATCAACAAGATGTTTTAGGGCTGCAGGAATGGCTAAGCGAAAGACTCTTTTTGTATCATTTGAAATTAGGGATGAAAAAATTGTGCTACCTCTTGCATGGTTTTAATTAACTCATCTTTTGTTTTAAAATGAAGAATTTTCTTATCTCTTATCTCCTCATTTTTAGGCGTAAAATCAAAGACCAATATATACTCTTTTAGATTAACTTTATCTTCGTTCATCTCTATCCACTCTAAACTCATTTCAGCTTCCTCACCTTGCATCTCAACAACTGCAGCTGGATAGAGTCTTGTTAACTTTGATAAATCAATCTCTCCAATCTTAGAGTTATAAATCATCACTTACATCCTTAATCGTTTGTGTTTTTAAAATCCATTTGTAATAGACTCCGCCAAGAACAAAGCCAACGCCCATCAAAGCAGCTATTGTTTGCAGAGAAAAGTCATATGTAGCTAAAAATCCTATCATAAACGACACAAGTGCAGCTGAACTTAAAAAAAGCATGTCATTATAGGCAACCATTCGTCCATAATACTTCTCTTTTATGTTTTTTTGCAAAAGAGTATAAGTGTAAGACCAAAGAGTAGTAGTAAAAAAACCGACAAATACACTCGCAAAAAGTGAGAGATAAAAATCTCTCATCAAAACGGCCCAAAGCCAAACTGCAACAGCTTGAGCCATAAAAACATAGACTAAAGTTTTATTGTTTACCCAGCGACTAATAACTATCGGACCAATAACTAAACCAACCGCACGAGCAGAGTGAAGAAGCCCAAGAGCGAGCGAACTAGCTATGATGCTTGCATAGTACTTATCTACCATCAAAACCACAAGTGCATCAAAGGCAGTTAAACCTACAAAAGCGTGGATTAGCATCAGATGTAAGGCCTGAGGAGTCCTCTTCATATATCTAAAAGTATCCTTCATCATCTCAAAGAAATTTTCATCTGTTTTTATTATATTTATGTCTATTTTTAAGTTGTAAAGCAAAATAAAGCCAACAACAAACATCATTGCATCGATGATAAAGGCAATCTTAACTCCAAACCAGTAAACAAAAAATCCACTCGCAGCCATCCCTAAAGTGTATGAGAGCGACCAGATGATGGAGTGAAGTTCATTTGCCTTTTGAAGCTTTTTACCTCTTAAAATCTTAGGAAGTAGCGACATCTCTGTTGTGAAGTAAAAACTAGCGGCTGCCATCTTTAAAAAAATCAAAAGATACAGAAGCCACATATCATCTACTGAGGTTACAAAAATAAGAAAAAATGTTGCAAAAATCTCTATAGTTATAAGTATAAGTAAAATTTTCTTAGGCTTAAAACTATCTATAATTGAACCTGAAAAAGGAGCTTGAATAACACCTGCTAAAAAGTGAAGCATAGCTACAAAAGCTATAATTGGTGCTGATGTGTTAAGCTCTAAAAGTAGTGTATAAATGGCAATATTACTAAACCACGCACCAAAATATGCAATGAGTTGTATGGCTGATAATCTTCTAAAAATAGGTTCTGATTTTAGTAGTAGTAAGTAGTCTTTCATGCGTGAAAGATTATCATAGTTTTGAGCGCTTTTAAAATAAATTTGAAAGATTTGTGTTTTTTTATTAAAGTCATCTAAAAATATGCCGATCTGGTATTTATAGTATTCTTTATATAAGGAGCGAGTCATGAATGGCGTAGCAAATGTTGCAGTGCAACAACAATCGCATGTAAGTGTGCAAGAAACTCAAGGAAGAGAATCTGCGCAAGTTTCAGCTAAAGTCGCACAACCAAAACAAGTTGATTTAGTAAAAGAGATTCAAAAAGATACTTCTAAAACTGATGTAAAAATAAACTCAAAAGAGCAAGTTGAAGAGTTAGTAGAGAAGTTAAACAGGGCAATGTCACCTATTGGCACTAACATAAAATTTGGTGTTGATACAGATGATATCTTTTATGTTTCAGTCATAGAAGAAACCACCAACAAAATGATAAGACGATTCCCAGCTGAACAAGCTATGGAATTTCTTCCAAAAATGCAAGAAGTAACAGGCATACTTTTTGACTCAAAAGGGTAAGATAAAAACTTCCCCTTTGAAACAAAACTTCTTCTCTTAAATCTACTCTACATAATTTGCTAACCATTTTTTAATAACTTTTATTGTAAACTCGCGATATTTATTTTGCAAAAGGGACTTTTAGTATGAAAAAAGAAGTTAAAAAAGTAGTCTTAGCTTATTCTGGCGGACTAGATACTAGTGTTATTTTAAAGTGGTTACAAGATGAGTATAAGTGCGAGGTTGTAACTTTTACAGCAGATTTAGGTCAAGGTGAAGAGTTAGAACCTGCAAGAGCAAAAGCCTTAGCATTTGGCATCAAACCTGAAAATATCTTTATAGATGATTTAAGAGAAGAGTTTGTAAAAGACTATGTTTATCCTATGTTTAGAGCAAACACTATCTATGAAGGTGAGTACTTACTAGGGACTTCTATAGCTCGTCCACTTATTGCAAAGAGACAAGCTGAGATAGCAAAAATTACTGGTGCTGATGGTGTTAGTCACGGTGCAACTGGAAAAGGAAATGACCAAGTTCGTTTTGAGATGGGTTACTTAAGCCAAGACTCAACGCTAACTATTATCGCTCCATGGAG
>Ga0265293_10002733_pt1 | contig 34414 bp, 38 predicted proteins | sample Munlanlewell138R_FD_192505 | JGI IMG/M metagenome (GOLD analysis project Ga0265293, IMG submission 192505) | Leachate microbial communities from a municipal landfill in Southern Ontario, Canada - Leachate well 138R | ecosystem: Engineered > Solid waste > Landfill > Unclassified | place: Canada... | reverse complement strand
CGAAGTGGGAGTTCGTGTTCGCAGCAGAGTTATTCCAAGTAGACGCCCACCGCCCGTCGTTCGAGCCATTGCCCCAATTGCCGCCGAGACGCACGCCGCGCACGGCGTTTCCATTAGTAGGCGAAAGATAAAATCTATCACCTTGGAAGAAACCCGTCGCACTTAGAGCGGCAATGCTTACAGAACCGCCACCATCATCGGCCATGAGTGGCAAACCAAGAACCGGGTTAAAGTAAGTCGTGCCGTTTCTTGCCGGGGTATCAAGAACCCAATCGTTTGCCGTGAATGTACCATCAGCTAATGCACGCCTATCTCCAGGACCGTGTCCTGCTATGTTTTGACCATCGAATAAAAAGCCATTCATATCTGAGTTTCCAGCATCTACGGTACTGGTCTGACCAACACAGGTGTAACCATCAACAGTTGGACAACTTAACTGATCTGATCCCCACTCCCAAAGATTTCCGACCATATCTTGAATTCCAAAGCGGGACTGACAATCTTTTGAAGCGATCTTTGAACCTGTTTCAAATGTTAAACCATGGGTTTCAAACCCTAGATTAAAATCTCTTGCGGCAGTAGAGATCCCGCCATGTCTATTATTTGCCGTATTACACCTTCCCGATACTCCACCATTTTCAAGAGTATTGATTTGGGAACTTGTTAATGTTGGGTCCCACGCCGCGGCCCCACGCCATTCTTTTTGTCTTAAAAGACGTTTAGGAGTGGTATCAGAGTTCGCGCTATTGCCTGGGTAAGAAGTGACTAAAGAGAGATCAAGAGTCTGCTGAGAACAGGCAAGGTTGCCTCGACTTTGCGAAATATACGCCAAAGGAGCGGCATGAGCTTCACTGGTAGTGGCAATTGCTAATTGTGCTGTAGTTGTTGAACCATCATTAAGCGTTCTCCACTCATTATTATTTGCCCCATACTTATACCAACATTGGCCATAGCTTCCTGTGGCCAGGTTCTGGTAGTAAACCGCACCAACAGGAGCTTGTACTCCACCGCTGCCATTCGGATTATCACGGTTTAATTGGTTAGTCGCCACACAGGCTTCATTACCGCCGGCCCCACAATTAAATGTTGGACTACAACCCAGTTGAAAGCGATCGACTAAAAGATCTTGTTCCATATCATGGAATCCACCAACATTACCTTGTCCGGAAAAAACACAACGATAATGATTGGCCTCATCAGTTGCTCGTCCCATGATACCGCACACTTCTTGGTTGGTAATCCAGCGGTGAACGAGTGCCATGTTATTTGGAGGTGCAACAACTCTTAATTCACTTACAGGACTTACACTGGAGTCCACATTGACCCAATCTCCAGCAATATTTGCTTTTAAACCGTAGTAGAAAGCTTTTCCGGTGAAGTCTGCACTAGTTAGAGTCTCATCTTCAAAGTTTCTGTTTTCTGTTGGAATATCGCTTGAGACTAATGCCCCTGCTTGCGAGCCTGTTGGAGTTTCAGTTCTATAAACACGAACAGCATTCGGAAGACACGTATTAGACGCAGGCCACTCTTTCCATTTAATTCTTACCACTCCATCTTCAGTCGGATTTCCGTCTAGGTAAGTCTTCTCTCCAATGGCATAGACATCTTCCCAGCCACCAAAAGTAAGGGACGGAGTTAAGTTAATGAATTTAAATGAACGAGACCCAGAAGCCGAGTTTCCTGCGTCATCTGTTTGTACTAGATTTACAGAAAATGATTGTTCATTAGTAAGCCCACCAGTATTGATATTCAACGTCTTTGAAAAATGTCCACTGGAACATGTGGCGGTTTCATTGATCGCTGGAGTCGTCGAGGTAATTTGGACCGCTCCATCTCCATCGGTACAAGTTCCGCTGATTTCAAAACTTCCAGAAGTTGCGGCCGAAACACAGACATTAGCAAGAGGTGTTTCCCAAGCAGTGGTCGGGGCGATAATGTCTTTAGTAAGGTTCACCGAATCTGTATTTTTGTTGGTAGAAGTTTCGGTATGCTCCACTGTAAGGGTGAGTGCTCCATCTGAAATAGCGCTCACATTCACTGAAGCTGTCCAGTTTGGAGTTCCTGCTGTGCAGTTTACTGTCCCTAAGGTGGTTATTCCGTGTTTTACCACGATATTATTTGATCCCACATCTGAACATGTTCCACTTAGTGAGTAAGAAGCTTTGTTTCCATTATTGATGAAGCTTCCTGCAGTTGGCGTAGTAATAGCAACACTTGGATTCACTGTATCTTGTATAAAGTTTCGTGTTGCCGTTTGAGAATTTCCTGCAACATCAGTTATTTCTACCGTCACAGTTGGCGTAGCATCGGCTTCATCAGCAAATGCAAGATCGGCCGTCCATGAAGTTCCAGAGCAAGCGGCATTAACCAGTGAGGTTCCACCAGTCACTACAATGTTTGGTGTGGCCGAATACTCATCACAAGTTCCACTTACAGTGAACGCAGTTCTATTGGCCTTGCTGATATAAGCGTTAGCGGAAGGTGTTGAGAAAGCAATACTTGGAAGGATGGTATCTTTATAAAAGATCCGAGAGGCCTGGGCAGTATTTCCATTGGAAGGATTCGTCTGTTCTACGATGATAAAAACTGGACCTTGATCGGCATTGGTAAAATTTACGTTCGCTGAATATGTCCCACTCGTACAATTTGTGTAAGTGGTGGTGTTAATATTACCTTTAATGACAACGTTATTTGATCCATCAATCCCGCAATCACCTGTTACTGTGAACGCCGTAGCATTAAGTGAATTCACATGAGAGTTAGCTACTGGAGAAGAGATATTTAGAATCGGAACAGATGTATCTTTTAACCACGAGTGAGTCGTGGCGGTCGCATAAGTCTGATTGTTTCCGTAGCTATCAACCGCGACAACACAAAGTTTTTTGTTCCCATCTGCACCTAAGTTATCAGTGATGGGAGTGGTAATTGGTCTCGAGGTTGAGTAGCCAGTAGCGCTACTACAGTCAAGAGTTTCATCGCCTAACTTATATCGGTACTCCGAAACCAGTACTCCCCCAACCGTCACGTTTAGAATTTCCTGGTTAGAAGTAGCGGCAGGTGTTCCTGCAAGCGTGGCGGCCGGTAGGCCCACGTGTTTTAAGAGGATCGTGTTGGCAAAGGCCGAGTTACCATAAGCATCGGTCATGGTGGCGAAAATGGATTTAAAACCATCGCTACCAGTTACTGTGAGGCCTGTGAAAGAAAAATTTGTTCCATCGCATGTGGTGGAAAGAGTTCCTGAAACGTCACCCGTAAGAGTTACAGTTGCTCCGGCCTTATTACAAGTTCCTATAACACTTTGAGAAGTATAATTTGAACTAATGGCCACATCACTCACCACAGGAGAAGAAATCGCTAGGACTGGTACTACGGAGTTTTTAACAAATGTCCGCGTACTTGTTGTTTCGTTGCCTGCAAGATCAGATATGGAAACATTCGAGGTCAAGGTTCCATCAGGAAGAGTTGAAACATTTACAACCGAAGACCAAGCACTTAACGAACAAGGGGCCAATCCCGACACTGTCCCGGCCCCACCTGATGAAGTTACTGACATTAAAACCGTTGATCCTTCAGTACATGTTCCAGAGACAGTAAAACTGTTTTGAGTGGCAAAGCTCACCACTGAATTTACAGCGGGAGATGTAATTGCAACAGTTGGAGCAATCGTATCGCGAATAATCTGGCGATCTGCTGATCCCGGAATATTCACTCCCGAGTGAATGGCCTGAACAGTTAAACTCCCTTGTGTTGAAAGTGAGGAAAGGTTGAGGGCCAGAGACCAAGTATTATCAGCAGCACAAGTAGCATTTCCGTTAACAGAACCAACTGTTACAGAAATGTTACCACTAACATATGAGCACACGCCTGAAATATCATAAGAAGATTGGTTAGCAATATTGGCGTAACCATTATTTTCAACAGATACAATTGAAACGGTGTCGATGACTGTTGGATTTTCTGCCGTCGCTCTTACTTCAAGAATACCCATCTTATATGAGGCAAAACTAGGCCCTGAAATGTTTACATTAAAAAATTCAGTACCAGTTGCTACAGAGGCGGGGATAGATGTGAGATAGACTGTTACATTGTCCTGACCGCTAGGAATTAAGGCCGTTCCAGAAGCTAGAACAAAATAATCCGTCGCCGGATTATTACCGCTATCAAGAATTTCCCAGTTAAATACTTGTTCGACAGTTGCAGTCTCAGTGAGTTTGATTTTTAATTGTGCTTGCTGCCCATCAAGTAGTGGGTTGTTATAGAGCCCGGCCATGACCTTGGAAGACCCATTGTTTTCAGGTTGATCCAACTTGCCAGTATCGAACTTCGCGACATTACAGGAAGACAAAGTGACAACAAATAATAAAATTAAGTATTTCATATTGGACTCTTCGAGTAATTATTTGAATTTCTTTAATGAAAATCAAATAACCTAAAGAGTACCGGTCAAAAAAACTCCACTACAAAAAGAATTCGTTAGCTTGTAGCTCCACTCTAAAAATTAAACTAGTAAGTCTTCGTGGGGATGAGTGACATATATCACATTTCTTTAGCTCAAGATTTAAAGAAGGAGTCTTTTATAGATTCCAAACTAAGACCACTCCCGCCTCCGACACCACCGCTAAAACCTCCGCCCCCACCTACTCCAGGAATCAGGGATTCAAGCCGAACAAAAACTTTAGCATTCATGAGGATCTCCTTTTACAATAGATCTATAAGCAACACTGGTGCCATATACTCAACCTATTTTCATGAATAAAGGTTGACCATTATTTAGGCATTGATTAAACCTTGTACAAAAAAATGGACATCTCTCGATATGAATGACCTTGTTGAATATTCAAGCTTAGAAAATTTTGTGGATAAAAATGTCTTTATTGCATTCGTTTTCAATAAGTCCCCTGCCAGAACTTTCTCCACGGCCCTTTCAATTGCAAAAAAGGCACACTATTACAAAGAAGTTCAAGGAGGGACAACGAAGTATGTTGCGGCCTTCAGGCAGGATCAAGAAGGTGCCAAGAACGCACATAATCTTTTTCAAATTATAAAAGGCCGGAAGTCTTTAAAGATCCTAACAAGGGAAGGTCTACAGTCCGATCTGCTTCGGGTATCAGAAACTCTGAATTGCTATAAAAATTCTTTTACCTCTAATGCCGGCATAGCGTATTGCCAAAAAGACTATAAAATCCTTCCAAGCATGAAGGAGGTTACTCAATCTATAAGTAATCTCGGTGGTAAAGACTTACCTCAAACTGGTTTTCATACACTTCCCTGTAAGTTGCTTTATGGATTTGCTTTAACAGAACGTAGCCTTATTGAACATCCTGATCCACAGGAGAATTTACTACACACAGCTATTCAACGCTCATGTATATGGTGTCCTAACTTCAATATGAATAACTACATTCGAGTCTATACAAGAGAAGAAGTTCAGAAAGAGACCACATTAATTGAAAAATTAAAAAACTTACTTAGGAAATAAAATTATCTTTTACTTACCACAGGTTTAATCTCTTTAGTCTTCTTCCAACCTCTCATTAAATCCAAAATGATGCTTGAAGAAGCCTTGAAAGCTTCAATCGCTTCAAAATAGGCAATGTCTGGGAAATGTCCTTTACCCGTGATTGCAATTGAAACTTGGTTCTCCTCAAGGTCTTTTGCGTCTTTAATAAATGCTGAAAATATATGCTTGTCTGTAAAATGAACGAATCCTGAAGTTTCTTTATAAAGTTTAGTGATCCAAGGGTAAGTAGGGGCCAATTTCTCTACTAGGTAACGATCATTCATCAGTTGATTAGACCTATCTTTTATTTTCCTTATCTCTTCACCATCCTGAATTCTCTTGGCCAAGTTATGTGGTTCATTTACCAGCCAAAGTGAATAAAACCGCAATGCGCAATCAAGCTGCATTCGCACTAGAGGAGCCGCGCAGATCAAATTTCTATCTCGTAATAAAGTAAAAAATCCCTCAGTTAAGGACACAGCTCTATTGGCCACCCCAACCATTACAAGATCAACCCCAAAGAACCGACCTTCATCAGCATTTAAGGCCTTTATACACATCTCTAAAAGCTCGATCCTTAAAGGCTCGTAAGTATTATCAATATGCTCATTAAGATTTATAATTACACTACCTGTCATAGCGAACAAAGTATCTGTGATTTAACTATATGTCGATATTAAAGGCCTCATATGTGAGTGCCTTGGAAAAAGCTTGGAAATTCCTTACTTATCTGACGTACGCTCTTATCAAGAATTCGAGTTTCACCTGTTGCGAGAATAACATTTGTAAAGCCTTGCTTTAAAAGCTTATGAACAACTTTCAAGCCATTTTCTTCTTTGAGTTCGTGGTCAATAAAGAAGGGTGTATTTTTAGAAAACTGTTTGAACTCAACGTCCTTTGAAGCCGAATAGGTCTTAATTTTCATTCCCGCTTTTTCCGCCAACGCTGTCCACGTGTCTCTCACAAGGGCATTATCATCAATTAACACAATCTCCTCAAGAGGAAGAAGCATCCTAAGCATTGTTCCGCTAGAAGAAGACTTTATAAGCTTTATATCAAAACCTAGTTCGTTGAACTTTTCCTTAATAAAGCTTAAGCCAAGCCCATTCCCCTTGTTCTTATTAGAAGTGATTCCCTTGTCGAATATGTAGGGCTGAAGCTTACAAGGTATTCCTTGTCCATTATCTGTTACATCTATTGTCAGGAAACTGTTCTTATAATACCCATGAATTTTAACTTCGGTGGCCCTGGCTTTTATCGAATTGCTAATAAGGTTAGTGAACGTTCTTGTGAATATTACGACATCGGTGCAATACCAATCGAACTCCATACTAAAATCAAAACTGATTTCTATCTTATCCTGAAATTTCTTTTGAATGTCGGTCAATGTTGCTATCAACGTGCCTTGCTGGCACTGATTAACATTAATCCCCCCGTGATACCTACCTAGAACTTGTTCAGTAAGAGATTCAAGCTCTTTTACATTTCGACTTATGAGATCGTAATCGTTCGTACTGGCAAGAGAAACTAGATTTTGAATAGGACCTGCAAGATCATGAGCAAGTTTTCTTACCTCATCCCCTACAATGGCATCAATTTTCAAAGTCCTAACTTCAAAGATCCTTCTCCTAAAATAGATCCATATGAAGGCCATGACCATAAATGGCAGATACCATTTAATTGTAAAAGCTCCAGGAATAACTTCCCAGAAGACTAAAAGGTCATAAACCTGAAATACAAATAAACCAAGGAACAAAGGAAGAGTGGCCTTCCTTTCCTGCCTATCATAGTAAAAATAGGAAAGAATAACTAAGCAAGTGCCTCCTCCTGCAACAAGAGGAGCTACAATGAGCATAATGGTCTTATAGAAGCTGTAGTCTCTTAGTCCCCAGACCCATGCAAAGAGCATTAAGGTCATAGGAACAGCATATGCATAAGGTAATTTTTCGAGGAATTTAATCTTTGAATGAACCTTGTAGAATCTTAGTGCTACGATCACCACACATAGTTCTACTCCTAAGCGAAGAATAAAATGAACCGGCCCAGACATGTAGACAGGATCAAGATAGGCCCGAGGCATCTCACTAAAACTAATGAGATAAAAAAGTGACACTCCACAAAGAAAAATAACGGGTAAAATCTTTTTGTTTTTGTAAATTCCATATACGGCACTCATACCGAGTAGAAGAACAAAAAGGGTAAATCCACTTATTAAGGGAGACCCCGTGCGTAGCAACCAATCTTTAATAGAACGCTTAGTTACTTCATTATAAGAACCAATACCGACATCAGGCGATCTTAGCCCGAACCTAGTTTGGTTAAGATCCTTTACTTGAACTTCAATTTTATTTGTCTCTTTTAATAAGCCTAGTGGGAGATGGAGTTTTAAAGACTGATAATGGATAAAATAATCAAAGTTTCCGATTAGTTCACCATTAAGTTTAATAACCGCTGTATCACCAACCGACCCTAGAAAGAGCCAACAGTCAGAAATTTCGACACAGCTTAAGCTGGATTTATCAAATTCAGTTGAATAGTAGACCTCTCCCATCTCAAACTTGTACTTAATAAATAAATCATCCCCTGCTACCACTTCCTTGCAGTTATCACCTTGGCATACATTCCATGAGGAAAGCTCCGTGAAAGCTTGTGCCTGAAAGCTAATAAAGGTTAGAAGGAAGAGGATGAGTTTCATAACTGTTCCAACAACTCCTCTTTAGTGAAGAGCACTGGGCAAACAGGTGATTCACTGGCCCCTTCTAAAGGTATGGGAAAAGCATTTAGAAAATACTGTCCTTCCGGAACATGTTTAAGATCAAGGCATTCCATAATCATGGCCCTTTTAAAAAGGGTATTATGAATCGGTCTTTCTTTAGACCCTGGCATAAAGTCTGAAGATTTCCAACTTGTTCCATAAAGCGAGAAGTTGCTGTTAGAAATGAGATACTCCGCTGCTTCCAATGATAAAAGCAAAACATCATTTTGATTATGAAGGCCTCTTGAGTTAAGAGGTATTGAATCAACGGTCAGTAAAAGCCGGTCAGGGATCAATTCGTCTCCTGAGGCATTGAGAATCCCGGCTTTAAGCTCCTCTAGACTTACTTCCCAGATATTCACTCCATTGACGGTGGGATGAGCTTTAAAGCCGTTACCCTTAAGCTTTACCACTAAGGTTTTCCCCCAGAAGTGCTTAAGAGCATTCTCTTTAAAATACTGATCAACTGTCCTACCCTCTTTAAGCGTATGGGCGGAACCTTCAATATGTGGAAGGCTATGGGGCTTCAAGGTATAAGCCGAATAGTTAACCGGCGGGGCCTTGGGATCAGTTGAGTTTATGTCGTAAATGGTTTCTTTTTTATAAGGACTTCCTTCAAACCACATTCCTTCAAATTCTTCTTCAATAATCGGACTTAATACATAAGGCATAGCTATCTCTCTATCTTTTCAAGTTTAGACTTAACTTTATTAATTGTTTCAATGGCACAAGGCTTTTTCTCTTTAATAAGCTCCAAGGTCTTCAATGCTCCAGTAATATCTTTGCTTTCAAGTTTTATCTCAATCGCATCTAAGGCCATAAAGATTGATTCCACATTATTTATAAGCTCATGCTCTAAACTATTGGATGAGTTCATATTGCTCTCCAGAGTTTTTATCCAAATACCAATACACTTTGTCCGTATGAACCTTAAGGGCCCTTGCCGTTGGCTTAAGCTTTTTACGGTTCTCTTTATAAAGAGTCTCAATCGCTTCTAGTTCAAGTTCTCTAACAAATTCTTTTAGGCCCATTTCTTTTATTTGTTGAATCTGTTTCTTAGTAATAAAGCGGTATTTCGTTTTAGAAAAAATATTCTCATTATTAATAATATGAGTAGGTATTTCTTTAATTTCAGGTTTTGAGATACCTCGATCAAGCCATGAGTTGATTAGGTTTTTGAGTTCTCGAACATTTCCCGGCCAGTCATAGGTCTTAAGTGTTTTTAAAACATCTTTACTTAGATAGAGGGCCCTTTGTGATAAATGTTCCTGGGAGATATTTTCAATAAGAAGCTCTAAATCTTCTTTTCTATCTTTAAGGGAAGGAAGAATTAGATGGACTCCATTGATACGAAAGAATAAATCTTGACGAAATTTTCCGGCCTGAACCTCATCTGAAAGATTACTTGAAGTGGCCGCTATTAAACGGAAGTGACTTTCAATCTCTTGTGTACTTCCTACGGGCTTAAACTTCTTTGATTCAATGGCCGTAATGATTTTATTTTGCATTAAAGGAGACATCGTTCCTATTTCGTCTAAAAAGAGAGTTCCATCATTTGCCTTTTCAAATAGTCCTTCTTTTCTTGAGTCAGCACCAGTAAAGGCCCCTTTCATGTGTCCGAATAATTCCGATTCTATTATAGGGTCAGATATTGCAGAACAATTCAGGTGATAGAACTTTTTCATGTCACCAAAGTTTAATTCATGAATCAGTTCAGCAAGGACTTGCTTTCCAGTTCCTGTCTCTCCAAAAATATAAATAGGAGATTGGGCAGAATAGATGCTTTTTACAACCTCTAGAGTGTCCGTAAGCTTCGGACTAGAGGTTTTGAATTTAGAACGAATAATTTTGTCTGTTTTTAAAAAAGCATTCTGTGAATCGAAGTGACCCATCACCTCTTTAACCATAGATATATTGGCCGGCTTAAAAAGATAGTTATCACAATCTGAAAATTCAAAAGCCTTCTTTATAGAAGATTGATCCTTTTGAGCAGAAAGAATCACAGTATAAATGGATTTCTCTTTAGTAAGCTTCGCAATCTTGAAGCCATCCGGCTTTCCATTGAGATCAAGATCAACGAAAGCAAGGTCAAAGCGAAGTGTCTCAATGAATGCACTGGCCTCATCAAGAGACTTGGCCTCAGTGATATCACCAAAGCCTTTTAAAAGTGTGCAGATCAAATCTCTGTTAAGAGCATCATCCTCAACCACTAAAATCTTAAGATCCCCAATTCTTTTCATAAGGGGCTTTCTAAACATTAAATATTCATATTGCAACTTAAGAAAAGTTCGGATTATCGTACGCAAATACGAACGATATTCTTTAGAGACCATCCGAGCGCACAGCGTCTTCTATCTGAATTAAAACGAAACTTTATACCTGACACCTTTGGCATACCTATTGCGATGAAATCTTCAACGAATGACTGCTAACCGGAGGAAACATGGGCTGGATAAAGAAGCATCTTAAGAAAATGATCCAACATAAACGTTATGAATCAGAGGTTTCAACTGCTTCTGACTACATATCAAAGCATCACCCTGAGTATTACTCATACTGCTACTGGAAAAACATTTCATAACAAAAGGTCGGCCATGAAGAGATCTATGCCAGGTATTAAAGAAGAATTTTTAAATCTTATCGGAGAAATCAGTGTTGAAGAGCTGATCTCAAATATTGAAATACAACATGTCATTGAAGACATCCATCAGGAGTTAATAGATGTCTCAATTATTACTAACAAATCAAAACACAGAGGTTGTTATGAAGTCTAAAGCAGAGTCGTTACTTAACAAAATTAACCTACTTGAGAATCTTCTCTCTAAAGAGGCATTAGGAACAGAAGAAGTCTCAATAGGGATTAAGAATATCAGAAAAGAACTAAAGAAACTTTTTTAACCAGAGGAACATAAATGTCTTATTTAATTACACTTATCTCACTACTCGCCTTTTGCTCTTGTTCATTTAAGAGTCCCGATAATGATAGCAAAAAAGAAACAGCTCACATGGAAGAGTTAAAGGTTGAAGATTTGGCCAAACTTGATTCTGATGGTGACTTAATTAATAACTATGAGGAGAAAGTAAATGGAACTGATCCATTTGTAGCTGATATCCCAAAAGTCGATGTCAGTTTTCTTCAAGACTATTCTATTGAAGTGACTTTTGAAGATGAAACTACTTTTAAGGTCGATACCACGGTGGCCCGAGATAACCCAAACTTTAAATATCGGGTGGGAGAACTCTTCTTAAAAGAAAACAGTCTCAATAATGCGGCCAAACTCGGGAGATTCTCAGGAGTCTCATGGGGAGAAATCGAACAGAGGGACTTTTCATGGGTAAAGTACCCAAATACAGATAAAGAGTATTTCCACTCTAAGGTTCTTGAGTACGTAAAGCATAAGGGAAAAAAGATTAAGTCCCTGACTCTTGACCTTGAGAACACTCTTCGTCTCCAGGAATCTCCCTACTACCCTTCAATTGACTCATTGGAAGTGAATTTCTATTACTACAGTCACTCTAAAGAGAGCTATGTCCTCATTCATACGGAGAAGATTGATAAAACATTCCAGAGTGGAGTTCGTGAAAACTTTGCAGTAACAATACACAATCCTCCACTTGAGCTATTTGAGGATTCCTATCTTCGTCGTGGTGAGTTTATTATCTCGGAAGTTAAGGACTTTAACTGCACTGACAAAAAAATTCAAAACTCTGTTCTCTTAGCTTCGGTAAAGAACAAGACGATTCCTGTTTATGTCTCAACTCCATATGAGAGTGGAATTAACTATGTGGCCATAAATGATAATGGCGATAAGTTTATCAGCGTCCTGAAAAAACTTTATTCTGATAAATTTAGCATCGTAGATGAGAAATTAGAACAGGTAGAGCAATTCAGTAATAAACTCACTGGTTTCACTTACCTTCATGAAGTCAAAGATAATGACAAGGACGGGAATTGGTTTGTGATGACCAATAAGCTTAAAGACCACTACTTAAAGCACACCTTTACCAGCACTGATAGTATTACGCTTTCTTATGTTACTGGAACAGATCTTGCAAATCAGAAGAATGAAACCTTTTTCTCACTAACTGAAAGAGTGGATAGCACAGATTCGTACAAGAAATACCCATTAGGCAATGTCACTAAAAACTCCATCGTTGACACCTCCATCTATATTCAGGGTCTTCATGGGGTGAAACTTGATGAGGAGTTTGGGAAATTCTTCTTTGCACCAAGATGTGGTTCAGGAAACTGTTCAGGGGCCAATTGGTTTGTCAGTGCTGAATGGGTAATTAACTCTTTCTCAAAGCTTGATGTTCCCTTCAATTTTACTGAAATAAGCGACATTGGAGACAAAATCAAAGTTCTCATCAACAACACGGAACTCGACCTCGGTGAACTTGTAAAACAAAACCAAGCAACCTATGAGCTAAAAAGAGATGACGTTGGCCAGTATCTGCATATCCAGCTTACGGATCTCGGTAAGTTGGAAGTCATCCAAAATGGAGCTGAAAACACTGCCTACCTTATGCTTTACCCAATTAAAAAAGGGATGGCCGGTCTTGGACTTGAGATAGGAGAAGTCACTGGGAAAAACATCATTCCTCTTCAAACAGTTGGTCCAACGGCCTTTGAAATAGGCATGAAACGTCGAGTTCCGGCGATTGCAGTTACATCTTGGAAATTTTCAGAATGGCAGAAGCATGCTCCATGGGATAGGCCAGCTCCGAACGGCTGGATTCCGCGTAAAGGTGAAAAACAAATGTATTGGTCTGGTCTTGTGGTCGATGTTGTTTCAACTATTACTAACAACTTTAACTAAGGAGTAAGAGTGACATTCTTAATTTTACTCTCATTATTCTTTTCAACTAACTCTTGGGGGCGAAGCCTCAAAGCGACAGCAGATAAACTCGGCTCTGATATGATAAATCTTGGCCTTGCAGTTGGAACATTTGCAATCGTCGTGGCAGGGATCTGGTTAATGCTTGGAAAGCAAGATGCGGGGGTTAAGTTAACTCAATCCGTTACAGGTATACTGGTCATCGCTTGTGTCATGAGTATCAAGAGCTTTATTGTAGGAGTTGCTTAACATGAGACAATTCCCGCAATTTTTAAAAACAAATCCCATGTTTAATGGACTGACATTTACAGATATGGGGGCCTTAATTGGCTCCCTGTATCTGTCAATGATCTTCCGATTCCCTGCTCTACTAACAATAGGCCTTGCAGGAACTTCGATTATCACTACCAAACTCTTAACTAAGAATTTTGATTTCGTAGGCTTTTTATTACCTCGTAAAAAAACGATTAATCTTAAAGACATTTATCGAGGTGAGAAATGAATCCTATTTTTTCAGTTTGTGGCCATGAACTTACAAGCCTTACGGGAATTAGAAGCTCATTTTACCAGATTCTTCCTCCTGATATGGATGGACTTGATAGGAATTCCCAAGAAAGAGTTTTACTGGGTCTAGAGGGGGATCTCATCAATACAGAATCTAGCTTTAAGGTTTACTGGCTAGATGGAAAGCTCTATCTCAACGCATTTGGTGAAATAAATTTAGGCCATGGAGAGATCATTCCACAGGAAGATCCTATTACCACTTTTATAGGAAGCGAAGATAGCTCAATAAATTTTTATGAAAACTACCTAACTCACGGAAGTCAGTTCATCAGATTATTATCAGTAAAAGACTTCCCACTAACGCTCGAAAAGCTATCCTGCAATGAGTGGCCCGATTTTGTTTTAAACTTTAAAAAGATTGATAAGCTCGCCGCAAAAAACAAAATCAACCTCAAAAGAAAGCTTCACTTCTCAGCCTTATATAAAAGCTTAAGAAATATGGATTCAGAAAATGCTTTCAATCAGTCTGAATCTCTACTTGATGATGTTACAACTGACCAAAAAGCACTCTTTAGTGTCGAGATGTATATTATCGCAAGAGCTAGCTCTAAGAATGATCTCGATAAAGTTACTTCCAAAGTGAGTCATCAGTTCAAAGGACTGGGCGCAAGCCTCTTTGTTGAGGAGCGCGGTCTATCGTATTTCTATCAGAGCCTTTTCCCCGGGGTTGTTCCAAGTTATAAAAGGGCATGTGATATTCCTTCTGACTGCTTGTCCTACCTAATCCCCTATCATCGAGATTTTGTAATGGATGAAGGTTTTGAGCTATCTTCACGAAATGGGGTTCCTGTTTATTTTGATCTTTTTAATGCTGAAGCTCTTAACTACAACGTATTAATTACTGGTTCATCTGGGCAGGGAAAGTCCATGATGGCCAATAAACTTCTGTGGCAAGAGCTTGGGAGGGGAACAAAGGCCATGGTTCTCGACCTTGGAAACTCATTTGTAAAAAATGCGAAGTTCCATGATGGCGCTATTCTCTCCCAAAACTTTAACCCTTATCAGTTTAAAAACCCGAGGTATCTCAAAGAATTCGTATTAGCGACGATGGATGAGAAACTTCCTAAAAAACAGGAAGGAAGACTCTTTGAAGAGATTAAAACTATTTTAGCGGATGAAAGAATCATGAACTTTCATGATTTTCTCCTAGAGCTAGAAAAATCCTTCTCAGGGATTCGTTATTATTTTAATGAAATAGAAGAATACTTTACTGATGTGACTTATCCCCTCAATAACCTTACCTATTGTGACTTTACTCTCTTTCCAGAAGCAATGAAGGCCCCTCTCATTATATATCTCATCGAGTATTTCAAACATTTAGAAGGTGAAAAGGTTTTTATCTTTGATGAATGCTGGCACTTACTTCTCAAGAATGCTGATTACATAGCAGAATGTTTTAGAACTTTCAGAAAGCATAAGGCAAGTGCAGTGGCCATCTCTCAAAACCTTGATGATTTTTCAGAATCTCAGTTAGGTCGGGTCATTATTCAGAATACCTACTATAAGTTTTTATTTCGCCAGAGTCTCTCTACCTCTGAATTTATAGATTCTCATAGTAAGTCAATTCTCGATTCTGTTCAGTCAATAAAGGGAGCCTATAGTGAGTTTCTACTTTTAACAGAGAATATACGTAAGCCAATTCGCTTTTATCCTACCCCTCTTGAATATCAAGTCATGACCAGTGCCAGAGAGGATAATGAACAATTTGAAGAATATCTTAAGCATGGTGGAATGTTACTTCCATTTGCTGAAGCTATTAAAAATTTTACTCAGGTAAAAAATCCGTTATGGAGCCTAGAATGAAAAAGATTCTCTTAAGCACAGGAATCATGCTTCTCACCTGCCACAGTTATTCTCAAATCATTAGTAGCGATACTGCTCTATTGGTAGAACTTGTGACAACAACGGCCAGTCAGTTAAATGAACTTGAAAAGCTCGTGAGTAATACTGAAAAGTACACCGCTAAGATGCAACAGTATAATGAGCTATTTCAGGATGAATACTTTAGAGCAGAACGAGTTCTCTATATAGCAGAATCTCTTGCTGCTAAAAAGGAAGTCGCAAACCTGGGGGATCTCAACTGGGCCATTAGAGAGCTTAAATACTCTATGGCCGAGATGAAGCAAATGATGCGTGAGTACGCCATTATTAAATCCGATGAAAGTAAGACAAAGGAACAAGTTAAGATTCAAAAGAAAATCAATGTTCAAAAAGAGAAGGTAGCAAAATCTCAAGTTGATAAATCTATTAAGGCAAAAACAACAGGTCGGGCCACCCAACTTACGGCACAAAACACTGCTTTAATTTATGAGCAAAATGTAGATATGCACAATACCCAACTTGAGATTCTCGAAAAGCTCTCCACTAATAATCGCCTCATGGCCGAACAACTTGAAGAAGTCCGTCTTAAGCAAATTGAAAAAGAAAAGGCTTACGGAATATCAAAGGATAAAAAATGAATATCCTCCAAGAAATGCTTCTCATACAAGAAGCAAGTGTTTTTCGTCTTTATGAAGAGATGACAAGTATTGCGAAATATTTCATTACTCCGGTTTTCACCATTGCTCTCATCTTAGAATATTTTGGTGAAATGGATTTTGGAAGTGTGATAAAAAAACTTCTTCTGGTAACAGTTTTTATTGGGGCCTTCTATCAGTTTCATGCTAAAGCTACGAACCTAGCTCTTGAAAGTGCATCCTATACTCTTAAAAAAGTGAGTCCGAGAAATCTTTTTGTAAAGAAGTGGTACCACACCAAAGTTAAAACCACTGAAAAGAGAGATTGGAATTTCATTCAGTCTTTAGTTGTGCCGAATCTAAATGATCTATTGGGTACTGCCTTCTTCCTTTTGGCCAAGGTCTTTATCTGGCTCTTAAAGCTCATTTACTCAAGTGTCTACCATCTGACCTATGTCTTCTCCGGTGTAACGGCCATCCTCTACTTCCTTGGGTGGACTAAAGACGCTCTAAAAGGGACGGTTCAAGCAAGCCTCTGGTGCATGATTATGCCCTTTGTAATTGTCGCCATCCTCGCTCTTGTTGGTAATAGCATTGATGAAACTGCTCTCGGTAGTGATCTGTTAGTCACCAAGATTGATACCATTATCTGGCTTTTCGGAGTCACTATGCTTCTGCTCATTAGTCCGCTTATCAGCTATGGAATGATTAAGGGAGATGGTATTCACTCTTTTGGATCGACTATGGGAACGATGGTTGTAAGCTCAGGCATGAAGGCAATGACTCTTTCTACAGTACTTGGAGCAACTTTAAAGAAAGCATCCCTTGGGGCCGGTAAGACAGGGGCAAATTCATTATTAGAGCCATCTATTAAAGACCTTCTTAAAAAAGAGCATGCACCTGATAAAAACAAAATGAAACTTCTTGAGAAAAAAGGTTCAGTAAAGCATCCATTTAAAGAAGGAAGACCTCTTGATGATCGCTTAAAAGCTGTCGGTATGACAAAAGATGAGGCCATTAAGCTCACGAGAGCCTCCACAACAAGTGAGCAAGGTCAAAATTATAAACCTAAGACACAAGCCACTAAGAATGAAATGAAGCCTCCTCAAAAGAGTCAGCCCTCGCCTAAGACTAATCTTGGAAAGCTAAGTCCGATTGAAAACAATGATAAAACACCACATGACCATGTAAGGCTTCAAAAACAAAATTTCAAATTTAATCAGAAGTATTGGGACAGCGTTAATCCACACAAAGCAGAAGCCATTAAAAAGAAGTATGGAATTGAGGGAACTACAGTCAACCCAACTAAGGTCCATCGGCCAGTTAAACCTAAGCTAGCAAAGCCTAGAAGAAAGGAGAAACATAATGAGCTACGATAATTTTGAAGCAAGCTTCACTAAAGAGAACAAGAATCTCAAAATTGCCTTGGCCGTCACCATTATTATCTCACTAACTGCCATCATTTATCAGGCGCTAGATAGACGTTACTTCCTATATCGAGGTGGAGCAATTTTTGAGGAAAGACCTCTTGCAGAAGAAGTATGTCGACTTGCTTTTGTGGGTCTTGCTGAAGGAAGCCCTAACCCTCATGTCGTACATAAAGAAGTAATAAAGATTGCAAAAGAAGACAGTTTTACCATACCCATTGAAAAGATCCTCCAAGTGGAATCCCTTGAAAATGGTGCCTGTAAGATTGTTCTAAAATCGGAAGGAACACTTACCGCCTTTAAAATAAAGCTTCTTGGCAGTAACAGTAACCCTTTTTACTACAAACTTATTCAGCTTGATGAAATTCCAGCAAAGGAGCAGATATGATCTTTCATATTCTGATGAATCAGATGACAACAATATTCTTGGGTCTAAATCTTCTGACAACTCTGAGCTTTGATTCTGAGATTCAAAGTTACCTCTATGGGGGAAGTCAGGAGGAAATGTTCTTTCAGGTAACGAATAATTTTAAGACACTTGCGATAAAACCCAAGATGGATGGGGTATACTCTAATCTTCTAGTCATTACAAAAAACACTAAATATTACTTTGATCTAAAAAGAGACCAGTCAAGCCCTCATCAATTCATCGAGATTAAGAATGGAGTCATGAACCATGCTTTAACTAAGAAGATCAAAACCCGTGATTATGAAATCCTAGAGGGAGATAATTCCATGCTCTTTATTAATAATAAATCATCAGAAGTCATGGTTAACGGGTTAAAGGTTAAGCATCGGGAGTATTTGTCCAAAGGAGTTCCTATTCTCTATGAGGGACAGCGAATCCTAAACTAATCACTAAGAGGACATTCAGATGAAAATAATTGCGATTTTAATAATCGTCTTGGGGAGCTTTGCCCTTAAAGCACAGACTGCAAGGATCAGTAGAATGAAGAATGAGAAAGCAATCACACACCAAGGGCCTACACAAAGGAGGGATAATCATGACGAAGTACTCAGCCAAATTCTTGAAAGTAACAAACGGCTCACTTCACTTCTTCAAAGTCGGAGCGGGGTTCCTGTTATTTGGGAACAAAGATCGAAAATCCTCACGGGAAAAGTCTTCCGTGGTACTCTTCTAAACTCAATTGTTTCTACCAATCTCTCAAGTCCTGTGATTGTCATGGCCCATCCTAATCAAGGCCTGCCACTTAAAACGAAGTTTTCCTGTCAGGGAACGACTCAGAATAAGCGTGTCCTTACTATTTGTAACAAGATGGTCACCACTGAGAAGGAAATCCCCATTCAGGCACAGCTTCTTAACATGGATGGAAGTAGCGGTCTTGAGGGAATTTATGATGATGCCAAAGAACAGCTTATCACGGGTTCAGTTTTAAGTTCCTTCGCTCAAGGAATGTTATCAGGAGCGCAATCACGGGTCGGAACAACTTTTGGAGCAGTCAGAGACGACTCTGTAAAAAACCAAATTCTTCAAGGCTTCATTGAATCTGGTAGAACCACCTCAGACCTACTCTTAGATGAAATGAAGTCTACCGAGCCTATTGTCACAGTTGAAGCAGGAGAAGAAGTTCTTATCTATTTCATGGAGGCAGTCAATGAAATGTAGTCTTTTAATTGTCCTCTTCTTTCTTAGCTCTTGTTCAACACTTAAGAAAAGTATCGGGGCCGGGGCCATCGTAGGTGGATTAGTTGGAGGAACTGGTGGAGCAGTCTTTTCGCCGGACCAATACTCCAGAGATAAGAATGCCTATATGGGTAGTGTCATTGGGGCATTGGCCGGTGCGGGACTTGCCTATCTTCTTCACGATGAACCTAAGAAGAAGACTGTAAGCCCAATGCTTTTGGATGAACCAACACAATTGCACAAAGAAGTACCACTTTTTGATTTTTCACCTGAGCTTAAACACATACGCCCTGAGGTGAATTTTAAACCAGTAAAGAAGTATGAGGTACCACTTGAGAAATTGCCAACGGAGCTAGAAGGCAAAGTCAAAAAGCAGTTCATTATCGAATATGAGTCCGATTCCAGGACTCTTGAAATCGACAACAGGACAATTCAAATTAGTCCTTTCAAAGCATGGGAGCACGTTTATGAAAAATAAAAACCAGTCACAGATAGATTTATTTACACCAATCTTTGAAATCTTCCATGAGCTATGTCTCCTACTCTTTGAGATTGGAAAAGAGCTTTTCAAGTGGACGTTGATAACAGTTTTTAAAAAGAACCCACCGTTAGAACAAATAAACAGAAAGGCCTTAGGCGTGAAAACGACGACAGAAATACAAGATGCGTTAGGTATAGATACAAAATCCAGAAGTAACTTCTTACTTAAGGAGGTTGATTTTCGTCGCCATAGCTTCATCGTAGGTGCATCCGGCTTTGGGAAGACAAACCTTATAAGTATCCTTCAGGAACATTCTCTTCGGAAGGATAAACCCATTATCTTCTTTGACCCCAAAGGTGATATGGAGGCCCTGACTACGTTTCAGAACATTTGTAAAATGTATCAGAAACCTTGTTATATTTTCTCTGAACATTACGACAAATCGATCTCTCTTAATCCTTTAAGGGAAGGCACGGTTAACCAAGTTGTTGATCGCATCATGCGCTCATTTGATTGGACTGAACCTTATTACAGGGATGCCTCAAGAAGAAGTTTAACTAAGGCCCTACAAAAATTGGAGAAAGAGAATGAGACTTTTACTCTTCAAAAGATTTTTGATGAATTGGTTCGTCTTGAAAATAAAGATAATATCGGTCTAATTTCAAAGCTTGAAGCTATTCTAGTTTCTGACTTTGGAAAGATCTTAAATGCTGAGGGAGATGATGCTTTAACTCTCTCTAAGATTCGTGAAGAAAAAGCATGCCTCTATATTGGCCTATCTACTCAAGGATATGGGGAAACCGCCACAGCGGTTGGTAAACTCTTCTTAGGGGAACTTCTTTATAATTCATATAAGACGCTATCAAAAGAGGACTCCAAAGGACTAGAAAACCCTATCAGTATTTACTTCGATGAGTTTGGCTCTCTCGTTACTCCTGAGTTCATCGAGCTTCAAAATAAATGTCGTGGGGCCGGAATGGAACTAACCCTTGCAGTCCAAACCGCATCTGATATTGACCGTGTTAACCCCGATCTTACAAAACAGGTCATCGAGAACGCCGGAAATCTTTTTATCCTCAAACAACGATTGCAAGATGGTGCTTCAATATTCTCTGAGGCCATCGGTACAGTAATCTCGAAGAAGCAAACCTTCAAAATTGAAAACGGCGAACAACAAAGATCAGGAAGTGAGCGAGAAGTACATGAGCTTATTGTCCATCCTGACATCATTAAGAATCTTGGAATCGGTCAATGTGTTCTTTTAAGACAAGGGCCTACCCGAGTAAACCTAATCAACGTAAGAAATAGAAAATGGGACGTTATCAGGAAAAAGACCACACCTGCTCCATCTAATCCATTAATACTCTAAATTATAAAGGCTGGCCCATGGATAAAAAAATGAATCTCAATAGTCTTCATCTTAATTATCTGACTCCCCTTTTAAAGTGGAGGGTAATGGATGTTAATTCTTTAAGGAAGGAGTGTATACGTGCGCCAAAGTACCATAATTTTTGTCGGGTCATCCGTAACCTTGAAAAAGAAAAAATTCTGGAGGGATATAGAGATCCTCATAGCCGCAAAAAATTTGTCTTTTTTAGCTCTAGCGGAGAACGCTTGCTTTCGGCAAAGGAAAACCCGACGGCCATCTCTAATGAGACAGTGATCCATGATTTAAGAGTTACTGAGATTACTCACTATCTTTATGACAATGGACTTGTTGATGATGTTGAACTTGAACATGAAATTAATGATAAAAGAAATTTCAGAACAATCTACAAAATCATACCAGATGCTATTCTTCATTTAGAGAAGAAGGGTCATAAATTCAAGATAGCTTTTGAATTGGAATTAACTAGAAAAAACAATCAACGAATTATTGAGAAGATGAGGCAATACGAAGACAGCACTTTTTATAGCTATGCTTTGTATCTTTTCCCTACAAAGAAACTTATGGAGACATACATTGAACAGGCCAAAGAAAAAATGGGCAGTTTATCCCTAGGTAAGTTTATGTTCTTTCATCATCCAGAGATTTCTTCCGGCAATCACAATCCTAAAGAAATAAAAGGAGTGTTCCAAGACAAGGAGATCACTCTACATGATGTCTTAAACAGGAATTAACTGAGTATTAAATGAGAGTTAAATGATGAACACTAGAAGATTTCCCTGCCTGCTAAATCGTTGATTCCCTTCGGGAATTTCGCCCTCCGACTGTGACTCCCCACCCCCAACGTGATTGAGTGTGTGGAGTCACAGTCTACGTGCGAGGGAACAGTAATAACTAAGCAGGCAGGGAAATAAAGGGAGGAAGGGATGAGTGAAATACAGATAGCAACAAATAAAAAAAGAGGAAGGAAGCCCAAAAATCAAAAAAAGGAAGTAAACCTTAATCAAGATCAGACAAAATTTTTTATAGATCTAAGTAATGAAAAAGAGTCATTAGATTTGATTTTTGGTCTTCTAAGGAAATGCAATGAAAAGGATTACGGTCGTGTAATCCTTTTTAAGGATATTTGTCTTTATGCAGTTACAAAGCTCACTGATAAAGACATCGAGAGACTCCAGGAATTAAGCCTTGGAGAAATGGAAAAAGTTCAAAGGCTTCTTGATGAACACAACAAGAAGACAGGTTTAAAACTTACCCTCGGTGAGTTTTTATTGAAGAAGCTTGGAATTAATTAAAGAAGAAGGAGTACTTATGGATAAGCAACAAAAGATTACAGTCTATGGTCACTTAGGTAAAAAGCCTGAGCTTCGACAAACAAAAAGAGCGACTCCATTTTGTACTTTTACGATCGCAGAACATGTCCAAGATGCAGAAGCTCCTCGATGGCACAATATTGTTATGTGGGATAAAGATTCTAAACACTGGGCCAAGGTGCTTGATAAAGGTTCTCCCGTTTTTGTGCAGGGCCATATGGTAGAGAAAGAATTCAAAAATGAATTAGGAGAAGTTAAAAAATATCGAGAAATAAATGCTGACGCCATTGGTTTTGTCACTTTAAACAACTGATTAATGGGGAGTATGAATGGTAGATAAACTACATTACAAAAAGCACCAAAAAAGGTATTATCAAACTACTGCGAAGGTACGTCCTTCACAGATGCTCTTTGACAATGAATATAAGGCTACACAAGAAGACGAGAATACCTATTGGTTAGATACAAACGAAGCCGCTAATTTTTTAAGACTCTCACCTAATGCTCTGAGAATTTTAGTTCATCGAGCACAGGTAAAGTATTTTAAATTTGGCAGTCGTCTGCGTTTTAGAGTTAGTGATCTCCAACTCCTCCATCAATCAATGGAGGTTTAGAATGCCTATTCACAGTAACGTGGTAGATGGAAGAACTGTTTACACTGTTCTTGTCACCACCAGAATTAATGGGAAACAAGTAAATCGCAAAAGAAGGAATATTTCTTCAATTGCTCATGCCAAAAGAATCGAACTTGAACTTAAAATGGAACTTGTTCGTAGGAAGGAGCAACCTTACCTATGCACATGGCTTGAGTGGCAAAAGAGATGTCTTGAAAAAATGCGATTACAGTATAACGAAAGTACCGTTATTAACTACAAAAGTAACTTTGAGAAATGGGTCAATCCGGTTTTAGGAGATATGTATATTGATGAGATTAAACCATCCGATATTCATTCTCTTATCTATGACAGTATTCAAGGCGTAAGCCTTGTTTCTCGCCATGGAGTTTTGAAAAGGATTAAGAGGGTTTTTGCAATTGCAGTTGAAGATGGAATTATTGCTCGTAATCCTGCAACAGGAATTAGAGTTAAAGTTCCAGAGTCCCCTCAATTAGTTTTAAATCGAACTGAGATCGACAAACTTTTGTTGGAAGCAAAGAAAAGAAATCATCGCTATTATTCACATTGGGCCATGGCCATCCTTACTGGTCTTAGAAAGGGTGAATTAATAGCTCTCGTGGATACTGATATTGATTTGGACAATAAGGTTCTCTCCATTACTAAAAGCTGGGGAAGAATTGATGGACTTGGCCCAACAAAAAATTCAACAAATAGATATGTTCCTATTTCTGCTGAATTAGAAAAACTTCTCCGAGAACTAAAAGCAGAAGCAGTGTTTCGAGATGGACAGTTACTTGAACAACACCACGATTGGCTTTATGGTGATGCCGCAAAAGTCCTGAAAGATTTTTGTAAAGAAATTGGAATCACTCGAATTAAGTTTCACGATCTACGTGCAACGTTCATCACTCAAATGCTTTTAAAAGGCGTTCCTCTTGCTAAGGTTATGAAGATCGTGGGTCACTCCACCATCAAAACCACTATGAGGTATTTAAGGCTCATTGCTGACGATACTCAAGGGGCAACCGAAGCTCTCGGAATTAGCTTACCTGCCACAGAAGAGAAGGGAAAAGTTGTTTCGATTTTCTCCTGATTAATTGAGATATTTTGGGCCACTTTAAGGGTGGCCCTTTCTTATTAAGGCAAGTGCTTAAAAACACGTGCACGCTGAACATTTTGTCAGATTGCAAACCATAAACAACTGTAATACAATTAAAGAATGGAGGATGCCTTGACGATAAGTATAGAATCGACTCCCATGGATACGGAGGAAGTCGAAAGTATCGCAAAGGAATGTTCGCAACGGGCCCAAAAAGGTGATTATACCGTCATCTATACGGCCCACGCTAATGAGCAGATGGAAATAAGAAACATAACCCAAAAGGAAGTGCTTCAAGTTTTAGAATTTGGAAGATTAGTAGAGGGCAAAACCCGTTTTAATGAGGAAGAACTCGAATACAGTTACCTCCTTCGAGACCAGGATGTTGATGAAAGAGATATGGCAGTATCGATAGCAATTGAGAAAAACGATGATCATAAAGTCATCATCGTAACAGCAATGCTTATTGATCCAACCACAGGAAAATTTATATGAAGAAAGAAACAAAGTTTTTAGATGAGTACAAAACAAGAATCAACGGCATCAGCGTTGTCTTTCAAAATGTTCCCTATGAAGAAGCTTGGGGTTCCAAAGTTATTGGGATTAACTTTCATTCAAAAGAACTAGAAAAAAAGATTTGTCTCACTCTTTTAAAGCACCAACCTATCCTTACAGGTGGAATCCTAAAATATATCAGATCATATTTTGATTACAGTCTTCAGAAAATGAATGATGAATTTTTTGGGAAAACGAAGGCCACTCTTTCTGAATGGGAATCAAATCTTGATAAACCAATCAATGCTGACTCTGCTATTCGCGAGAAAATTTACGCCAAGCTATTAGCAGTGTTTCAATCTAAAATGTTGGTTGATTTACTTGATACAGTGGAAAAGGATGCAGAGCCTTACACTGATGAAAACCCATTAGTTCTCGGGAACGAGAGAGAGACTTACTACGATCAGGTAGTCGGACAATAACTTCTAAATAACTCTAATGCTTCCCATTGCTTACCAGCAATGGGAAAAATCTAACAAAACCAAGGTATTTGAGACGGCCTTATAACCCGCTCCAAATACCAAACAATTCAAGGCCATCTTCAATGGCCTTTTTTATTTCCAAATACTTATAATTACATCAGAGACCGCGACGGTCGTTAGCTTTATTTCAAGACATTTCATCATTTTTCACCAACAGCTTGCCGAACGCTTGCCAGAGAAAATTCTCATGAGGCACGTTCAAGCATACCCTTGCGAAGTGGAGGTGCATCATACCGCTAAGGCATGAGCATTCCTCACTTTCTATGTGCAAGCAATCGCTTGCGAAATATTCCGCATCCAAGCACTTACACTTTTCAAATTACCAAAAGGAACATTATGGGAACTACTAACTTCGTGACAGATTATTCTGTCCTCTTAAAACAAATGCGTCTTCTTCGTCGTTTAAGTCGTGATCAAGCAAGCCTAATATTAAGCTACAGTTCAAAACATATCGAGCGCCTTGAAAATGGCAGAGGCCACATCACACTCGATAAATTTAAAGAGCTTCAAGATAAATACGGCATCAAGGACTCAGAAGTTGATGAGCTTAGAACTGGAATAAAAACTGAGAAGAAAAAGATCACTCCTAAGAATCGCCCTAACAGAAGATTCTGTAAACGTGTCGTTACCCGTGAGTGTAAAGTCTTAAAAGAGATGAGGCTTCTAAAAAATATCGACCAGTACTCCGCTTCAAAGCTTTGTGGTCATGGCCGAAATACCATTGGCTATATTGAAAACGGCAGAGTTCATCTCACACAAGATAAAATCAGGAACATCGTTGAAACCTACGGCTTCACCATGGAATTATTTTATCAGTGGGTAAAACTCCCTATGCTTCGTCACGAAATGATTGACCAGTGTCAGGAGATCATCTCACAGCTTGATGAAAATAAACTCCGTATCGTCATGCCTATGCTTCAGAGTATGGGGGCGTAGATAAACACCTTCTACTAAAATTGAATGGCCTTACAGATTTTACTAAGTCTCTAAGGCCAATTTCATTTAATGCTCCCTTTATAATCTTATGATTCTCATTATGAGTTTTACATCATCCACTTCGCTCACTTGCATTTCAAGAACAAACACGGTCTCCCACAGGGACCCCTCCGAGTTTCTTCTTGAAATCCGTTCAACTCCGCTTCTTTGAAATCTCATCAAAATGAGAATCAATTTTAAAAGGAGCTAACATGAAAACTGAAATCTTAAAGAAACTTGAACAAATCGCCGAAGACCGTACAATTCCATTCTGCATGAGTTGCTATGTCAAAGCCCTTACAGGCAAATGCCCATCATGCCACAGTGATGATTTGGCCAAATGGATGGACGGCGTAGGGCTTGATTGGAATCTTAATTTTGCAATTGAGCACATACTTCAAGAAGAATTGACTGCAATAAATACTGATGAAGTCTTTGAAGACATGATTAGCTCTTGCTATCCAATTGAGACGGTCGTGGGATGGATGAAATTTGATACTTGTGATCTTATGAAGTCTCAAGACCCTATTTCTTGGAGAATCGCTCGTGATGAATATATCGACGAGCTAGAGTCTGATGAAGAGATTGTTTCTTTTGATAATGGCTCTACTTATTACTGGGTGCATGATTTGGAAGGATTACGATGAGTAATCCTTCCAAACTCTCAAACTAACCTCTTAACGAAACAACTAGTTCGACGACCTTATTTAAATCTTCCTTTAAAAATGTCCCTAGAAAATTTTTATAAACAATAGGAATAGTAAGATTAGGGTAAGAGGTATAAAGAGCAAATTTGACCTCATGATCAACCTTATACAAATATTCTAGAACAGAAAGTCCATTACCATCTGGCATTTCATAATCTGAAATAACAAGATCGAATTCTTCTCCGGATTTTAAAAGTTGGATAGCATTATTCCCTGAAGCACATTGTGTAACGTATGCCCCTCTATCTTCGAGTTCAGACGCTAAAATCAGTCTAAAATCCTCATAATCATCTATTATCAATACTCTCACTGTCACCCTCTCGTCTAACACGTTGGACGCATCTTTTTTTATAGCCTCGTACAATCTATTGGACAACTTAATTTTCAGGGACTGCTGTTGAAAAAAGCTAATAAAAAAAACAATGACAACTGGTCAGAATGGTTTGGAAACCGCATTCGCTCCCTTATTGAAAAGAAAGGATATAAATCTCCTTATGACTTTTGGATTCAAGAATGTGGTGATGATATTTCAAGGGCCACACTGGATAATATTCTCAATGGTAGATATGACCCGAAAATTTCAACAATCCGTAAAATCGCTCGGGCATTAAATATTTCATTGAAGACCATTTTCGATGAGACTGACCTTTAACTTAAAAGTGATAAGTTTTCACAAGTAGAAATAATTAAAAATATTAATCTAGTCGAACTCCTATAAGTACTGACTAGTGGACCGGTCCTACAAGAGCCATCACAACAAGGAACTACACACAGCCTCAATCAGATTTACTCACTTTAAACCTTAAAAAAGGGTTCACCAAAAAATGGTAAGTAATAAAAAGTTAGATATAAGTATAAAATAAATATATAAAACGTAATTCTTTTGCTTTTTAGGGAACACCACCATAGCCCTAATTGAAATATTAGATTTTGAATCAAACATACTAGAAAATAAGAAAAGCCTTGATAATCAAACGCTAAGTCTCTTGCAGAGATAAACCAAATCAATGTTGAAAAGAAGAGGAATACATTCAGAAAAATAGCTCTCTTTCTAAAGTGATTCTCTCTATAAAAAAACAAACATATTAAAAGGTAGATGGATAAAGATGCCAACCACTCAACTCTAACAACTGAAAAGAAAATCATATATAAAGGGAAAGGAAAAAAAAGGGTTGGCCCACCAAAAAGGAATAGAGGAAGATAGGCCAACCCTAATGAAAAAAATATACCTAGAATGAATAACATGTACTTAGTTGCCATAAAGAATTAAATCAACTGCAAAATCCTTACAATTGTAATTAAACAAATTGTAATTATTGTTCATATTTTCATCTGACCATTGTTTCATTTTTTCTTCTTGCTCCGCTCTCTTCTCTGGGTTCTTATTCCCTAAACTGGGAGTACAACTAGAATTATTGCCACTCTCTTCGATTGGTCCATCAGGGCCAAAGGAAGAAACCCCTCCATCCTCAAACTTTATATAGGTATGGCTATATACACTAGGATCGTATTTATACAATAACTCTCCCACCCAATAAAAGTTAAGTGGTCTAGAGCAAATTTGAAAATAACCTGTAGGATCTGTAAAGTTTATTGGATCATTTATAGCATACTCATAAAGGTTAGGAGTCCCTCCATTAAACCTAATTGGATCTTTACTCAGCCATCTCCCTATACTAGCATCATAATCACGAGCACCAAATCTTACAAGCTTCGTATCATGATCATAAAGCCCTCCTGCAAATCCAAACGGCTGAAAACCAGGATTTGTGTTTTGTAGGACTTCCCCAAACTCCGAGTACTTAAGCTCTTGCTTAATCTCCCCGGTCTCAACATCTACTACTTTAAGAATAGATCCTCTATGATCCTTAGCGAAGAAATACCTAACTCCGTTTAGCTCTGCTGCAAGACGGAGTTGATCTAGCCAAATATATCTTGTTACATCACTCCCACGAATCGTTCTAGAAACTCTTCTGTTAAATCCGTCTACTTTATATTCGATTAGCTTATTAGGTGTTTCTACTCCTGTAAGATTACCGAAAACATCGTAAAAATATTCTACCAACTCACCATCGGTTTCTGTCTGAGCAAGTTCACCGTTAAACGATCATGAACATCGTGCCCCTCCCCATTATCTAGTCTTCCCTGACTTTAGGCGTGAAGCAACCAATGAGTTAGTTACAAAACACAAGGTGAATCATCAAGGGGAATAGGTAGATTATTGGTGTAGGTCATTATACCCTAAAAAACTGCCCTAGAACTTCAGCCGGTATTAAGAACAATGTATCCCCCTAGAAGAAAAACACATAGCAGGCTAATATAAATTATAATAAATTTTTTCCATGGAATTTGTTTCCTTGCTAAGAGTAGTGTTGAAGACATAGCACTTGCAAAAAATAATTTAATTAAAAAGTTATCCCATCTAAAGAACATTCCTTTATAAAAAGAAGGGTACTTAAACATTAGCTTAATATAATCTCCTATACAGAAAAAAATGAAGGTTACTAGAGTAACAAAAGAAATCATATAAAATGGCTTCACACTTCTCCTTAAAATAGAAGTAACGAACCGATACATATCGCTAAGCCTGCAGTGGTACCCCATCCAGGCGTATATACCGCGCCCACATTCTCTAATGTGTTTCTTTGATACTCTTCCGTCAATTCTTTTTGCTCTTCCATAATTTCAATACTACGTTCATTCGTACAATTCTTCTTTTCCTCATTTAACTCTTTCATTTTATTATTATAATCTTCTGTTTTATCTACACCATCCTTAACAGTCCTAACTGAATCAATAACTGCGCCTAGATTGTAAGCAACACGACAGAAGTCTCAAGATAGAGTCTCCTAGTAACTACTGAAAACCCTCTCCATCATCAATAACTTACTCCCATCATGAGCTTCGTATTTTAAAAATCTACTCGTTTTTAGAGCTGAGTCTCCATGATGTCTTAGCAAAGAAAAATCTTTCTCAGGATATCCTTTTACTGATACGTTAGTTTCTTCATTCTGATCATAAACAGACTAAAAAGAGCATAATAAAAAAGATAGAAAAATAAAGAAATTCCTTCATTTCGAGGCAGTTTAAACAAACCCCAAATGAACAATACGGCTACTGCAAAACTCCCCGCTACTATAAAAGCATGTATCCGGGCAATCACTGAAAAAATAATCATCTCTCTAATAAAATTTCTTTGCTGCTTAATACTTTGATAAAATATAAAATAAAAAACTGAGTAAAAAATGCCTATGAATATTAAGCTAATATAAAAACCACGCCAACCATCAGGAGTATTAGAATGAAAACCTGAAGGTAAGGACGACAAAACAAAGGTTTGTAAAAGATAAATTATAAAAAACATAAAATCTAAATTCATTCTATTATTGACATAGTTAACAAGTTGTCGCTGAGAAAAAAAGAGCATCATTAAAAACCTCTAACTTATCATTGGCCACAAGCGCTGGGCTCTTTGCTATCATCGAATATATCTTTTATATAATCTAAGAGAGTGTCATCCCAGTCTGGAGCATCCGCATCTGTAGGATCACATTTCCCGGTAATCTTACAAACTCCCTTATCTAACCATTCCGGCCATTTCCCCTCGGGGTCAACAAAATTCACTGGATCATTAATTGCATACTCATAAAGATTCGGCGTCCCTCCAGCAAAACGAATCGGGTCTTTCAAAAGCCACCGACCTATTCTTCCATCATAATCCCTAGCACCAAATCTCACTAGCTTCGTATCATGATCATAAAGCCCACCTGCAAATCCAAACGGCTGAAACCCTGGATTCGTATCTTGAAGAACTTCTCCGAACTCTGAGTACTTAAGTTCCTGCCTAACTTCTCCTGTTCCAATATCTACGACTTTTAGAACTGAGCCTCTGTGATCTTTAACAAAGAAGTATCTAACCCCATCTTTAATCATATACTCTGGAGAATTAACTCCATCAGTATAAATAAACTGGCTTCTTAAAGTTCCATCTCCATTAAGCTCTGCTGCAAGTCTTAGTTGGTCTTGCCAAATATACCTTGTTACATCACTTCCACGAATCGTTTTAGAAACTCTTCTGTTAAATCCATCTACTTTATATTCGATAAACTTGTTAGGAGTCTCTACTCCTGTAAGATTACCGAAAACATCGTAAAAATATTCTACCAACTCGCCATCAGTTTCAGTCTGAGCAAGTTCACCGTTAAGCTCGTAGTAATAATTTGTATTGTTATACTTCGTTAAACGATCATGGACATCGTATTCTGCTTTGAAAGTTCTCTCATCATCATGCCCACTAACTCTATTGCCGTTTTTATCGTAGATAAATTTTGAATAAGGTCTAGTTGAACCAACAAGACTTCTCCCTGTAAAGCGGCCTGATCTATCGTAGTGAAGAACTTGCTTACCCGTTTCGGTAAACATAGTAGAAATTCTACCTAATTTATCTCGTTCGAATTCTTGAAAAGAGATTGTTTTGCCGTTGTGCCTGTATTCAACTCGAGTCAGTTCTCCAAATTTTTCATCATAAGAATAGAGCGCCTGAACTTTTCCAAGTTTTTTCTCAGAGACTTGCCCAATCTCATTTCTCTTGACCTGAACATCACCTGCTGTGATTAAAGAATTGTCTTTATCGTAGGTAAAATAAGGAGAATATCCAAAGTTTCCTGCTGAGTCTTCAAGTGTGATCTTCGATAATCTGAACATCTCATCATAGTTAAAATCAATTTTAGCTATCATGTTATCATTTGCAATGACCACCTGCTCTTCTGATTTTAATAATGGCCCGAGATAATTACGTTTCAATTTAATCGAATCAGTTTTTGAGACTGAGGAAATTCGAGAAGGGTCATTTACTGAATATGTATATTCATACATTCCATCATCAAAATTTCCTTTGGAGATTAACTTTCCGGCCATATTGTAATTAAAGTTGATTTCTCTTTCGTCTGGAAGAGTTATCTTTGTTAAATCTTTATCGAGGTTATACTCGTAGGTCGTGCTCGTATCATACGGGGGAATTTGAGGAGGAATATACTCACCCAAAAGTTCTTTCTCATTGTAGATAAATTCATGAATACTATTATTCGGCGTAATAAGTTTAGTCATTCTTCCGTTAAGGTCCCACTCATATCTTGTTTCCCTTCCTTCCGGATTTATTTCTCTTAGAATTCTGCCTGATGAATCTCGATCATAGTTTATCACACTTCCTAGGGGATCAATAATTTGAGAAATAAAACCGAAATTATTGTAGTTAACAATAAATTCTCTATCCTCACTTTTAATTTTTGAAAGAAGTCCCTTCGTATTATACGAATAATTTATGGGTGCAAGGCTTCCTAGCTGAGTAAGTGACACATCTTCCAAAGCATTGAGCTGGTATTTACTCTCTCTTCCCTCAGCAGTTACTGTTGTCCACGTTCTCGTATTATTATTAAAAGTAGAAACAGATTCATTGTTTCCTGTCTTAACGATTTGTTTTAGTCCAGAAAAGTCAAATGGGTCACTTGGATTCACGTAGCTGACTTCTTTTGTCACCTCTGTTACATGAGATTTATTATCGACACTAAAGTTTACTCGCCCATCGTATTGCACACCATTACCAAATCGAGGGTCAGGCTTTAGGCTTTTTGAAACTGAGTAAGTGTTATAAAATTCAGCCCTGGCACCGTCTTCATAGCGAACATGAAAAGTCCCATTTTTATCCACTGTAGTAGCGTTACCTTGGTCCATTGATAAGTAAACATTAACAATATCTCTTACTACTTCTCGGCCCATTTCTGAAGTAGATGTTACACGCTTCAATGGGTAGTCACTTGAGTCAGTTGTTTGAGTCAAGGTTGTTGATGAACCGCCGGAATGTTCGTCTTTAAAAAGTCCTCCCCTTGAGTCGTAAGAAAATGTCGACACTTCCCCTTCAGGTTTTTCAAAACTTGTTAGTAAACCGGCAGAAGTATAAGTCATCTCATAAGTTTCGTTTGTGGGAGTTGTAAAAGTCTCTAAGTAGCCATTTAGATTATATGTTAACAGACTCACGACTCCATAATTAAAACTACTATGAGATATTTGAGGCTCATTGCTGATGATACTCAAGGAGCTACTGAGGCACTAGGACTAACACTCCCAGCGCTAGAGGAAACAGGAAAAGTCGTTTCGATTTACTCTTAAAGAGAACCAAATATGGCCACCTAAAAAGTGGCCATATTTTCTTAACTGCTTAATAACACATTAACCCAGTGAGTTAATTTTGTTGATTTTCAATTTAAATGGTGTTAGAGTGACAGCAAAGTGACAGGTAATTAAACACCTGTGAACTGCTAGGAGTCCACTATGATGAACTTAAAAGAAACAATGAATTTTACAAAACTAAGAGAAAGAGGGCCTGCTGGCCTTGATTTAAAAAATGATGAAGTCATCCAACTTGTGACACGAGATTCAGAAATAAAAGTTGTTATCACACAGGAGTATTTTCTAACTCTTCTCTCCGTGTACAATAATGTACTTATTGAAAATGGTCACAAGAAAGAAGAAAGAGTAAACTTGAAAGATAAAATTGCTGAGTTTGAGCAAGAGTTAAAAGAATTAGTCAAACTCACTCAAGAAGATAAGGAAAATGAAGAATGCAGGACTGGACACCAGAGGGCTGGGAGTTACTAAAAACTGTTGCTTTTAATTCTTACAAAAAATCTGGTTTCCCATCAACTGCTCGTAAGGTTATTCAAGATGCCCAAGACCTAACCGAGCGAGTTAAAAGATTTCCAGAGAGTGGAACAAAAATTAAAAATGTTAAAGGACAAGATCGCTACTATTCAGTTTTTAATCTGGGAAAAGTAGCCATTTGGAAAATTGAAGAAGGTTCTCCTGTTTTTGTGGGAGCTTTTTCATCACTTCCTAACCCTTTACCTATATAACCACTTGCCACTGCTGGCCAGTTTTAGAAACATCAACAATCACAGGTATTTGAATCGGGCCTTATTTCCCGCTCCATTTTTTCTCTCATTTCCCTAATAGATAATAAAACTTGCCCCTACTGTTAGAGCAACAGCGGCCCATGATGGTATTTTCCAAAACTCTAGAAGTAAAAAACCCACCATCGCTAAAGCAAAATCTTTGGCGCTAAAGATTGCACTGGTCCAGACAGGATCATATAAAGCAGCTAGAAGAATTCCCACCACTGCAGCATTGACTCCAGAGATAGACTGGCGTACCCGTCCGAGGGTTCTGAGTTTTTCCCAAAAGGGTAATGCTCCAATGATCAGTAAAAAAGATGGAAGGAAGATGGCCACTAAAGCGATTAAGGCCCCGAACCAACCATTGGGCGCACTACTTGAAACTGCTCCTAAGTAAGCACTGAATGTAAAGAGTGGTCCAGGTATAGCATTGGCAAGTCCATAGCCGGCCATGAATAAATCATTAGTAACCCACCCTGTAGGAACAACTTCCGCCTGAATTAAGGGTAGAACCACATGCCCTCCTCCAAACACTAAAGCTCCTGAACGAAAAAAACTATCAAACATTTGCAGGGCCTGAAGAGGATACATGGGACGAAGAATGGGAAGAATAAATAAGATCCCAGCAAAGAGAAGAAGAAAAAAGGCGCCAAATCTTTTTTGACC
>Ga0265293_10002732_pt1 | contig 34429 bp, 40 predicted proteins | sample Munlanlewell138R_FD_192505 | JGI IMG/M metagenome (GOLD analysis project Ga0265293, IMG submission 192505) | Leachate microbial communities from a municipal landfill in Southern Ontario, Canada - Leachate well 138R | ecosystem: Engineered > Solid waste > Landfill > Unclassified | place: Canada... | reverse complement strand
AAGTGAGACAAGTCCGTGCGTACTTCTAATGGCGTAGCCTCAGCGCCAGGCCGTAGGCCCTGCTTTTAGGGGGTTTCATTTCAAAGGGGATGAGACGCCAGGAAGGGAGTAACGGGACGCCCTGGTGGTTGCCCCGCTATTGACGCAAGCAAGAGTGCTTACGACGTCAGAGCCCCCAGTATTGCCCCTTGTGCCGTGTTCGTCAACTCGGTGATACAAGTCCATGCGTATATCAGCGAAGCGCCTAGATGTGTGCCTGGAGCCTGGTCAGTGTGCCATGCCTGGTTCGGCAAGGTGCGTCAGCTTGAAATCTGCGACCGTTTCCCCTGTTATCTGGTGTTTTTTTCACGTAGGAGCGCGTTTTGACGCCAGATAAAGCCTTTTTGAAGCCCTGGAGCGCCTGAAAACGGTTTGATCGGTGAAGGTCGGCTGCTGGTTTGGCTTTGGTGGCGAGTCGTGAAGATCCTCATAAAGTGCTTGATATGATACCGCTACTGTATTATATTAATCATATCCGCAGCGGGCACCACCACTTAGTCCGTTGCGGTTCACCCTTCGACATGAGGACTTGAACATGACCGACAACGCCGAACAGATCGAATCCGCCGTAACCGCTCGCCTGGTATCGATGGACGACCGCCTAAAGGCCCTGCCCCGCCATTTCGCCCGACTGATGGGCCACGTTGAAACTATGGTGTATGCCTACCTGGACGAGCTGGCCCAGGACTACAAGGGCGCTTACTGGGAGTTCTTCGACCTGTCCAACGGCGGCTTTTACATGGCTCCCAGGGGCGAGGGAGAATTGCGCCTGGTAGTGGCTGGCAACTACTTCGAGGGATCGATGAGCAAAGATGCGGCCGGTATCGTCGCTTGTCTGTTCGCTTATGGCTACCTGGCCAACTCCACCGGATCGGAGGCCATGACAGACCATTACCATGCACTGAGGGAATACGCCCTGGATCACCCCGAGGCGGGCCAGATCCTGGCAGCCATCGACTAAGCCAACCCATCGGCCCCGGTAAATGCCGGGGTTTTTTTTATCTTGCATAATAAGAATAATAAGAATATTATTATTATTATTGAATAGTCAGCCAGACCAGGAGACGACACCATGGCCCAGGGAATCCCGACAGAGACATACGACCGCATCGTGCAGGTGGCAACCGAGCTTTACGAGCAGAACGGCCGCGAGAAGATGCCGACCGTTGACGAGGTGCGTCGCGCAGCAAAGGCGGATATGAACACGACCAGCGCCGTTATGCGCGAATGGAGGAAGATGCAGACTAGCCAGGCCACGCCCGTTGCCGTCCCCGTCCCTGCTGCTGTCCAGGAGGCTTTCCAGGCCGCGTTGGCAACCGCCTGGACTGAGGCGCAGGGATTGGCCAATGAAGCACTGGCCGCCGCACAAAAAGGCTGGGACGAGGAGCGGGCCGAGGCTGACCAACTACGCGCCGAAATGGCGGACGCATTCGAGTCCCAGGGGCTTGAATTGGAGTCGCTGGACCAGCAGCTCGCCGCCGAACAGCAGGAACACCAGGAAAGCCAACAAAAGGTCCAGGAGTCGGCCGAACAGATCACCGCGCTGGGGAACGAGGTCCAGGAGCTTAAAACGGCACTGGCGACCGCCGAACGCCAGGCGGCAGACCGTGGCGAACGAGTGGAGGAGCTGAAAGCGGAACTGGCAGAGACGCGGGCCGATGCCAAGGAGCAGAGGAAAGACGCCGAACAGGAGCGTAAGGCATTGGAACGGCAGCACCAGGAGCAGATCCGCGCCCAGGATGAACGCCACCGCCAGGAGCTGGAGAAAGCCGAAGCCGCCGCCGGTGATCTTCGTCAGCGCCTCGATGCCGTAGCCGGTGAATTGGCCCAGGTCAGGGCTAAGGCGGAAGCGCAGGAGCAGCAGCACCAGGAACAGCGCAAGCAGGCCGCCCAGGAGATCCAGAGAGCCGCCGACAGACTCGCAGCAGCCCAGGGGGAGCGCGACCAGGCCCGCCAGGATCTGGCAGACGCCCGCGAGCGGAATGCAACCCTGAGCGGAGAGCTTGGCGCTGTCCGGGAGCAGTTGACAGAGCTGAAAGAGCAGGTTAAGAGCGACACCAAGAAGAAGTAAGCCGGGAGCGCAATAAACACAACATATAGTGTTTCACCAGATGTAGATCGGCACAATATGTTGTGTTCCTGCCCTCGAATCGAATTGAAAATAATGCTTGATATAATACCGCTACTGTATTATATTAATCATATCCGCAGCGGGCACCACCACTTAGTCCGGCGCGGTTTTCAACCCTTCGACATGAGGATAGGACTATGCCTTGCATGAATTGCGATAATGGTATTTGCCGGAACGCTTGCGATCCGAACCAGGGAAAAGTGAAACAGGACGTGTTGGACGTACTCGCCAGGGAATTTTCGGAGCCGGGGCAGTTGTTTACCCATTTTGGTGTTATGACTTGGGCGCCGCCGCGCCAGGTTCCAGAGTGGGGCTGCGCTTTGAACGAACTAATAGAGGAAGGCGTGGTGGAATTTGTGGTGAACGGAACCCTGAGCAAGAAGTACAAATTTTCACCCAAGGCCCGACAATAAGTGTCGGGTTTTTCGTGCGCACGAAATCATTTCGTATTATTTTGATAATCAATGTGGTATATTTTGAACCGATTACTAGGAATTCAAGGGGATAGTGAATTATGGCTATGCAGAAAATCACGGTATCGAACCAGAAGGGCGGCGTTGGGAAATCAACTATCGCGGTCCATCTGGCAATGTCGATCCAGGAGCAAGGACGCAGTGTGTTGTTTGTGGATCTTGATCCGCAGGCAAACGCAACTAAAACCCTGGAGCGTACCGGCGAGGCGGCCCCTATCGCGGCCAGCCAGCTTTTCAATGGTGACGTGGACGGCATCGAGGCCGTCGAGGGGATTACCCTGATTCATGCCGATGGTGCGATGGCTGATATTGAACGGGCCGACCCGGCTGTTTTGTCGGCCTTCCGTCGCAACCTGGAGAGCCTGGGTGAGTCCTTCGATTACTGCATCATCGACACCCCGCCTACCCTGGGCTTGCGAATGACGGCCGCCCTTTTGGTTGCTGATCACGTCCTGGCGCCTATCGAGCTGGAAGAATACAGCATCGACGGTATTACAAAGATGCTGCAAACCATCTTTGGCGTGAAAGAAAAGTGGAACCCGGATCTTAATTTTTTGGGGATGCTTCCGAACCGCTTTAACCCCCGGTCCTTGGCTCAGAAAGAGACACTGACCAACCTTGTTAAAAATTACTCGCACCTGCTGATTAAGGCGAAAATAGGCATCCGCTCATCGATCCCGGAGGCGCTGGCCGAGGGGATTCCGGTCTGGCAGCTCAAGAAGACCGCCGCCCGTGAAGCGGGCCGTGAGTTCCAGGAAGCGTTCGCCATCGTTTACGAAAAAATGGGAGGACTCAAGTAATGGCAAAGGGAGCTGATCTGTCCGGACTGGATGATTTTGGCGATTTTAACGTGTCGTCGCTTCTTGGGGGCAGCAACAAGAAGGATTCGACCCCGCAAGGCAATGGGGACCAGGTGGAAGCGGGTGCGATTGCATACGCGCCCCTGGAGAACTTCCACGAAGACCCGGAGAACGCTCGCAAGGAGTTCGATGCCGGAAAGCTCCAGGAGCTGGCCGACTCAATGCAGCAAGTCAACCCGACTACCGGGAAGCCTCGGGGCATCATGGAGCCGTTGAGCGTGAAGCATCACCCGGAGCAGCCGGGGCACTTTATCATCAATGGCGGGAACCGCCGTTACCGCGCCGCCGACCTAGCCGGTCTGGAGCAAGTCCCGTATATCATCAAAGACGAGCTGGACGACTTCGATAAGTTCGTGCTGAACGACCAGCGCGAGAACCTTAGCCCCCTGGAAATCGCGCTATTTATCAAGTCGCGGCTGGAGGATGGTCACAAAGCCGGGGAGATAGCTAAGGCGCTGGGCCGCCCCCCGTCTTACGTTTCCGACCACAAAATCTTCTTTGATATGGCGTCTTGTATCCGGGATCTGTACGACAGCAGCCTTTGCCGGTCAATGCAGGCACTGGCATTGCTGCACCGTGGCTACAAGAAGCACGGCGACGAGATCGAGGAGTTTTGTCAGGAGGCCAGCGCAAACCAGCAGGAGCTAACCACGTCACAGGTGCGGGCCTTCCTGGACAGCCTCAAGGAGCCAGCCAAGCCGAAAGACCCGGAACCGGCCGCCCCTATCGGTGGAGATCAGGAGCCGCAAGCCGGTGGCGATGCTGCCCAGTCAGAACTTGAAGACGACCAGGAGCCAGAACCGCAGGACGGTGGCGAGGACGATAACGGCAACCAAGACGAGGAGCGCCCCGCCCCACTTACGCGGGACGAGGATCAGCAGCCCTTGACCCTGGACGGCGAACCTTTGAGCGGTGGCCACCTGGACGAACTGGAGGAGCAGGCCGACCAGTACCTGGCGGACGACGCGAAAGCCGACAAGATCAAGAAAGCAATCATCCAAGTTAAGTATGACGAGCGGGAAGCGCGGTTGCTGACCGACCGCCGTGCAGCCTACGGCCTGGCATGGATCAAGCACGACGATGACGGCCACGAAATCGAAGTGGATCTGAATCAGGTTCAGTTGGTGGCGATCATTGAAGCCTAAAGCAGCATGGACGGCTGCCCGCCCTCACCTGGGGGCCGTCCCCTCCCCTGGTGTTAAATCATGGTCGATTTTCTCTATGACATTCCTTTGCCGGTGCTGGGCACCGGCTTAACCCTCCTGGCGTTGCTCGCCCGATTTTCCCGGCCGATCCTTCGGCTACTGGGGTGGCGGAAGCCAGCTCACCGGCGCCGAGAGCGCCAAGCACGGCGAAACCTCCTCAAGCTGGCCGAGATCCCCGAACCTGGCCACAAACTTGCCTACCTTCGGCGTATCGACCCGTTTGTGTTTGAGGAAATGATTTTGGAGACGTTCCAGCAACGCGGATACAAGGTGAAGCGCAACAGTCGCTATACAGGCGATGGCGGGATAGACGGCCGCGTATGGCTGGACGGCGAGCTTTTCTTAATCCAGGCGAAACGGTACGCAGGGCATATCAGCGCGGCCCATGTTCAAGAGTTTTGCAACCTGGTCGTTTCCCATGGCTGTAAGGGGTTTTTCATCCACACGGGCAAAACAGGCGGCTCCAGCCGCCTATTAGCCGATAGCCAGAACAACGTCTGGATAATCAGCGGTGGCAAGCTGCTGGATTTACTCGACCCTTCCCGGCGTGTTTAACCAGAGCCGCCGAACCGGCGCAAACTAAGCGGAGCGAAGCGAAGACAGTTTGTGTTGGGGCGGTGGCCACCAAACCCCGAAGGGGTGCGGTAGTGTCCAGGAAGGCATTGCCCGCCCTGGCGGGCCGCCAAGCCGCAGGCGCGGCAGGCTTTCAGCAGATTTCCAGGGCCACTTCACAATCCCCACAAATGAGATTCAGCGAAGGCTTGCCCCAGGCGCTTGCGCCGCAGTCCGGGCAGGTAAACTTTGCCCTGGTCTGCTTCTGCTCCTGCTCCAGTATCAGTTCGCCACCTTCCCCGATCTGGACGCCCCAGGCGGCCAGCTCCTCGCTAACCTCTTCCATTGAGCCTTCGGCCATTGCCATTTGGAGGCGTTCGCGGGCCGGGAATCGATCCGCCCAGGAGATCCGAAAATTTCGGGTCAGCAGATCCGAACAAGCGGATTCAAAGTGGCCGCCTTCAATAATGTAATCCGCCATCTTGTCGCCTGTCCTGGCTCCACCAGGCTTGCCGGTGGAGGACGGCATTAGTCCTATGCCTTCCATTTTTTCCGCCCACTGCCTGTTGTGGTATCCGCGCCGTCCAGGCTTTCCAAAGTGGTACTGCCAGAGGTGTGCCATTTCGTGAACCAGGGTCTGCATGATTTCTTCCGGGGGGCAGACGGCGAAGTAAGCCGGGTTCATGGCAATTTCGTCGGTGGTGCCGCCGTCGCGACTCACGAACCGTTCAGCGGAAAAATAGCCGTAGGTCTGTTTTTCGCGCTGGAGGGTGATCAGACAGGACGGCAGTTCAGTATCGAATAGAGAATCGTTGAAATGCTCGAAGGCGGTCTGTAGTTCTTCATAAGTGGTTTCGGTTGGCTTCATTGTTCGTCCCTGCTGCTGGTTGTCCTGGTTCCAGTATATCCCCGCTTTTGGATTGTACAATCCAATTTTGGGAAAGTCGTGAGCCGCGAGCCCGAAGGGCGAAGCGGAGCAGTCGGGCTGTCCAACCCCCGACTGGCGAAGCCAGCGGGGAGGCAAGCCCCGGAGGGGCGCGGCAGCTCTGACGAGCTGGCCGGTTTTCGTGCGTACGAAAAGAAATGGGGGGTTAATGACTAGGGCAGGATTCGCAAAGTGCTGGCACTTCGTACCACTTTGCATTAAACTGCCCCCCATACCCCCCATTTTTACCGTAGAGCAAGGAGCGACCATGAACGACGCCAGTATGGAAACAGCAGTGATTGAAGGCGGTGCCATCAATCAATACAAACTCTCTTGGGTGGCCTATTTGCGGCCTCTTTTCGTTGCTGGATTTCTCTCGGCGGGACTGTATCTGTTCAGCCTTAGCGCGATGCACTGGGGCTTCCTGGCAGGAGGTGCGGCGGTCATTGCCATCAACCTGGTGTATCAGATCCTGTTCCTTCGGAGTGTCGTCCTCTTTGTGAACGAGGAAGGGGTCTGGGTTTATAGCGGCATCCTTCCCTGGAACAAAGGGGCGGGTGGTGTCCGGTGGCGTGATGTAGAGGACGCCGGTTATGTTCCTGGATTCCTGGGTTGGATACTCAAGGCTTACACCATTCGGATAGGGCACCGCTTCACCCGAGGCAGTGAAATCGTTTTGCGGACGGTGAAGAACGGAAACCAGGCAGTGGAACAGATCAATAGTCTGCACGGTGAGTTTTTGCGAAATAACGAGGGAGTCCAGTAAGGCAATGGCACAAGCCAAGACCACGTTATCGGATGATGAGAAAATCGCCTGGATGAAGTTCTGCAAGGGCGCCGACAAAAGCGAAGCTGTAATGCTGCGCCACATGATCCTAAAAGTGGTTACTGGAGCCGTGCCGGATGATTTTTCCAGTCGAGGGGAGCCTAAGACGGGAAAAGTCACAGTTCGCCTGACAGAGCCGGAACGGGTCAACATGCTGGAGCGAGCCAGGAAAGAGGGCTACAGCAATCCCACCAGTTGGACTACTGCGGTTGTTCGGGCTGCACTGCACCGGGAGCCAGTTTTGAACGATGCCGAGGTGGCGGCGTTGCGGGAGTCGAACCGCGAACTTTCAGCCATAGGCCGAAATCTTAACCAGGTGGCCAGAGCGTTGAATATCGAATTCCGAGACAGCGATAAGCTGAAACTGGACGGTATCGAGAAAATGGCCGAGCGCATCGAGCAGCATAAAGAGCTGGTGTCCGATCTGCTTACCCGTAACATGAGCCGGTGGGGTGATGATGGGTAGCTTGGCACACGACACGATTTCCGATCTGTTAGACGGTGACGTAAAGCATAAATCCAACAAGGACCGGAACCGGCAGCGAGCCAAGAGAATTGCCAACCACTCCCCGGAAGTGATGGTGAAGATCAGCGGCAACACCAAAGGGGCGGACCATGTTAAAGCGCATCTGGACTATATAAGCCGGAACGGGAAAATCGAGATCGAGGACGAACGGGGCGAAGTCCTGAAAGGGAAAACGGCCGTCCGATCCTTGGCCAAGGATTGGTCCCAAGACCAGGGAAAGCGTAGGAAGAACACCCGAGAGACTACCAATATCGTGCTTTCCATGCCGGAGGGCACCGATCCTATGGACGTGAAGAACGCAGCGCGGGCCTTTGCGAAAGGTCAGTTTGGCAAGAATCACCAGTATGTTATGGCGTTGCATACCGACACCGACAGCCCACACGTTCACTTGACGGTCAAAAACCTGGGGTTTGATGGCCGTCGCCTTCATATCAAAAAAGGTGATCCGCAGAAGTGGCGAGAGCGTTTTGCTACCGAGCTGGAACGGCGAGGCGTTGAGGCAGAAGCGACCCCACGGGCTACGCGAGGCGTCATCAAAAAAGGGATTAGCCAGGCAATTAAACACATGCGTGATAGGGGTATGACCCCGGCAGTGGACCAGGCCAAGATCCGCGAGATTGTCCAGGGCTTTGCTGACGAGAGGGAAGGGAAGGAGCCGGAGCCGCGTCCCTGGGAGGATCGAATCAAAGAGCGTCAGACGTATGTTCGTAAAGCCTGGCTGACAGCAGCCAAGGATCTGCACCAGAGCGACAGCGCCGAGGATCGAGAACTGGGCAAGGAGATAGCTACCTTCGTTAAAGACATGCCGCCGATGAAGACGGAGCGCCACGAACTGCAAGAGAAAGTTGCCGAGCAGCTACAGCAGCGAAGCGGAGGTAATCGCGGGCGGGGAGTCGAGCCGGACCAGGAGCAGGGGGACGAACGCTAAGTTTTTCGCCTTACGCGAAAGCAAAAAAAAGCGGCCTTTTTTAAGACCGCTCGGGGTTAGGGTTACGATTGCCACTCCCTGGCCTTATCCCGGAGTTCGGTTAGTGCTGCGCGGCGTGGGCCTTTCTCAAGATCCGTTAGCAGATAGTCGCATTCGGTCTCTATACCTTTGAAGTCAAGGCGTTGAATGGCCAGCCCGAGAACTTCAAACCCTTCCAGGTTGGAAAGGAGGCGGCCGGTTTCCCAGTTTAGATTCGGTTCAAGCATCTTTCTTTCCTTCTGTTCGTGCGCACGAAAAGGCGCCCAGTCACCAGGGCGCCTTCCATGCTCACCGTTCAATGTCAGAGCCGTTATTGATGGCTACCGATTCCCGGATACGAATATCGGCGGCCTGTTCTGTTTCCTTGCCCAATCGGTCCTGGACGCGCTCCAGGAAGCGGGCGCGGTCGGCTTCGCTGGTGAAATTCTGGGCGTACTTCTCAGCCAGTTTTAAGGGTAGGGTGCTGTCCTTGCTTAGCTGCGGGTCTGTTTCGGCCTCCTGCGGCTTCTGAGGAGCTTTCTCGTCATTGCTGGAGGGTTGGGTGGCCTTCACTGCTTCATGTTCCTGGAAGGCTTCCCGGAGGTGTCTAGGCTGGCTTTCGGAGTCGTTGGTAATGAACTTGGAAAGGCGGCGGCCGTGGATCGATGTTTCCATCTTACTATCGGCGTACAGGTCCGTTTGGATGCCTGTATCGGCCCCGTCCTTGTCCTGGTAGTCGATAACAAACGCGCTGGCAAACTCGTCGCGGTCCTTGTTCAGATCGATGCGGGCTGTATAACCATTACTGGCCGCTTCCGCCTGCATCATCTTCCAGCTTTCCATCGGGGAATAACCCTCAACGGCGTCCCGGTCGAGCTTGTGCAGCTTCTCGGCAGCAGCAGGCGAAACCATTGCCTGGTTGTCCTGCTTCTGGTCGCGGTCCCGCTCGAACCCCATAACCATGTCGTGGATCTTCTCAGCATCGCGGGCGGCCCTCAAAATTTCCTTGGGGTCATCCTTGAGGACTTTAATCCAGCTTTTGACGTAGGAAGCGTGTTGGCCTGGATCATGGCCAATTTCTAATTCCTCACCTATGCCCATTGATGCTATTTCCGCCCGCAGTTCCTCAGCTGCATACGATTCACTGCCGAAGCGGCCGGATAGGTCACGATCCAGGCGGGTAGGGTGCCCGGTCCAGTGTCCCAACTCATGGAGCGCCGTTGCATAGTAGCGATCGGCACTTTCAAACTGACCTTTTTCTGGCAGGTGGATCGAGTCGCGGACAGGGCTGTAAAACGCACGGTCGCCCTGGTCGTGGTTGATGTTGGCACCGGAGGCGGACAGGATCGCTTCAGCGCGTTCGTGGCGCTCCCACTCAGGTATCGTCTGCTTGGCTTCGAGTGGCGGCAGACCCTGGATCTGCTCAGCGTTGAAAACCACCGCACTAAATACCTTCGGCTTGTCCAGCTCGACGTTGATCATTACCTTTTTGCCCTCGGCATCGAGGACGGGTTTACCATTCTCCTTTTTGGGTACGCGGTCGCGGAATTTCCAATACTGGACCATCGTCCCCTTTTCACCCTTCATAACCTGGGCATTCACACTCTTGGCCTGTTTGTAGGTCATCCAGCGCGGATCTGACCGGCCTTGCATTGACAGCCAAAGAGCGTTGGCACCTTTGTACCTGGTTCCGCTGACGGGGTTATGGGGCATCCGTTGAATGCCCGGCTCCCATGGCTTTTGCCATGGTGCCGTGCCTTCTTCCAGTTGCTGGATCAGCCGTTCGCTGATCATTTCGTAATAGGGTTTTTTATCGTCCTTGGTCCCGGCCATGGTTAGTCCTCCTGTTCCTCGGTCGCTTCCAGGGCGTCTTCCTCGCTCATGGCGGTTTCTTCAAAGGCCCCCAGTTCGGCGGCCTCCTCTTTGCTGACCTCGACCATTACGCCGGGGTTATTCAGGTCCAGGATGTCGTTGCTTACCTTATCGCTCATTATCTTTCTCCTTCTCGATCAATTTTTCTTCGCGCAGCTTCACTTCCGGGGCCTGTTCGCCACGGGATACGTTGCTCGCAAGTTGGGTGCGTACCTTGTCCATAAAACGGTCGCGGTCGGCTGCATTACTGAATTGTTGCTGGCTGAATTTCTCGGCCACTTTAATAGCGGCCACCTCGTTAATCAGGTCGGGATGCTCCCGCACCAGTTCCTTAGCATCGCGCTCCCTGTCTTGGATGGCTTCGGCTTTCACGTCCCATTGATTGCGGTAAGAATTGACCGGCTCGGTGCCTACTACGTTGCCTTTGTCGTCCTTCACTGGTCGGTTGACAGTCACCGGCTGACGGCCCAAGTTCTCCAGTTCGACCTTATCGCCTTCCTTCACTTCGCGCTCGGTCATCGCACGTTCGAGATCCACGCCCCAGGTGGTGCTTTTCTCGCCGTCTGAGTTCTCCAACGTGACGTAATAGCTTTCCCGGTTCTCTGGGTTATGTTCATAGGGCGCTTTACCATGCTCTACCACGGTCCCGGCCAAACGGTTGACCTTCTCGGTAGCCTGGCTTGTTTCCTCGGCCTGTGCGGCTCCCTGCTGGGGTTTCTCGCCCTGACTGGCCGCTTGCCTTGGGGTAGGTGCTTCGGCCTGCTGACGCGGGCGGCTAGGCTGTCCCTGATTGCTTCGCGGCTGGTCTGCCTGTTCGCGGGCTTCGATCTCGTTAGACTGCCGTTCCTCGGTCAGTTTCTTGAGGCGGGCCAAGTCTTCTTCCTTCGGCTTGTACCCCTGGACGGCCAAGCCTCGTGCTGATGCTTCCAACCAGGCGTCCCGGCGAAAATCGGCGGTCCCTTTTACCTGGATCTCGGTCCAGCCCCTGGCTTCTGCAATATCAACCATGGAACCGGCCACTTGGGCATTGCTCAGTTTTGTTTGGAGGCGAGCGCCCTTGTCCACGAATGCCAGCGAGTCGGGGCGGTTGCCAAAGTAATATTTGCCGTCGATCTCAACATAGTTTTTGGCCACACGATCCGGTACAACCGGCTTGAAGGTGGTCTGTTCTGCAAATGGGTCGGCCTGCTGTCCAGTCTGACCTGCCGGTGTCTGGTTATTCAGTTGCTCGAACTGTTCGCGGCGGGCAGCTTCCAGGGATTCCTCCTGGTCATCCTTCGTTCCGAGGATCTCGGTCACTGACTGGCGGCGGCTGCTAGTAAGCCAAGCTCGGGCGTCAACGTCTGCTGTTGTTTCCTGCTTCTGCTCGATATGCGGTTCAATCGTGTTTTCCACTTCAGTTTCGGCGTTCGCTTCCGCCTGGTGGTCGGCACGATCCTGGATCTGCTCGGCTTGCTCTGTAGTCGGGCGCTCCTGCTCCTGGTCGGCAACAGCTTCGACGTGCTGGGCTTCTTCGGCGGCTTTCACTGGCTCCTCGATGGTTTTGGTTTCCATCGGTCGTTCCTGCTGCTGCCCGAGTCCCTGGTTTACATACTGCTCGAAATTCTCGGTAATCACCGGCTCGCGGTCGTTTTCGTTTTTCCCTTCACTCATCTGTTCCACCTTTTCGGACTGCGCCACAATCTGTTCTACTTGTTCCCGGACGGCCTCAAGCCCGCGTGATTGATGCAGGTCGTTGAAGTCGGTCAGTCCGGCTTGTCGTTCCTGGTCGTTGAACTCAGGCACCCGAAAAACGCCGTTGGTCAGCGTTGCCGCTTCCTCGGCTTTTTCCCGGCCTTTGTTCACTTCAACGCCGTTGATTATCTTGTCCCGGTCGTCATCCCCCAGGATGAAATGGGGGCTGTCCGGGTACTTTTCTTTCAGCTTTTCCGCGACTCGCGGCAGGTTTCCGGCGTCCACTGTCATTACAACAGGACGGCCGGTTGCTTCGGCTATGCTTGCTGATGTTGAGTAACCTTCGGCATACAAAACAGGTTCGCCGTTTTGTATGTCACGGTCGCCAACTACGAAGTAATTGCCCGACTTCTGCCCGTTTTTCTTGAGCGACTTAAAGCCGGTTTCATCGATCCGCTGGAGGGTCCGAATTTCGTCATTCTCGTTACGGAGCGGCAGCACCAAGCGGCCGCGTTTATCCATTTTGGCACCAGGGAAGGCTTTAACCCCCTTTCTCTCCAGATAGCCTTGGTTGTCGGCGGCGTCTGGCATGAGGTCATAGGCTTGTGCAACGCGGCGGGCGTTGTGGTCGTAGGAGCGTTCCTGTTCTGCCTGGCGTTCCATCTTGCGCTGGAGTGCCAAGGCGCGGAGGTGCGCTTGTGCTTCCTGGTCCAGCTTCTGGCCGGTCGCTTTCCACTTCACCGGCTCGGAGTGCGCACGATGATCCTGATACCATCCAGCCGGGATACCATCCAGGTATCCAACATACACGCCGGTTTTCTGACCGCTCTTGTCGTCTTGGGTCTTCACTCGATGGCGGCGGCCGTCCATTTCGGGTACACCGTCAATAATGAAACCGGCACCTTCAAGGGTGCGGGCGAACTCAATTTGCGGATCGTTCTCGGCGGTCGTGGAATTGGCTTTGGTCTGGTCCGGTAGCCACTGGGCAACCTTGGAGAGATCGGCACCAGGTTTGGCGTACCACAGTTTGTTATCACCGTCGAAGGTAATAGCGTTTGAGCCGTCAGGCAGCTTACCGGCCGCCTTAACCGCGTCGTCTTTGTCATCGAACGGAATAACCAGGTAAGTGTTTTTATCCGTGATCTGTTCCTGTGCCATGGTTCCGCCTCCTTACGCCGCCATCACATTGAAAAAGTCGTTAACCAGGGCGTCCATTGCGTCGTCGTCAATATCACCCTTGGGAACATCGATCTTGGAAAAATCGCAACTGAAGTTATCCAGGTCCAGTTCATCGATCTTCTCAATATCTGCCGCTGTTACTGGTCGTTCAACGACTGTTCGGGCGGCTTCGCCTAAGCTGTTTGGTCTAAAGTCCATTTCGCCCATCTGGCGGCTGTCAGGGTCTACCAGGGGCACTGCCGGACTGGGCCACTTCACGCCATCGCGGCCGTTACCGCGCTCGCTGAATAGCTTGTCCTTGTACCAGGTGATTTTTTCGCACCGGATCGGAGGGCAGTTCTCCAGAATCAGGATCTCCGCGTTTTTGCCTATCTGCTTGACCTCCTGGGGAAGTAGCAACGCACGGCCGTGATCGCTGGCGTTCTCCGACCGGCTGGACTTGCCGGTGAGCTGTCGAGATCTGGACTTGTTCTTGACCGTAGTAGTGCCCAGCGTCTCGGAAATTTCCTTCGCAACCTTGATGCTTTTAGGCGCAAAGATGACCTGTAAAGCATGGTTCTCCACGAAGGTTTCGGCAGCATCCGCGCCGTACACTTCGCGGAGCTGCGCGGGTGACTGGATGATGGGGAGCATCCGCAGACCGTAACCGGCAATGTAGCTGATACCTTTGGACAGGATTCCAACCTTACCCATGGCGGTGAATTCGTCCGGTAGCATCAACACCTGGTATTTCAGTTCGGGGTTTTGTTCCGGCAATTCCCTGGTGTTCAAATCAATAACTTGCTGGAAAAACAAGTTGATCAGCGGGGCCAGGCGCTCCAGATCGTCCGGGGTGATACCAACATAAACCGACATGCGTTTTTTGCGAATGTCGCGCAAATCGAAGTCGTTGCCAGCCGTCGCAGCGTCGATAACCGGGTTATAGAACAACTCCAAAGAGGCCGTGAAGCCCTTGCGAACAGATCCCCGCGTCTTGTCTGGAGTGTCCAGGTACTCTTTCAACGCCAGGTAACATTCGCCAGACAGCGGTTTGTCACTTTCCTGCCTTGCTTCCAGGATCTCGGCCAGGCGTTCGTCGCCCATGGTGAGCTGACGCAGGGCCTCGCCCATAGTCACCGGCAGTTCTTCGGTTTCGGTGAGATACAGGACCAGGCCAAGCCAGAGCGAACGGGCCGAACTCTGCCAGATAGGAGCCTCATTCTCGATTTTTGGGAACAGCATCTGGCCGATCTTCTGAATATCATTGATACGGAATGCCGGGTCGTCGCTGATGTAGTGGAGCGGGTTCCAACGGTGCGTCCGATAGTCTCGGGGGGCCAGGTTCAAGAGGAAACATTCTTGGCCATGCTTCGAGCGAAAGCCCGAAGTTATGTCCCAGTTTTCTTGTTTAATGTCCAGGACAACAACCGAGCCTTGCCAGGTCAGAAGGTTAGGAATAACCACACTGACGCCCTTCCCGCTTCGGGTCGGGGCTGACATAAGGACATGCTGGGCGCCGCCGAACACCAGGTAACGCTTAAACAGACCCATGAAGGATGTTTTCTGGCCGACGATAATCCCGTCATCGGCGTACAGTCCCGCTTCAGCTATGTCTTTCGACGTGGCCCATTTCGCATCCCCGAACAGCTTACGTTTGGCCGGTGCGAAAATAGCGAGGATCGGTAGGCAGAAAATAGCTAGGGAACCAGCGGCCGCGATCATCAACCAAGATCTGGTCGCTTTGTCTTCGCCGTAGTAGTACCAGTATTGGTAGAGCGTCATAGGGGTGGAGCTGCCGCCATCGAGGCCCGCAAGCTCCAGGTAAAAATAACCACTTAGCCAGGCCCAGCCGACAATGGCGGCAACGAGCGCGGCAAGCAGGAGGGAAACTTTAAGCCATTTGGCGTCGCTTAAATTCAGGGTCATAGTAAATCTCCGTTACCACGCGCTTACCCCGCACGTTTTTGATTTGCACGATAATGTCCACGCACATAAACAACAGTTGCTTAATGTCTTCGCGGGTCATTGTCGCGCCGCTGCTCGATTCCTTGAGAAACAGCACAAGCTGTTCAATTGCCAACCTGGCACTGTTAGCGTGCATGGTCGTAATGCTTCCAGGATGGCCGCTGTTGACGTTTCGCAGGTAGTAAAAGGCTTCGTCACCCCTGATCAACTCAGCCACGAAAATACGGTCTGGCTTCATGCGCAGGCTGCTTTCCAAAAGCTGTTGTTGAGTGATGGAGGAAACGCCCTGGCCGCCCGCTGAATAAAACAGGCTTGTCGTGTTGCGATGGGTCTTGTAAAGGCCCAGCTCGTCCACGTTTTCGATACTCAGCAACCGTTCATCGTCCGGGACCATCTTCAAGAGCGACCGGAAAAATGTCGTTTTACCGGAGCCGGTGGAGCCCGAAACAATGATGTTCTTTCGACTGGCCACAGCCAGCTCCAGGAACTCTTTGTACTTCCGAGCTTGTTTCAACTCCAAGAGGGTTTTTTCCTCGTTGGTCAATTCATTTGTGAAGTCTTCGCACTCATCGAAGAAACCCTGTTCATGGTAATCCGATAGCGTAAAGTCGATGGTTGACGGCTTTCGGATCGTGAAGCTGATGCGGCCGGTCAGAGTCGCCGGAGGGACCGCTATCTGGATACGCTCCCCATCGGGCAGCGTTGCAGAAAGAAGCGGTTTCCGTTCATCCAAGCTTTGGCCGGAGTATGTCGCGGTCAGCTTCGCCAGGCGCTCACAACACGCCAGGTCCAGTTCTGGTGCTTCATAGTAAGTCCAGCCCTTCCGACTCTCTGTGATCACTTCGCCAGGTCGGTTAACCACTATTTCGGTGTTCTCGGGATCGTCAAGGAACGGCCGGAGTACCCGAAGGTACTCCAGCAGTGACACCGCCCGCTGATTAGTCGGCTTTGAGGTCATACACCCCCCTGAAATCTAGGTCGCGGGCCACAAACACGTTGATATGCTCGCCCTGGTGTTTGACCAGTGTCGGCGGAATGTTGATCGAATTTTCCAGCGCGATACCGGCAGAGTTTTGGGCCGATTGGGTGGTGCTGCCAAACTGGATCTGGTTGTTGCCGCCGTCATCCGGGGCGGACTGGTTGGCTACCCAGGTGCCCACGTCATCGATCAGGCTAAGCATGATGGCCCCGCCGAAACGCTCCCAAAAGTGGGTATCGATGTAGCCAGAATGTCCAGATCGGCCCAGGGCATCGGTGCCCGGAGAATCCAGGTTGACCACTACGCCAGTGGGGGTTTCGACTCGGTTCCAAAGGACGAAGATCCGCGCTTGTCCACGTTGCACACCGCTTTGATACTGGCCAACGATTCGAGAACCACGCTCCAACAACAGTACCTTGCCGCTTGTGCTGTAAATGTCCCGTGTGATTCGGCAACTGGTCATGCCTGGCACGTCAGAGCTGATAGCAGTCTCTAAGGCACAGTCCAGGAATGTGCCTTTCGTGATAAACATATTGCGGTCAGCAATGAGGCTTGCCCGCGCACCATCTACCTGAGTCGGTTCTAGCCGAGCGCCTAAGCCGTCTGCCCGTTCAGCTTCCCCGCCACCCATCATAGAACCGCCCGCGCCCCTGGATTGTTCCATGGCCATTTGCTGGGCTCTTTCCTCGGCGGTCATTGTCTGGCGGTCATTGCCAGACCTGGAGACGCTACCGAAGGCCAGTAACGGGGAGCCCGCCTTGCGTTCTTCCGGTGTCGGAGGTGCGTCCTTTTCACGCTGGTTCGTGGTTGGGTGTCGAGGAGCCGGAGGCGGCGCGATCTGAGAAGTGCGGATAACTTCCGGCTGTTCAGTCTTTTTCGGCGCTTCCGGTGGAGCAGGAGGCGCAGGAAGTGCCGGTGCTGGCCCCAGACGGTTGCCGATCTCATCGTTAGAGGTGGAGGCCCTTGCCTGGTCTTCATCAGAGCTAAAACCGCCATTGACGGCTACCAAGGCCAGGACAACAAATATAGCCCCTATGCCAACGATGATTTTCTGCCCGATCCCGCCCTTGCCAGGGCCGCGCTGGTTGATCGAGGGCATACCACGGTCGATTTCTTCGTGGTTCAAGTCGTCTCTATTCTCAGCCATCATTAACTCCCTTTAATCACTCGCTCGACGCCGGGTATGGTGGTACGGCGTTTGTTCGTCACGCCTTCCGGGTCATACGACTTATTGAAAATACAGGCCACAGAATTGCCTTTGCGCATAACAAGCTGTGCCGCCACTTTGTGAACCACAACCGTGTCCGGGTTTTCCGGGTCAATATGGGTGTTAACCAGGCTTTCGGAACCGTCCGGGTTCACTACATAAATGGCGGGCATTTCGCTGTTGTTGGTAAACGTGAGGAACGTAAACCGGCCATCATCAAAGGCTTTGCTCGGTGTAACTTCACCCGATCCCTTCGACCAGTAATTCCAGTTTGCAGGCACTGGATTATCCGACTGGTTTAGCCGTGCCTGCATTTCCCGCGCTTCCGCCTCAGCTTTGGCTCGGGCTGCAATCTCCTCGGGGTAACGGAAATTTACCTGGAACAGCATATCGTTGGGGTGAGGGTGTGCCCCGTTCTGCGACCAGTGAGCCTGTAGCTCAAAGTTGTAGACGCGACGCGACGTGATAACCGTCATATTCGTTTCGGCTTTCTCGCCCTTGGGCTTGATGAATATGTGGTTTTCGACTGGAGCAACTTCCCAGGCTTCTTTATCGCCCATTGCGATCTGCTGGACCGCTTCGGACGGGCTGAATTGAATATGGGTAGAAAAGCCATAGTGGCCGACCAACTGGACGACTTCGGCGGCCTTGTAGTCGATGAATCGAACGCGCTTATCCAGTGGCCCACCGTGCGGAATTTCCAAAGCGTAGGCGTTGCCGCCGACTCCAAGGCAAGCAGCCAACGCGATATTGGAAAGTGTTTTCATGCGTACCATGTCAGCCTCCGATGCTTTCCTGATCGTTGCGATAATTGATTACTTGGAAGCCGAGCGGGTTAAGCTGCCTGTCGTCTACGCTCATGCGCGTGTTCAAGTAGGTAAACGTCACAGTGGCGGCCCAATGAGTCAAAGGGCTGCGCTCCCCTGCCCGCTTCACCTGCTTGGTGTAACGAACCAGGGCTGTAGTGCGATGCTCCCCATCTACAGTTTCGCTGTTGATGATGCTGATAGCCTTGAGGCGGGTTTCTACCTCGGTGTTTTGGCCATACACAGCAACCGGAGCTTGAGGATTCTGTTTAGGATCTGTGTACGCCGCATAGGCTTGCTGGACGGAAGCGCCGGACAGCAGTCCTACCAGGTTGCGGCTGTACTCGCGTGTTTCCCACTGGTATGCCTCGCGGTTTCGGATATATTGGCCCAGCCAGTATTTATCCAGTGCTTCTTGGGCGCTTTCGTCTACCTCCCCGGCCGTGTCGGTCAGCGTCGAAACCACATCGACCACGCCGGTATTGTTGTCCACCCGAATGACGAACGGCTCCACTGTTTTGAGCGGTGCCAGACTGGCTAGGCCGATACCTTCAAGCACAGCAACGACCAGCAAGGCGCCCGCTACCGTCCAAGCGCGTTTTTCCGAACGCTTAGTGCGAGCTTCCTTATCTGCGTCCCAGTCTCGGGCCTCCTCAAAATACTTTTTTTCCAAAGCCGCTTGGCTTGGTTTTTTTTCCTGTTCGACTGTCATTTGTCCTGGCCTCCTTGACCGGCGAAGTTGTACCCCTGACTGGTGTCTTTTTCAGATGCACGTATCGCGGTTGCTTGCTCCTGGGTAATCATTTCCGGGTTGATCGGCTGCATACCCTGGCCGTTGTCCTCGCAGTGAGGTGGCGGCGGTACAGAGGCACAGGCGCCAAGGGAAAGGGTAATTGCAACAATAGGTAGGGCTTTCAGCTTCACCTTGAACTCTCCTTGATCGGTATAGGTGTGTTTGATAATCAAAATATACCATTTTGATTATCAAAAAACAAAGAAATGATGTGAGCTTTTGCCCGCATCATCGATGATTTTCAGGGGGAATTGGCCGCGTCAGGGGACGCGGCGGAGTCCTTTCCCGATGTTCCTTATGTGCCGGTTATCGTATTACCTGCGCCAAACCGCTTCTGATAAGCAGCATAGGCAGCCCTGCCACCACGCACGGGAGCACCTGCTGCATGTTTGGCCGTGTTGTAGTCGCGCTGCATTCCTTTAACCTGGCGGCGGATCGTAGATGGACGCATGGCGTTCATGGTCCTGCTTATCGCTCCTTGAGTTGCCAGAGCGACACCGCCACCCAAAGCGGCAGCTATCGGGGGAACCTGTTTCAGTACCAGGACACAAAGCCCCAAAACAATGCAAAGCATTGCTGCATCGCCAAGGGTTGCTAAGGCACTCGGGTTTGCTGCCGCATTGTCGATAAAGGTGTTACAAATATCGATCAACATTTTTCCGATAGCGGAAGCTAGAATGAGAACAAACGCTTGGTTCATCACCATGGCCAGCCAGCTTTCAAAAAAGCGTTGGGTTGCATTGAACAGCAGTAAAGCAATCGAGATTGGACCTATTGCCAGAAGTGCCGCTGTTAGCACTTTTGACGATAGGACCAGGAACGCCATTATCAATGTAACGGCACCACCAAAAATAAGGACGATAAGGGCAATGAAATACTGGCCAAAGTCGCCATTCATTATTCCGCCTTTTTTCCAAGCTGCCGCCGACACATCGAAAATCTTTGTGAAAAGAGTATCCAAAGACGCCGATGCAGACGCAGCAGGGGCGCCGGTGATAATTCCCGATATGGTTTCAGGGCCACCGGATAGGAGGTTTGTCACAAGGCCAGCGTAGTTACCCACGGTTAGGCCCAGTGTCAAAATAAATCCCACCCGTATAATCCTGAATAACCCCTCGGTCATTAACTCGCCGGATCGCCCGGTCATCGTCATGTATCCCCAGATTGCAATCCAAATGATTAGCAGGCTGGAAAAAATCGGGGTGACAAAAGCAATAATGTCCCCTGATGTATTCACGACGTAGTTATCAAGAGCGAGATCTATCATGTCGAAGATTCGCTCGAAGATCGTAGACGCCATTGTTAGGCCCTCATTTTAAGGAGCCGACACTTAACGCTGATTCGGCCGCGATAGCATTTTTACAGTCCGGCGTATCTCCCAGTTCCCCAGGGTTTTGACTGCATTTTTCCATCATCGCCTGCCTATCGGCGTTGTGGGCTTTGTACCAATCCACGCTTTTGGCCGCCGGGGTAGCCTCATCAAAGCAGCCCGTCAGCAACGCTGACAGGCTGATAGCTACGGCGGCTTTTCGTGCGCACGAAAATCCCTTAGCCATTAATTCAAGCTCCCCACTGATTCGATAGCCATCTGCTGGATGCGCTGATTCTGCATCGCCTGGTTAGCCTCGGCTTGAGAGCGCAGCATGGCCAGCTTGGCCTGTTCGTTTTGCAGGAATACTTCCTCCGCGCTGATGCGGGCCTGGAGGTCCAGAATGTCTTTCTGATCCGGGCTTGCGTTCACCTTGGCCACAAGGCCGGACAGATCAGCAAAACGCTCCTGAGACTGTTCCAGGGACTTTTGGGACTGAGCGAGCCAGGTAGCAGAGTTTTGGTTTCCGCTGTCGTACAGGGCTGCAACGTCCCCGTTCAAGCCGTGATCGGCCGCACTTTTGATACCGGCGTTAGCCAGCACTGAATCGGGATCGACGTTTACGGCCACGTCATATGCAGTATCGACAACATTAGCGAGTCCACGCGAACCGCTCATGCTGTCCAAAGTGTCATTGGCGGTTTCGAGCTGTGCTTTCAGCTCCTCGATCTGACTCAGCATGTGCTGAACCTGCAATATATTTTGCGCCAATGTTGATACGTCAATGACAGGAATCCCGCCTGCCATAGCAGACTGAGAGGCCCCGATGGCAGTTGCCAAGATTGCCGCGATAGCTGTTTTCTTCATTTTGCAAATCTCCGTTGCTCGTGGAATATGGGCAGCCAGACGGCCGGATCGTCGCCGTGCTGCTCGATGATTTTTGTTACCAGGTTTACGTTTTCAGTGGTCCCGGAAATAACGGCCAGCTCGTCATCAAAGCCGCGCAAGTTAAGCTCCGCTACAACACTGTTTTGGCCCTTCTTCACCAGGAAGCGCCGAGAGCCTGGAGCCATTTCCTCTTTGACCAACTGGAATTCACGCTCTGAAAGGTGGAGCCCGTCCACATATTCTTCGCGCCTGGCTTTCGGGTTGGGCATAAGGATATAAGTCGCGCACTGTCCGATCAGTGCGTGAGAGATAGGCGAATTCAGGATGCTTTTCGGTGACTGAGTACCGTAAATCATTATCCCGTTCTGCTTCCTCATCACGAACTGCTTGTTTTCTGCGAAGTCCTGGAAATACTCATCCATGAGGAGCTTCCAGAACTCATCCATGAACATCTGGAACGGGCGGCCGTCGATCAGGCGTTCAATACGATGGAACAGATACATGACAATCGGCGTCCTCACTTCTGGATTGTCCAGGAAGTCGGTCACGTCAAAGCCGAACATGGTGCCATGGTCAAAATCCAGAGCATCTTCCTGGTTGTCCAGCACCCACGCCAAGGAACCACCCTCGCACCATTTAGCCAGGCGAGCATGGGGGCCGTTCGGCTCTACAGGGTCCAAGAAGTCCATGCAGCGGCCAATGCGCCGCTTGTCCTTCGGTAGTCCCATAACGCCGCGTACAGCCTTATCAATCTCCTTTTCTTCCTGGTTGTTGAATTCACCACCGCAGACCTTTTTAACCAGGTCGTTAAGGAAGAGCAGATTGGCTTCGGTCGGTTCCATCTGGAACGGATTGAAGCCGGTAGGTTCGCCGTTTTTTAGCGGAAGATAACCGCCGCCGCTGGCTCGAACGTAAATCTCCAACCCTCGGTCCTTGTCGAAAATCACCTGAGTTGGATTGAACTTCTTGCTTTGCGACATCAAAAAGCCCTGCACGACGGTTTTACCGGAGCCGGAAGGTCCGATAATCAGCGTGTTACCTAGTGCCTTCTGTTCTTCCTTGTCGTCCATTTCCTGGACGGCTTCCATTCCCTTTTCGCGCATCAACTCGGCCTTTTTCTTGGCCTTTGCGTTATCCAGGGGCTCATGGAAATTGAAGTAAAACGGGGCGCCGGAACTGGTTTTAAACATCGTTACAGCAGGCCCCCACTGGTTCCCGCTGCGCTCTCCAGTAGGGTAATTGTGGAAGCTAGAGAAGCCCGCAAAGTTACGGGATGAGATCGGCGCGGGGCGGGGGCGATACTTGGCATTGCCAGGCAATTGTGCCCAATACGCGGCCGCCAGTGCCCAGTCTTCGCGGGCAACGACCATTGAGCAGTCGGCCAGCTCGGTGCTTGCGGATGACAGGTTGGCCCGCAAGCTTCGCGGATCGTCACCAAAAACCGTTAGCGACAAGTGGTGTTCGCCATACACGATACGGCTAGAAGCCAAGTCGTCCAGGCCATCATCGATAGCCTGAACTTGGGATATGGCCAAGTCGCCGGTTGTCTCCAAGCGCTTTTTCTGACGGCTCAGAAGCTCAATGGCTACAGGCTTGGACAGGAAATTGAAACTCTGCGTGATCACCAGTGGAAACGGTGCCGACAGCAAGGCATTAAGCAATCCCGCTTCGGTGCCCTCGGGGTACTCGGATATGCCCAAGACGGCGCCCATCTTGGAATCCACAACGCCGCGCAGCTCGAAAGCGTCGGCACCAAAGAAAGGGCGAACTCGGGCCATGCACTCGGACAACGGCTTACGAGGCAGTGCGCGAGGCATCCAATCGCCGTTTACCAGGAAGTCCAGGAACTCCAGGATTTCAGAGTGGAGTCGGTCGTGACGCATGTATGTCCCCAAAACGCGGGGATGGTAGCGGCTCAGGGAGCTGGCGGCGTTTGATACGATCTCGTCCAGCTTTTCGATAGCTTCCGCCTGCTGGTGATTCAGAACCTCCTTGTTCTTCTCCAGCTTGGAGAAGAAGCCAAGGGCCTTGGTTGCAGACGGGCGATAAATAATGGTCAGGTACAGTTCGTTGACCATCATCTTGCCCTGGGTAACAAACGCTGAGTATTTGTCGTTTAGTCTTTTATCGAAGTCGCCGGAGAAATCCCCACGGGGATAAACAGTGTTTTCCCGGCGAACGGTATTGGTCCACAGCGTTACTTGAGACGATGCGATATTGCGAAGCAGCAAGTTAAGCTGTTCCTTCCAGATTTCCACGTCTTCCGGGTCCGCCGATTCGTGAGCGACACCTTCGAGCTTGATTACCTGGAGCAGATCCCCGCCTTGAGTCTTCACTGTGTTTTCGTTGATCTGGGCTTGGTATGGAATAAACTCGGCCACCGAGTTTTCACGGTGCCAAGGTACTTCCTGAACCTTGCGTTTTTCAGCGGTCATTTAGGTAGCCTCCTTGAAGCGCGGGTATTTACCATCGGGCTTGCAGTTGAGGCCCCCCAAAAACGCTTACCAAGTGATTTTCCTTTGGTAAACAGTCCCAGGAGCAAAAACCGAAAAGTCCGTGGGTCGCGCATACACGCCAAATACATCATTCCATGAATGGGAAAATAAAGAAGAAGGGTAAACGGGTTTTTGGTCCCGACCATAATGATCCCGACCAGTGCGCCGCCGAGTATGATGCCGTCCAAAGTCACGCCCCACTTCATAGCGGGGCGTGTGGCGGCAACAACTAATGGGTCTTTTGCTGCCATGACAGCCTCCTATTAGGAAACTGCCGCGATCACAAGATCCACGATCATTGCACCACCGAAGACCAAAACGATACCGGCAATGTATTTACCGCAGGCTTCGCCGGTAATGCGTCCCATCCAGGCCAGGTAGCCCAGGATTACAATACCGATAATGGCGACACTTCGAGCAATACCGTTAGTGAGGAGGTCTAGAACCCAATCCACACCGTCCTCGATGGGGTTAGCCATGGCGACTTCGGGCAGGAGGGCGATACAGGCCAACAACCAAATGTTGGCCATGATTTTTCGGAAGGTATTAGTCTTTTTAAGTCCTTTTGCGGCGGCTGCGTTGCTGATTTCCATTTTCATTTTGGCTCCTTAGTTCCAATTGTATAACAGGCACTTTTCCATATTTGGTGTTTATGTGGCGTATCAACCTATCTAGGCTGGCCCACGTCCGGGGCTTTTTTCGCTGCGTTTCTAAAAGTTGGCGTCCCTCCTTCCATGTCAGGGTCACGTATACCCGGAATTTGTCATCTTCACCCTGAACAAGCGTCATGCTCTTTACGGCACGGCTCTCCAGGTTGTCTACCAGTTCGGTTTCGCTGATTGCGTCGGTGGTCATATCAATGTGCCCGCTTTTGTTGGACGATGTGGCACATTTTAATGATCTTCGGCGCGTTGTCGCTGTTTTCCGCATTGATTCCCCGTCCTTGTCTTCAAAGCATAGCATCTTGATAATCAAAATGCACCACTTCGAATGTCGAAGTTTATAGCTTCGGCTTTCCGCCAACGCTATCAAACTTGGCATTACAGGACGGGAATCCGCTACAGCCCCAAAAGTCGTACCCTTTCTTTTTGCCAACGGCTGCTTTCTTACGCCGGATAAGCTCCTTTCCACACTCCGGGCAAGGAATCTCGGCAACCTCTCGCGGCTGACGTTTACCAGGCTTCCCCCCGGCGTCAGGTAGTGTGGTGCTGCAAACCGGGTGGCCACTACAGCCCCAAAAAAAGCCCTTGCTTCCTTTCCTGCGAAACAGTGCCTTACCGCAGTCCGGGCACGGGTATTGCGGCGCCGCATCGACTTTCATATGGCCCAGCTCTTGTTCCAGGCTGTCATGGACCACGCTCACCACTTCGCGGTAAGAGGATCTGCCTTCGGCTACCAGGTCCAGACGGGCTTCCATATCGCGGGTAAAGGCGTACTCGATGAAACTAAACCGGCTGCTTACCAGGGCATCAATCACCAGGGCGCCGGTTTCAGTCGGCACCAGGTACTTTCCGGCCTTATCGTTCTCGACGTAGCCCCTGGACATGATGTTTTCCATGATTGCCGCATAGGTGGAGGGGCGACCGATCCCCAAACGCTCCAGCTCTTTGATCAACTCGGCTTCCGTGAAGCGGGACGGGGCTCGGGTCTTTTTCGACAGAACCTTGCCAGTTTCGGCGTCCAAGCTTTGACCGGCTTCCAGGTGCGGCACTGGGTTGCTGGCATCGTCCTTGTCTTTCTGTTTGTCGTCGTCGCTTTCGGTGTCGTCGTCGTAGAGTGCCCGCCACCCTTCATAGACAAGGGCGCGGCCTTTGCCGGTGAAGTCCACGGGTTTGCCGTCCAGGGTATCGACGGCGCGAAGGCGAACGGTGCGGACCGCATAGCGAGCCGCAGCAAGTTGGCAGCCAAGGGCGCGTTGCCAAATCAGTTTGTATAGGGCTTTCTGTTCCGGGGTTTCCCCCGCCTCCTCGATCTCAAAGTGGGTTGGACGGATAGCTTCGTGCGCTTCCTGAGCGTCCCCTTTCGCTTTCCAGGTTCGGGGCTGTTCCACCATCGGAAGCCCTTTGGCCTGGCATACCTGGTAAATTTCCATCAGCGCATCATCGGACAGATTCGGGTTGTCTGTTCGCATGTACGTTATATGGCCCTGCTCATAGAGCTTTTGCGCGGCTTCCATGGTTGCCTTGGGTTTCATCCGCAGCTTGTTGGATGCCGCTTGTTGCAGGGTTGACGTAATGAACGGCGCAGGCGGTGCCTTGCTTTCGGTTTTTTCTTCGCACTCCAGGACGTGAAGCTGGCGAACCGCTGCAACACGTTCAGCTAGGGAGCTATCGAGCAAATATTTTTGCCCTTCCGGGAGGAATGGGGCTGTTTCCCAGTCAGCCGTCCAGGAACCGAAACCGAGCTGGGCACCAAAGTGGTTGGTCGGCTTGAACGCCTGAATTGCGCGCTCCCGCTCCAGGACGATACGAACGGCCGGTGACTGCACACGACCAGCAGAAAGGCCACGCCGTCCGGCCATGTCGCCCAGCTTGGGAGACACCATATAGCCCACCAAGCGATCCAGGACGCGGCGGCCTTCCTGAGCTGCGACCTTCTTAACATCGATGCCGGAGGGGTTGGCTATGGCTGTTTTGATGGCCTTCGGCGTAATTTCAGCAAAGCGGATACGTTGCGGGTTTTCGAGCCTCAGAGCCTGCTTAAGATGCCAGGCAATGGCCTCCCCTTCTCTATCCAAATCCGTAGCCAGATAAACAACGTTGGCACGATCCACGGCCTTACGCAGTCTGGCCAGTACGTCCTTGCCTCGCTCGGTCGGCACATACTTGGGTTTGAAGTCCGGCGCTTCCACACCCATTTCACGTTCCGGCAGGTCACGTACATGGCCAACACTGGCTTGAACGTCCCAGCCTTGCCCCAGGATCTCGCGGATCTTCTTAACCTTCCCTGGTGACTCAACAATGACTAGGTTCATTACTCCTCCTTGCCGCCAATAATGACGGTGTTCCCGGCGTTGCCTGTGGTGAATACATCCCAGGTTTGCGCTTGTTTCAGCTCCTTGTCCCGTGCTTGACCGTAGGCGTCCCAAGCTTGCGGTTCGGGTATCCGCTCGGCCTTTACTCGAACAGACGCGGCACTACCAGCGCCCCCGGCGTTGTTGATCGCGGCGTAAAAGGTGTGGTCCTGGATCACTGCTGACGGAGTGGAGCCGCCAAAGTGGGTTAGGCCCTTCGAGACGGCCCCGGCCGCTTCGCGGTCTGCTACCACATCGGGGTTTTGGAAGAACAGGGCGCCATTGGTTAGGTCTGGCAGTCTGCCATCCAACGCCAAATTGATAATGGTATCGACGCGGGTCCGCTGGGTCGGTGACAAAGCCGGAAGCTGACGCCAGCCACCGGCACGGTGGACAGGCTCAAACTGACGCGGCGCGTTGACAACAGCCGTCACGTTGTCGCCCCACTGGCCACTAATCAGCCGGTTTATGATTGTGTATGTAACGCCAGCTAGACCACTGTCCCCCTGGTTGGCGGCCTCAGCAAACGCGACTCGGGCGATAGCGTCCCGGTCTTCATTGGATAGTTTCACAGACTGCAAACTGGCCTGGTACTCAGACGCAGCGGCTTGACAGTCCGATGAGCTAACGGACTGCTCTGCTTGGGGAGCGGCCCCCGAAAGGGCCGCACAGGTGGCGAGAATGGCGAACAATTCCATGTCGTTCTTACCAGTAGTAAGTGGAGCCAGCTTGTTTGCCGTCTATGTAGACTTCAACAAAGCGGCCGCTTTTAGTGCATCCGTCGTAATCAGCTTCCCCTCCCCTTGAACACCATTTATTTTTTACCCAGTGCGCCGGGATCGTTTCCCAACGATTGCACCAATCTCCACCTTCACCTTGATCATAATAGTCCGTACATACGCGGCGAGTTGGGTAGTAAGCGGCCATGCCATGCTTGTATGTCATTTCACTATGCCCTTCTTCCTTGACAGCGCATGAGCTAAAGGCAGGCAGCGGAGGTTTTCGGTCCTTTATGCGATCAATCATGGCCGAATGTGCCGCGCCGCAACCGGAGGGGAAGCCCCCAGGTAGACAAATCCAAATGGCGCATTCGTCTTGCGAAGCAGCAGAAGCGGTTGAAGGGGCAGCCAGGCCACCAAAGGCAGCCAGAGCAAAGGCGGAAGCGGTAAAGATCTGTTTGAATTCCATATTCAATCTCCTTATTGATCTAGTCCGTATCAGACAGACACAGATTATACTTTGATATTGCTTATTCTGAAAATCAAAATATACCACTTTGATAGATTTAGGCAAGGCAAATGCCTGTTTGAATACCTACTTTGGTCTAGTGTGTCAAAAAACTGATGTAAATCAGTGGAGCGCGCATTCTCCTGGAAAATACGCTTATTATGCGCTTTTCATGGCGATTTTTGATTGTCGGGTTGGTTCCAGATGGACGACACCAGGAGCGGTTTTGGCTGGGTATTTTTTTTCGTGCGCACGAAATTTGTTGATTTCATACCGTTGCTGTATTATATTAACCCTATCCGCAGCGGGCACCACCACTTAGTCCGGCGCGGATTTTGTCCCTTCGACTAAGAGGATTACACCATGCAAAGTTTGTTTTATTTCAATGACGTATCACAGTTGACCGACTTTGAAACCTTCGAGGTTCAGCCGGTTTCCGATTGTCATTCCCGGACCATGGCAGCGGGTGAAACACCCAAGTTCTGGTCTGTTATCGGAACCTTGAAGGAAGAAAAATCGGAAGGCATCCAGGGGCGCCAGTTCCCGGTCGCGGATCTCTATTCGGAGTCTTACGCGGAGCTGTTCGCCAGTCTTTGCCAGCACTTCATTGGCAAAGCGTAACCACCTGGAGGGATAACCGATGAGCAATCAGACAATACAGGTATTGGGAGCCTTCCAGAGCGGCCAGAGCGTCACGCTGGGCAGCATGTCAGGGAAGGACTTTGGTAGGCTGATGCGCGAGCTTCGAGCGATCAGAAAGCGCAAGGAAGCAGCGTAAAGGGTTGGCCCCGGTAGGCCACCACGCCTTGCCGGGGCCGTGCCGTCCCTTCGACTAAGAGGACTACGGCTTTAATTATTATGCCACTGACATAGAGGTGAATCTATTGAAAGCAGCAGAGCAGACAAAACGCCGAGTGGGCAAGCCCCCCACGGTTAAGCCGGAATCCCCTAACCTGGTCAGTACCTGGCGAGCGATCGTTACCCGTTCTGACTCGCTGACCGAGGCCCTGGAGACGTTGAACGCCGCCTTGGATATGAAGTTGACCCACTCCCGGATCACGGAATGGGAGCGAGAAGGGAAGGCACCGAGCGCCCGTGTGGTCAATTACATGCTGGCCACTGTCGTTCCTGCCCTACTCCTGGAGCAAGGCATAAGCGAGGCTAAGGCCCTAGAGATTGCGGGCAAGGTCCGCGTTCCTGGTTTGTAAGGTGGCGGCATGAGTGAGAGCAAACGAGCGGAACGGGCTCCATGGAATGACTTTCCCCCAGTCATCCGAAACGGCGACCTCAAGGAACTGGAGAAAGAACCGGAGTATCAGGCCGCCAAAGGTGGCGACTGGGGTGCCGCGCTGGCTATGGCCGAACGCCTGGTGCGCCCTGGGACGCTGGACGCCATCCGGTCTATGGTAGGCGATCAACCGGCCAAGATTGTGCCGGTGCTGGCCCGAGAGTCGGCAGGCAATAATAAAATCCCGCTGGCCGCTGCCGAAGTCCTGGGGGACCGCCTGGGGCTGGAGGTGGAATATAATATCGTACAGGCTGAGAAGGTAGGACGAACCAATAAAGGGGCGGACCACCGCCTGGCGATGAATCCAACTTTTGACGGTGAAGTGGAACGGGGCCAGCCTTATGTCCTGGTGGACGACACTTTAACCATGGGCGGAACCATTGCCAGCTTGCGCGGCTACATCGAGAACAGAGGCGGCCAAGTGTTAGGCGCTGCTGTTATGACTGCCCACCCTGGCGCCCTGGACATGGCTGTAAAGCCTAAAATGCTGGCTGACATCGAGCGCAAGCACGGCCAGGCGATGAATGACTATTGGAGGAATGAATTTGGCTACCCAATCGAACAGCTCACCCAAGGCGAAGCTGGACACCTCAGAGCAGCACCAACGGTTGACGCAATCCGAGATCGAATCACTGCGGCAAGAGAGTCGGCAGGCTGGACAGTGGATGAAAGAACAACTGGCGAAGCGACGGCAGAAAGCCCAAGCGTGAAACGTGGCCCTCACCAGGAGAAGGCCGAAGCCTTCAAGCAGCTTTCGAGCAAGGATCTACTGGAGCAGTACCCCAACGATAAGGCCATCGAGGAGGCGGCGGCCGTCCAGGCGGTTGCCGGTAAATTTGCTCTGGAGCAGATCCCCGACCCCGACAACCGCGACCGCTTCCTGGATAACGTCCGCGACCGCATAGCCGACAACCTGGAACACGGCCGCGAGAACACCGCTCCCCGCATTCTGGAAAGCAGGGACCAGGGCAACGACCTGGAACGCTGATTACTCCTCTTTCAATTCCTCGGCGGCCTGGTGTGCCGCCCATACCCTTTTCACGGTCGATGTACTGCACCCCGCAAGGTATGCCGTATCGGCTACCGACTCGCCCCTGGTGCGTAGAGCAACGATCCTTTCATGCAATTTCTTGTCTGCACGTCTGCCGGTAAATCGATTGTCCTTTTTCGCTTGCTCGATGCCCTGCTGTTGCCGTTTACGGCGGTCTTCGTAGTCATCGCGGGCAGTTTGCAGAGCGACCTTTAAAAGCATGTCCTGGACGGCTTCCAGGACGATACGGGTCACTCCCGTGGAGTCTTCCACCAGGTCGGACAGATCGACTACACCAGGAACGGCCAGCCTGGCCCCTTTGGCCTTGATTGCACCGATGAGCTTTTCCGCGTCTTCAAGTGGCAACCGGCTGATGCGGTCCATCTTTTCGGATATAACCACTTCACCAGGTTGCAGCTCCTCGATCATGCGCAGCAGCTCGGGCCGGTCGGCCTTCGCGCCTGATGCTTTTTCTCGATAGACGGCAGCGACATAAAAGCCAGCGGCCTTTGCTTCCTCAACAATGGCGGCCTGGCGTGTCAGATCCTGTTCCTTGGTGCTTACTCGCTGGTATACCCTGGCAACTTTCATCCCCAATCGACCACCTCATAAACCGGATCAACTACGGTCACAAGCTGGCCATCGCTCCAGCCATCCAACCAGGTCTGGCCGTCCCAATGATCGGGGTTATAGGGATTTGCTTCCCGTGGTTCGCCTTTCCTGGCCGCCATGAAGCCAGCCGCGTTTATCGCCACCCCTTCCCTGGCGTATCTATCCATATCGTCTTCAAGGGTCATAATGCTTTCAACTCAGCCATAGGATCGAGGTAACAGCGATAAATCGCCGCTACCAGGTCCAAAGTTACCAGGGCGTCCACCTTCGCGCTGTGCGCTTCGCCTGGCCACGACACACCCGCTTCATGGGTGGCATTGGCAAGCGAAATGGTGCCGTGTCGGTTCGTAGATCCGAACGCCTGCACGGCCAGATCCATAGCACATTTGACGTTCAGGGTATTAAGCCAACTGTCATCCACTGCGAAGGCGCGGCAGGTATTGCGCAGCATGGCCATATCGAATCCAGAATTGAAAATGACAACGGTCCTACCCGTCAGCAGCTCTTTGATCGAGTCGATAACCTCGGGCCATGTCGGGCAGTCCGCCAGATCGTCCAGGGTGATACCGTGGACTTCGGTAGCGGCCGGATCGATGGGGACGCTAGGCCGAACGCGCTGATCGACCAGGACCGTTCCCCATATATCGCAGATAGCAATCTCAATTACCTGGGCGTCTTCGCCTAATCCGGTGGTTTCGGTATCGAGAATCAGGGACTGGTCTGCCAACCAATCGGCGGCCACCTTCCCGGCCTTCGCTGCTTTGCTGTCCAGCTTCGCCATAGCGGCGAGGCGCTGGGCGGCGGCTTTCTGTTTTTCGGACCTGGTGGCTTTAACCTGGCGCATAGGAACGCAGTCCGCGATCCGGTAGACGCCAAACGATTTCCCAAAGTCGTTTTTATAGAACTTCACCGGCTCGGCGTCCGGTTTCGGTTTCATGCGGAACTCATCCCGGAGGCGGGACTTTGAGAAACACCGATCCGCTTCTATGGCGTCTTGTCTCAGTTTTTCCAGGTCGTCAGTCATGCTTAAACCTCCCCACCGGGGCGAACCTCACCCTTTCATTTCTTCCGATTCCTCCCTGTTCAGTATTTTTCTTAGGGATTCCAGCCACGCTTAATCCTCCTCGGCCAGCTCTTCCCGCTGAATACGGCGGTAAATCTCCTCTCGGTGAACAGGCGTATCCTTCGGCGCGTTCACTCCGATCCGAACCTGATTACCCTTCACGCCCAAGACGGTTACGGTTACGTCATCATCAACCATCAATGTTTCGCCAACACGGCGAGTCAAGATCAGCATTTCTAATTCCCTTTAAGTAAGTGTGTTTTAAGTTGGCCTATTTAGGTATAGGTAACTGAGCCAAGTCTAACAGAGGGGTTTTGTAAGTCAATGAACCAAGTTAATGAGCCATACGATTCTGAGCCAGGTTAATGAGCTACCGCACCCCTACGGGGTTTGGTGGCCACCGCCCCAACACAAACTGTCTTCGCTTCGCTCCGCTTAGTTTGCGCCGGTTCGGCGGCTCACGATCAAAATATATAATCTTGACAGGTTTACCCAGTTGGTTACACTGTCGAGGAACAAACGGCAAACGGCAATAGCCTGGAGGTGACACCATGAACATGAAGCGAAAGCCGCAGGCACCAGGGCAAATCCTGGAGGCTCAGTTCATGCAGCCGAACAGCATCACCCAAAAGGAGCTGGCAAGCCATGCCGGATGGACCCGGAAGCACGTCAACCTGCTTTGCAAAGGCAAGGCCCGCGTTACCATCGATACGGCGTTGATTCTCGGAAAGGTCTTTGGCACAGGCCCTGATTATTGGCTGGAGCTACAACAGGCGGTGGATCTTTGGGATGCGCTGCACAGTGAAGAACGAAAGGAAAGGCTAGACGGAATCATGCCGCTGATGAAGATGGCGGCGGCCTAGAAAAGCAAACGCCCTGATGCTAACCAACTTGGCGGGCGGTTAGCAATCAGGGCGATCAAGTGGTTATAGCGTTAGCAGCTTTGGCGGGCCTCTAACGGTGTGACCTTCAAAGGCAAGGGAAGGGACACATGCGTCTATTATAGCGTCGGTGTCCCACGGATCAAGTGGGGATAATGTGACACTACATTCAGCACAATTGGCGTTATTCGACCAGACGCAGGAAGCCAACACCTACCACGACGCTAACCGGCGTGGTTATTTCTCCTTGCTGACCCAGTGGGAAGGCAACAAGCGTCAGAGTTCCTATCCTCTTACTGACATGGCCACAGTGTTGAACCTGGTGGACCAGACTCGGGACACCTGGCTAACACAAGCCGAGTTCATGCGGCCCAACCGGCGAGTGGTCAACCTGCTGCGCATTGGCTTGCTTTTCATCGACCTGGATACCTACCGGATGCCCTGGGCACAAGGAAGGACGCCAGAGGAGCTTGCGGCGGCAGTGACTTACTTTTGTCAGTCCGAAGGGCTCCCCCATCCTTCCCTAATGGTCTATTCCGGCCGAGGGCTGCAACTGAAATGGTTGCTCGATGGAACCATTCCCCGACAAGCCTTGCCCCGCTGGAACGCCTGCCAACGTCACCTGGTCGATAAGCTGGCCGAGCTGGGCGCCGATCCGGCCGCCAAGGACGCCAGTCGAGTGCTGCGCCTGGTGAATACCGTCAACACCAAGAGCGGCAACGTCTGCCGCGTTGTTCACGTTCTGGAGGAACAGGGCGAGCCGATCCGCTACAACTTCGAGTACCTTTGCGAAATGCTGTTGCCGGTGGCTCGATGGGACATAGAAACCCAGCAGAAGCAGAGGCGCGACCGGCAGCAACTTACCTTGCTCCCTGGCGGCCGCCCTGGCCACCTGAAAGGCTTTTCCGGCCGTCAACTGGCATGGGACCGCTTGGAGGATATACGGCGCCTGGCAGATCTACGCGGCGGCGTGAAGGAAGGCGAGCGAATGCACCACCTCTTTTGGCGTCTTAACTTCTTGCTGTTATCTGGAGCGACCAACAGCGGCCTGATGTATCACGAAGCGGCCGCCCTGGCTGGAGAGCTGGACCCCCGTTGGAATTACCGCAGCAAAGAGCTTATGACGCTCTACAGCAAGGCCAAAGCCAACGAGGCCGGGGAAACGGTCGAGTTCAACGGGCGCAAGGTTCCGCCACTCTACACGCCTCGAAACGACACCCTGATCAACCTGTTCCAGATCACCGATGACGAGCAACGCCAGCTAAAGACGATCATTAGCAAGGATATGGCCAAGGAACGCCACAGGAAGCGCGAGACAGAGCGCAGGCGGAAAGCTGGGGCCGTTGACCGGGAAACCTACGAAAGCCAGTCCCTGAGCCGTCAAAAGCCATGGGAAGCCCTGGGGATGAGTCGCGCCAAATGGTATCGAATGGGTAAACCCATGCCCGCCGAAAGTGAGACAGGTCCATGCGTATATCAGGCCGCTAGAAGCCATAATGGCAAGTGAGACAAGTCCGTGCGTACTTCTAATGGCGTAGCCTCAGCGCCAGGCCGTAGGCCCTGCTTTTAGGGGGTTTCATTTCAAAGGGGATGAGACGCCGCCTGGTTCGGCAAGGTGCGTCAGCTTGAAATCTGCGACCGTTTCCCCTGTTATCTGGTGTTTTTTTCACGTAGGAGCGCGTTTTG
>Ga0265293_10002731_pt1 | contig 34434 bp, 31 predicted proteins | sample Munlanlewell138R_FD_192505 | JGI IMG/M metagenome (GOLD analysis project Ga0265293, IMG submission 192505) | Leachate microbial communities from a municipal landfill in Southern Ontario, Canada - Leachate well 138R | ecosystem: Engineered > Solid waste > Landfill > Unclassified | place: Canada... | reverse complement strand
CCGGTGCCAGCGTCACCGTTACCGTTGCCGCCGCCCGTGAAACCGCCTGGCCCCTTGCAATCGAGGCCTCCGGTGCCATTGCCCCCTGGCAGGAGGCCATCATCGGTTCGCCCCTCGGCGGACTTCCGGTGGTGAGTCTCGAAGCGGATGTCGGGGATAGGGTCGCCCGCGGCCAGATCCTCGCCCGCCTGGAAAGCGATACCCTGCGCGCCGAGGAGGCGGAGTTGCTGGCCGGGGTCGCCGAGGCCCGCGCCACCCTGGCGGAGGCCGAGGCCAACCGCGATCGAGCCGTCGCCATGGGGCGCATCAAGGCCCTGAGCGAGCAGGAAATCCTCCAGGCAAAGACCCGCGCCGAGACCGCCCGCGCCAAGCTCGCCTCGGCGCAGGCGCGCCTCGCCTCCAAGCGGGTGCAACTGGGCCACACCGAGATCCGCGCCCCGGACGAGGGTGTCATCAGCAGCCGCCATGCGACCCTCGGCACCGTTGCCGGTAGTGGCCAGGAACTGTTCCGCCTGATCCGCCAGAACCGCCTCGAATGGCGCGGCGAACTGAACGCCGCCCAGGTGGGCCAGGTGTCCGTTGGCCAGGAGGTAACTCTGCGACTCCCTGACGGCGGCGAGGCGAGGGGCAAGGTCCGCCAGATCGCTCCGGCGATGGATGGCGAATCCCGCCTCGCCAGTCTCTACGTGGATCTGGAGCCAGGCAGCAGCGCCCGCGCCGGCATGTACGTGGACGCCCGCATCGCCCTCGCGGAGACAGCGGCGCTGGTGATCCCCGCCCGCGCCATCGTCATCAGCGACGGCCATAGCTATGTGTTTCTGGTGGAAGGGGACGGTTTCCTCGCCCGGGTCGCCCGCCAGCGGGTGGCGGTGGGGCGTCGCCAGGGCGATCAGGTGGAGGTGCTGGCGGGGCTGACCCCCGGCCAGCGGGTGGCGGTGGACGGCGCCGGTTTCCTCGCCGACCGCGACCTGGTGCGCATTGCCGCCGACGGCTCCCCCGGTGCCGCGCCATGAGCATGGCCACCTGGTCCATCCGCAACCCCATTCCCGCCATCCTGCTGTTTGCCATGTTGACGGTGGCGGGGCTCTGGGGGTTCTCCCAGCTCACTGTCGAGAGCATGCCGGACATGGAATTGCCGGTGATCAACGTCAGTCTGCGCCAGCCCGGCGCGGCCCCGGTGCAGCTCGAAACCGAGGTCGCCCGCAAGGTGGAGGACTCCCTGGCGACCCTCCCGGGGCTGCGCCACCAGCGCACCACGGTGACCGATGGGTCGGTGCAACTCGCCCTGGAATTCGAACTCGACAAGCCCCTCTCCACCGCCCTGATCGAAACCAAGGAAGCCATCGACCGGATCCGCGCCGATCTGCCGGAGAGCCTGGAGGAGCCCACCGTGAGCGCCTTGAGCGTCTCGGGTATCACCATGATGACCTTCGCGGTCAGCTCCACGCGCATGGACGAAGGCGAGCTGTCCTGGTTCATCGACGACAGGGTGGCCCGCAAGGTGCTGGGGGTGCCTGGGGTCGGCAGTTTCAAGCGCGTCGGCGGGCTCAGCCGCGAGATCCGGGTGGCGGTCAGCCCGGTGCAACTGAACGGCCTCGGCATCACCGCCGCCCAGGTATCCCGGGGTTTGCGGGCGGTGCAGCAGCAGCTGTCCGGCGGTCGCGGCCAGCTGGGGGACGCCGAGCAATCGGTGCGCACCGTCGCCACCGTGGAGCGCGCCGACGACCTGCGCGCCCTGCCCATCGTGCTCGGCAACGGTCAGGCGGTGCGCCTCGACCAGATCGCCACCATCGAGGACGGTTTCGCCGAACGCCAGGAGATGGCGTTGCTCGACGGCAAGCCGGTGGTGGGCTTCCAGGTCTACCGGGCCAAGGGCCACGACGAGGTTCGCACCGCGGCGGCGGTGGAGGCGGTGCTCGAGGACATGGCCGAGGCCGACGACAGCCTGCGCTTCGAGCTGATTTCGAGCACCGCCGACCACACCCGGGAGCAGTATCAGGGCTCCATGCTGATGCTCTACGAGGGGGCGCTGCTGGCGGTGCTGGTGGTGTGGTTCTTCCTGCGGGATTGGCGGGCGACGCTGCTCGCCGCCTCGGCGCTGCCGCTGTCGGTCATTCCCACCTTCGCCGCCATGCACTGGCTGGGATTCTCCCTCAACACCATCACCCTGTTGTCCCTGGCCTTGATCGTCGGGATCCTGGTGGACGATGCCATCGTCGAGATCGAGAACATCGTCCGCCACGCGCGGATCGGCAAACCGGTGAAAAAGGCCGCCGCCGACGCGGTGACGGAGATCGCCCTGGCGGTGATCGCCACCACCCTGGCCCTGGTGGTGGTGTTCCTGCCCACCGCCTTCATGGACGGGGTGGCGGGGATGCTGTTCCAGCAGTTCGGCTGGACCGCCACCATCGCCATTCTGGTGTCGCTGCTGGTGGCGCGCCTGCTGACGCCGATGATGGCGGCCCACTGGCTGCGGGACCAGGGCCCCGCCCGGGTGGAGCGGGATGGCCCCGTCATGGCCTGGTACCTGTCGGCGGTGCGCTGGTGCCTCGCCCATCGCGGCCTCACCCTGGCGGGGGCGGGCCTGTTCCTGGCCGCTTCGGTGGCCCTGGTGCCGCTGCTCTCCGTGGGCATGGTGCCCCCCCGGGACGAGGGGGTCACCATGATCAATATCGAACTGCCCCCCGGTACGGCGGTGGACACCACCTTCGCCACCGCCGAGCGGGTGCGGGGGGCGGTGGCGGATATCCCCGGCGTCGAGGGCATCTTCACTCTGGTGGGCAATGCCCAGTCGTTCCCGGGGCCGAACATGATGAACGCCGCCGGCGAGGTGCGCCTCGCGTCCCTCAAGGTGATCCTTGCACCCCGGGATCAGCGCCCGCCGCAAAGCCACATCGAGCAGCGGATCCGCGAGCGCCTGGTGGCCATCCCCGGGGCGCGCTTTACCGTCAGCGGCCACGGTTCGGGGGACAAGTTCTCGGTCATCCTGAGCAGCGAAAACCTGCCCCTGCTGAAGGCCACTGCACGGGCCTTCGAGGGGGAGCTGCGGGTGGTGGAGGGGCTTGGCAACATTGCCTCCACGGCGAGCCTAGAGCGCCCGGAGATCGTCATTCGCCCCGAGCTGCGGCGGGCCGCGGAGCGGGGCGTCACCACCGCCGCCATCGGCGAAACGGTGCGCATCGCCACCAGCGGCGACTTCGGCGTGCAACTGGCGCGGCTCAACCTCGACAACCGCCAGGTGGATATCCGCGTGCGCCTCGCGGACGTCGATCGCCGCGACATCGCCACTTTCGCCAACCTGCGGGTGCCGGGGCGCGACGGCCTGGTGCCCCTGTCGAGCATCGCCGAACTCAGTGTCGAGAGCGGCCCGACCCAGATCGATCGCTACGACCGCGAGCGCTATGTCACCGTCAGCGCCGACCTCGATGGCATCAGCCTCGGGGACGCCCGCAACGCCGCCCTGGCACTGCCCCTCATGGGCAGCCTGCCCGACGGTGTTCGCATCCTCGACGACGGCATGGTGGAGCTGATGAACGAGACCTTCCGCGGCTTTGGCCTTGCCATCGTTACCGGGGTGCTGTGCGTGTTCTGCGTGCTGGTGTTGTTGTTCAAGGATTTCTTCCAGCCCATCACCATCCTCTCGGCCCTGCCCCTGTCCATGGGCGGTGCCTTCGCTGCCCTGCTGGTGGCCGGCAGCGGGCTCAATCTGCCGTCCCTGATCGGGCTGATCATGCTGATGGGCATAGTGTCGAAAAACTCCATCCTGCTGGTGGAGTACAGCATCCTCGGGATGCGCGACCACGGCCTCGGCGAGCGCGAGGCGCTGATCGATGCCTGCCACAAGCGGGCGCGCCCCATCGTCATGACCACGGTGGCGATGATCGCGGGGATGCTGCCCCTCGCCCTCGGCCTTGGCGGCGACGCCAGTTTCCGCCAGCCCATGGCCATCGCCGTGATCGGCGGCCTGCTGACCTCCACGGCCCTGAGCCTTTTGGTGGTGCCGGTGGTATTTGTCGTCGTCAATGCCGGCGGGCGCTGGGTGGCGCAGTTGCGCCAGGGCCTTGCCGGAGCCAGCCTCGGCCGGGGCAGGTGATGGGGCAGGGTGAGGGCGCCCCGCCCCGGTGAGCCGGAGGCGGGGCGGTTGGGGTCAGTAGCTCTCCGCCGGTTGCCGGGCGCGGCCGAGGCGCGATACCAGCCAGGCGGCGGCGAACGCCAGGGGCATCGACACCAGGGCCGGGTAGTCGGAGGGGAACACGGCCTCCGGATTGCCCAGCACTTTCACCCAGAAGGCCGGGCTCAGCACGATCAGGCCGACGCTGGCGACAAGGCCCATCACCCCCGCTGCCACCGCGCCGGCGGCGGTCAGGCCGCGCCAGTAGATGGCCAGCATCAACAGGGGGAAGGTGGTGCTGGCGGCCACGTTGAGGCCCATCACGATGAGGAAGGTGAGATTTTCGTGCTGGAATAGGATGGCGAGGGCCACCGCCGCCGCCGAGGTCACCAGGGCCGCGAGGCGGAAGAGGGCCACCTCCAGGCGGTCGGACATGGGCGCGCCGCGGCGCAGGGCGGCGAAGATGTCGTGGGAGGTGGCGGAGGAGATCGCCACCGTCAGGCCCGCCACCACCGCCAGGATGGTGGAAAACGCCACCGCGCTCATCACCCCGAAGAACAGCTCGCCACCGAGCTCCCGGGCCAGGTGCAGGGTGATCATGTTGGAGCCGCCGCTCACCGCGCCGCTGGCGTCCTGGTAGGCGGGGTTGCCGGTCACCCAGGCGAGGCTCGCCGGGCTCACCACCAGAAACACCAGCCCCATGGTGCCGCCGATCAACAGGGTACCCACCAGCAGCGAGCGCTTGGCCTGGGTTTCGTCCGGCACGGTAAAGAAGCGGATCAGCAGGTGGGGCATGCTCATCATCCCCGCCACCGAGGCCACCGCCAGGGAGATGGACGAGAACAGGCCGTGGTTGAGGGCGCCGAATTCGTAGAGGGAGCGACCGGAGGCCTGGGGCCTGTCACCCAGGGTGTAGATCTCCCCGAGGCCGCCGGCCTTGATGATGCACAGCAGGGACAGCAGCACCACCGCCCCCACCAGGATGGCGGCCTTGATGATCTGCACCCAGGTGGCGGCGAGCATGCCGCCAAAGGCCACGTATACCGTCATCAGGGTGCCGACGGTGATCACCGCCAGGTTGAATTCGAGGCCGAAGACGATGGAGATCAATCCGCCGGCGCCCACCATCTGGGCCACCAGGTTGATCAGCGAGATGGTGATGGTACAGGCGCCGAGCACCACCCGGGTGCGGGGATTCTGCAGCCGGCTCTGCACCACGTCCCCGAGGGTGTACTTGCCCATCCGCCGCAGCGGCCCCACCAGGATGGCAAGGCCGAGGCACAGCCCGCCGAGGGGCGCGATGAAGTACAGGGACACGTCGACCCCCACCAGGGTGTAGAGCCCGACGATGCCGAGGATGGTGCCCGCCGACATGTAGTCCCCGGCGATGGCGAAGCCGTTCTGGGTGCCGCCGATCTTGCCCTCGGCGGCGTAGAACGACGCCTTGCCGGTGTTGCGCCGCGCCGCCCAGAAGGTGATGCCGAGGGTGACGGCGATGGTGACGAAAAAGTAGCCGATGGAGGCGGAGATCATGACTTACGCCCTCCGTCGCGGCGGCTCGCCAGGGTCTGCTGTCGGGCGATGATGGCGGTCAGGGACATCATCACGATAAACCACAGGGTGGTGGCGATCACGGTGATTGGCACGCCGCACAGGCGTTCATTCATCCACGCCGGGGCGACGCCGGGGCCGGTCTGGATCACCACCAGGGGTGCCAGGATGGCGAGCACCAGGATGATGCGGGTGATATCGGACTTGTTCATCGCAGCTCTCTTGTTATGTGGTTGGGGGTGGCGGCCAGCCTAGCGGTCGGTGAACCTTGGCGGGCGTTTGTCGAGGAAGGCGCCGACCCCCTCCCGGGCGTCGGCGCTGACGAAGGCGATGGCTGCCTGCTGGCGCTCGATGGCCATGCCCGTCGCCAGGTCGTGGTCGAAGGCGGCCGCCGTGGCGGCGCGGATCGCCCGCTGGGCCACCGCGCTGAAACCGGTGATCTGGCCGGCCAGGGCCAGGGCAGCCTCGACCGCGCTCTGGCCGTCGTCGGCGATGCGGTTGACGAGGCCCATGGCGAGCGCCTCCCGGGCATCGACGGTGCGCCCGGTGAGCATCAGGTCGAGGGCGCGGCTCTCGCCGATGAGGCGCGCCACCGTCTGGGTGCCGCCGTAGCAGGGCATCACGCCGAGGCGGATCTCCGGCAGGCCAAAGAGGGCGTCCGGCGTTGCCACCCGGAAGGTGCAGGCACTTGCCAGCTCCGTGCCGCCACCGAGGGCGGCGCCGTGGATGGCGGCGATGGAAACGCAGGGGAAGTCCCGCAGGCGTCCGAACAGGCTGTGCATGCGGGCGATGCGCTGCTGGTAGCCATCGTAGCCGAGGGCGAGCATCTCCTTGAGATCGGTGCCGGCGCAAAAGCCCTTGCCGCCGCCGGTGATGATCAGCGCGCGGATATCACTGGTGGCGATGGCGTCGAGCTGCGCGTCCAGGGCGTCGACGATGTCGGCGTTCATGGCGTTGCGCACCTCGGGGCGGTCGAGGGTGAGGATGGCGCAGCTGTCGATGTCGTGGCGATGAATGGCGGTCATGGCGTCCCCGGTTTGGGTGTTTGTTCTGTGTGGTTTGCGGAGCTTGTTGGAAGCTCGGGTGCGGCGCGCCAGGGGCAAGTTTGCCACACATTGAACTGTCCGTGGCGGCGTCTGTATCGACGCCGGGACATGGCGGCCGCCGGCATCGGGGCGTGCCGGCGTTCGGTTGCGTGCCCGAAGGGACTGTGTATAAACTGTGCCCCCCTGGCGCCAGCCCGGGGTTTGGCCGCCCTGGCCGGGTTCCGTCGCCGGTGGTTTCCGCTTCAAGTATCACAGAGACAACAGCTTTCCAGGGACAGCGCCCCGCGTCCCGCTGCAATCGCCAATACCAACAAAAGGGTGGTCATCCATGAGCGATATCCTCAACAAACTCTTCTCCGTGTCCGGCAAGATCGCCCTGGTCACGGGCGGCACCACCGGCATCGGTCTGATGATTGCCCGGGGCCTGGTGCAGGCGGGGGTCAAGACCTACATCGTCGGCCGCAACGCCGAGAAGGGCGCCCGGGTCGAGGCCGAGCTCAACCAGTTGGGCCAGTGCGTGTTCATCGCCGGGGACCTGTCCACCATGGCCGGCATCGACGCCATCGTCGAATTCGTCAAGGGCCGGGAAACCCGGCTCGACATTCTCATCAACAATGCCGGCCTTCTCACCCTCGAAAGCCTCGAGGAAGTGACCGAGGCGGGCTGGGATGGCCCCGTCAATATCAACATGAAGGCGCCGTTCTTCATGGTGCAGAAGCTGCTGCCGCTGCTGCGGGCCTCGGGCAGCGACGAGGATCCGGCGCGGGTGATCAACATCGGCTCCGCCAGTGCCCTCGAAAATGCCAATATCGAGCACTTTTCCTACATGGCCTCGAAGGCCGGTGTCCATCACCTGACCCGCTCCCTGGCGAAATTCCTCGCCCGGGACAACATCAATGTGGTGACCATATCCCCCGGGGTGTTTCCGTCGGATATCGGCTACGAGCCGCCGATCGAGGTCCACAACGCCATTATCGCCAGCATTCCCCGCCAGCGCCTGGGGATGGAGGAGGACATTGTCGGCGCGGTGATCTACCTGACCTCCCGCGCGGGGGCCTTCATCACCGCGTCGGTGCTGCCGGTTGACGGCGGCAAGGTCTACGGCTGACCGCTGGCGCCGATCCGGGTAGGGCCCGCCGGATGGGCGGGCCGCCGTGAATGTACAACTGGATCGGCAAGTGTATAATTCGCCTTCCTCGGGTCGGCATCTTCTCCCTGGTGGAAAGTGCCGGCCCGGAAAGACTCGCAAACGCGCTACCCGCCTGCCCCCCGGCCGGTGGAGAGCCCAAGGTACGGCGGGGGCAGCGTTGCCCCCGGTCCACTCTGATCCAATAACGGGACGAATTCACTCATGCGTTTTCTATCATTCAAGCAAGACGGTAAGGAAGGTCTGGCGGTTGCGAAGGACGGCGGTTTTGTCGGCCTGACCGAAGCGGACGCCGGCTATCCCGGCAACCTCGACACCCTGGTGCCCCAGGGCACCGTCGCGCTGGCCAGGGCCGGTGAAGCCCTGGCCAAGGGCAGGGCCGTCGATCTCGACAAGGTGGAGGTGCTGCCGCCCCTGAGCCGCCCGCCGAAGATCTTCTGCCTCGGTCTCAACTACAAGGACCACGCCAAGGAGGCGGGCCTCGAACTGCCCGACTACCCCACCATCTTCACCCGCTTCGCCACCAGCCTGATCGGCCACAACGCCAATATCGTGCGGCCGCGTATCTCCCACCAGCTCGACTACGAGGGTGAGCTGACCGTGGTGCTGGCCAAGGGCGGCCGCCACATTCCGGTGGCCGAGGCCCTGGACCATGTGGCCGGCTACTCCGTGTTCAACGACGGCTCCATCCGCGACTACCAGATCCGCACCAGCCAGTGGACCGTGGGCAAGACCTTCGATGGCACCGGCGCCTTCGGCCCCACCCTGGTCACCCCCGATGAAGTGCCCCCGGGGGCCAGCGGCCTCAAGATCGAGACCCGTCTCAACGGCCAGGTGGTGCAGCGCTCCAACACCGACCAGCTGATTTTCGACGTCGCCACGGTGATCTCCCTGATGAGCCAGGCGATCACCCTCGAGGCGGGCGATGTGTTCATCATGGGCACCCCCTCCGGTGTCGGCCACTTCCACAAGCCGCCCCTGTACATGAAGCCCGGCGATATCTGCGAAGTCGAGATCGAGGGCCTCGGCCTGTTGCGCAACGGCATCGAGGACGAGCAGTAGCTCGTCCTCCCGGCGCGGCCCCAAGAACATAACCTCTACCAAAAGGAGCGAGTCATGAGCCAAGGTAACAGTCAGCAGGAACTGCGCCGCCCCGGTGTGCTGGGCGTGCACTCACTGGATCATTTTGTGATGAACGTGCCGGACCTCGCGGTTGCCCGGCAGTACTTCGACCTGTTCGGTCTCGAGGTCCGGGACGAGGGCGGCAACCTCGGGCTTTACTGCCATGGCGACAGCCACCGCTGGGGTGTGATTCGCCAGGGCACGCCGAAGAAGCTCGCCGGGCTCTGCTTTGGCTGCTATGCCGACGACCTGCCCCGCTTCAAGACCCTGCTCGGTGACAAGGGTATCGCCTTCGAGGGCGACGACCAGGCGGTGCGGTTTGCCGACCCCGTGGGACTGCCCCTCGAGATTCGCATCCTGCCCCGTTCCAACAACGACCAGCTGGCGCCCATGGCGCTGGATGGGGGCTCCGCCGAGAAGCGCGCCGCCCCCCTGCGCAGCGAATGCGAGCGCGCCCGGCCGGCGCGGCTTTCGCACCTGGCCATGTTCACCGGCCCCCTGGATGCCAGCATCGATTTCTACCGGGATGTGGTGGGCCTGCGCCTGTCCGATCGCTCCCTGGATATTGTCGCCTTCATGCACGCCCCCCACGGCAGCGACCACCACACCATCGCCCTGCTCGGGGGCGTTGGCGCCGGCCTGCACCACACCAGCTGGGAAATGACCTCCATCAACGAGGTCGGCGTCGGCGCCAACCATATGGCGATGAACGGCTACGATTACAGCTGGGGCCTCGGCCGCCATGTGCTCGGCTCCAACTATTTCCACTACGTCCGCGACCCCTGGGGCAGCTGGACCGAGTACTCCGTGGGCATGGACTATATCCCCGTGGACATGGAGTGGCAGGCCGCCGACATCGGCCCCGAGGATTCCTTCTACCTGTGGGGCCCGGACGTGCCGGCGGGCTTCACCGACAACCTCGAACAAGCCTGACGGTTCCTTGACGGGATAGCGCGAGGGGGAGTCCACTGACTCCCCCTTTGCGTTTGCGCACCGCGCCTGTCGATGGCGGTGATGGCCGCCGAAGTTAGGTACCCCGCGCTCCTGGAAAAGAATGCCGCGCCAGAGGTTGGCGCCCTTCGCGCTGATCAGAGACCCGCCATGCTCAGACTGACGCTGCTGTCCATATCCCTGCTGACCGTGTTTGCCAGCGCGGCCATCGCCCCCGCCCTGTCGGAGATCGCCGCGGCGTTTCCCCAGGTGTCGGCCACCCGGATCAAATCCCTGCTCACCGCGCCGGCTTTGGCGATGATGGTGGTGTCCCCCTTCGCCGGCTGGCTGAGCCATCGCCTCGGGTCCAAGCGCCTGCTGGTGATCGGGCTGGTGTTCTATATCGGCGGCGGTCTTGGGGGCGGGCTGGCCCAGAGCTTCGGCCTGCTGTTTACCATGCGCCTGCTGCTCGGTGTCGGTATCGGCATCCTGATGCCGCTGTCGTCGGGGCTGGTGGCGGAGTTCTTCGAGGGCCGCGAGCGGCTGCGGATGATGGGCCTGTCATCGTCGGTGAGCAGTTTTTTTGGCGTGGGCGCCAATATTCTGGTGGGCTATCTGGCCCTGTTCAGCTGGCGCTACGGTTTCGCGGTGTACGCCATCGGCATTCTGGTGCTGGTATTGGCGCTGACCTATATCCCCCTCAAGCCCCCGGCGGCGAAGGTGGCCGTGCCCAGGGCGCGGCTGCCCCTCGCGGTGTACGGCTGGGCGCTTGCGGTGTTCGTGCAGCTGATGGCCATCTACGCGGTGCCGGTGAACATCGCGTTGTTCATGACCGAGAATGCCATCGGCGGCCCCAGGGAGACCGGCATCGCGCTCTCCTGCCTCACCGCCGCGAGCTTCTTCACGGGCTTTCTCGGGGTCCGGGTGCGGGGCTGGCTGGGTCGCTATTTCGTGTTTGCTACCCTGGTGCTGGGGGCTCTGGGCTACTGGCTGCTGGCGACGGCCGACTCCCTGGGTATCGCCATTGCCGCCCTGCTGGCGATTGGTTTCGGCAATGGCTTTCTGATGCCCTATCTGTTCTTTTGCGCCACCACCGCGGTGACGGGGGCCAGTGTGATGGGGGCCATGGGGGTGGTGGGGCTCGCCGCCTCCCTGGGCCAGTTCGCAACGCCCATCCTGCTGGATGGCATCGCCCACGGGCTCGGCGATACATCGACGCGCTTTGTTTTCCAGTTCATGGCGGTGGCCATCGCCCTGGCGGCTGCCCTGGTGCTCGGCACTTTGAGGCTGGCATCCGGGCGCAAATGAAACGCCCCGCGGGGCGCGGGGCGTCGGGGGAGCAGAAAACCGCTGGGATCAGTCGTTGACTTCGGTCACGGTGATGGCCAGCTGGGGGCAGGCGGCGGCGCCTTCCCGGGCCAGTTCCTCGAGGCCCTCGGGTACCAGCTCCTCCTCGACGTAGGCGATGCCGTTGGCGTCGAGCTTGTAGACCTCGGGGCAGATCTCCGCGCACAGGCCATAGGCACAGCAGGCGTTCTTGTTGACTACGACTTTGATTCGGGCTGATTCGGACACGTGACACCTCGTGTTTGATGGGTTTATCTGCGCCTTGGAGGCAGGGTCGATGATTCGCGTTGAGTATCCCACAGGATATGGGTATAGCACAGGGTTGGTACCCGTGCCGCAACGGGGCAATTGTACATAATTGCCTTTTGATGTCCAATCATCCGGGCCTGTAGCCCTGGGGGATTTCCCCGGTGCCAGGGGCGGTTGGCGTTTTTATTGGGCGGAATGGGAAATCTGTCCAGAAGAATTCGAAGTCTTGGCTCCGATTGGCGGCGTTTCGGCGCCTTTAGCCTCCAAAAAGATAGGTGTTGGCTACCCTGGGGGCGTCAACAATGGCCTCTGTCCAGGGCACACCGGTGCCCGGGCCTGCCGGGGCGTCCCGGAATCTGGGTGTCATCAACCACTAAGATCGGAGTACAGGATGGACTTTCAGTTAGCCGAAGAATATGTCGCGTTCCAGGAGTTCACCCGCAAATGGATCGACAAGGAAATCCCCAAGAGCTGGGCCCGGGAACTGGAGGCCAAGGAGCACGACTATCCCTTTGATCTCTGGGATAAATTCACCGAGGCAGGCTTTCACGGCATCGGTATCCCGGAGGAATACGATGGCCAGGGCGGCGATGTCATCACCCAGATGATCCTCGCCCGGGAGTTGGCGCGCCCCCTGGGGGGCCTCGCCTGGATCTGGGGGATCACCTCCTTCGCCGGGTCGAAATCCATCGGCGTCTACGGCACCGATGCTCAGAAAAAGGAATTCCTGCCGAAAATCGCCACCGGGCAGCTGCGCGCCGCCATCGCCTTCACCGAACCGGGGGGCGGTACCGATGTGCTGGGGGCGCTGCGCACCGAGGCGGTCCCCGGGGACGGCGGCTGGATTCTCAATGGCGAGAAGATCTGGAGTTCCTCCGCCCACGTGGCCGACTACCTGCTGGTGCTGGCCCGCACCAAGAAGGATGTCGCCAAGCGCCATCAGGGCGTGAGCCTCTTCTGGGTACCCGCCAAGCAGCCCGGCATCACCATCACCCCGCTGCCCAAGCTGGGCATGCGCTCCATGGGCTCCTGCACCGTGCACTTCGACAATGTGCTGGTCACCGAGGAGCAGGTGCTGGCCGAGCCCCACAACGCCTGGTACACCCTGCTGCCCACCCTCAACAACGAGCGGTTGATGGTGGCGGCGTTCTGCCTCGGTGTGATGGACGGGGTGCAGGAGGACGCCATCGAATACATGAAACAGCGCAAGGCGTTCGGCAAGACCATCGGCGAATTCCAGATCCTTCAGCACTACCTGGCGGATATCGCCAGCTGGCGCTACTCCATCGAACTGATGATGAACCACTGCGCCTGGCTGATGACCACCGGCAAGCCCTGCCATCAGGAGTCGACTATGTTAAAGTTGCTGGCTTCCGAATACTGCAACAAGGCAGCCGACTTGGGTATCCAGATCCTCGGTGGCATGGGGTATTCGGCGGAAACCGACATGCAGCGTTACTGGCGCGACAGCCGCCTGTGGCGGATCGGGCCCATCACCAACGAAATGTGCCGCAACGCCATCGCCGAGATGCTGGGCATGCCCCGCTCCTTTTGATGGGCCGACCGGCCAGTGGCGTTCCCGGCAGCGGGGTTTGGTGACAAACCCCGCTGTTTTGCGTTTATCCAGCCCACAACGAGTTTGCAAGAGGTAGCGTTTGAAAGCACTGGTACTCACCGCGCCGGAAGGCCCCCGCAGCGCATCCGTCACCGAGGTGCCCACCCCGACCCCCGGCCCGGGCGAGGCCCGGGTGGCCCTCAAGGGCGCCGCCCTCAACCACCGGGAGCTCTGGGTCAGCCTCGGGCAGTACCCGGGCATGAAATTGCCCTCCACCCTCGGGGCCGATGGCGCCGGTGTGGTGGACGCCGTGGGGGAGGGGGTCGATGACGGCCTCGTCGGCCAGGCGGTGGTGGTGTATCCCGCCGCCAACTGGGGCGACAACCCCGAGTATCCGGCCCCCGAGTTCGGCTGCCTGGGGATGCCCTATCCTGGGACTCTCGCGGAGTACATCTGCGTGCCCGCCGCGACCCTGGTGCCCAAGCCCGGGGATTTCAGCTTCACCGAGGCGGCGGCGGTGTCCCTCGCCGGCCTCACCGCCTGGCGCTGCCTCACGGTCAAGGCCCGGGTCAGGAAGGGGGAGAAAGTGCTGATCACCGGCATCGGCGGCGGTGTTGCCCTCGCCGCCCTGAGCCTCGCCGTGGCCATGGGGGCCGAGGTGTACGTCACCAGCAGCTCCCAGGACAAGATCGACCAGGCGGTGGCCCTGGGCGCCCGGGGCGGGGTGCTCTATCGGGAGGCGCACTGGGGCAAGGCCCTGGCCGGGCTGTCCGGTGGTGTCGACGTGGTGATCGATGGCGCGCCGGCGGCCTCCTTCGGGGAATATCGCCGAGCCCTCAACATGGGTGCCCGGGTGGTGATCTACGGGCCCACCGGCGGCAACAAGTTCGAAGTGATAGCGCCGGAGCTGTTTTTCCGCCACGCCACCCTGTACGGGTCCGCCATGGGCACCCCGGAGGATTTTCGCGCCATGATGGCCTTCGTCGCCGAACACCATCTCAAGCCCGTGATCGACAAGACCTTTACCCTCGACCAGTCCGTCGATGCCCTGCTGTACCTTCAGCGGGAGCACGGTATGGGCAAGGTCGCCATCACCATTTAACGGAGCAGACAAGCCATGAACGACAACCTGTTTGATATCAGCGGCAAGGTGGCCCTGATCACCGGCGGCGCCAACGGCATGGGCCGCATGATCGCCGAGGGCCTGGTGCGCGCCGGCGCCCGGGTCTACATCACCTCCCGCAAGCCCGCCGAGTGCGAGGCCGCCGCCGAGGAGCTGCGCCAGTACGGCGAGTGCTTCGCCATCGCCGCCGACCTGTCCCCCGCCGATGCGGTGGTGGAACTGGCCAACAAATTCAAGGACAAGGAGCAGCGCCTCGACATCCTTATCAACAACGCCGGCCGCACCTGGGGGGCGCCCCTGGAATCCTTCCCCGACAAGGCCTGGGGGCCGATCATGGAGGTGAATGTCCAGGGCCCCTTCACCCTGATCCGCGAACTGCTGCCGCTGCTGCGCAAGGCCGGTGAGGGCGACCGCAGCAGCCCCGCCCGGGTGATCAATATCGGCTCCCTCGCCGGCAAGGCGGTGGAACCCCTGCCGGCCTACTCCTATGTGGCGAGCAAAGCCGCCATCCACCACCTGTCCCGGGTGCTGGCGGCGGAACTGGCCGGCGACAACATCACCGTCAACGCCATCGTGCCCGGTTACTTCCCCACCAAGATGACCGCCCACATTCGCCAGGAGGAAGAAGTCTCCCAGGAGTTCCTGAGCCGCGTCCCCCTCGGCCGCTACGGCACCGCCGAGGATATCGTGGGGCTCTGTATCTTCCTGTCATCCCGGGCGGGCGCCTACATCACCGGCGGCGAACACGTGGTGGACGGCGGCATGTACGGCTGCCACTGAGGATCTGTCGGCCCGCTCCCGGGGCGGCCATCCCCGCAACACCAAAATAACAAGGACTTGCCATGGGCAATCTGTTTTCCATCGAAGGCCGGGTCGCCCTGGTCACCGGCGGCACCAGCGGCATCGGCTACATGATCGCCCGGGGCCTGGTGGCCCACGGCGCCAGGACCTACATCGTCGGCCGCAATGCCGAGACCTGCGCCGGGGTCGCCGCCGAGCTGTCGGCCCTCGGCACCTGCCTGCCCCTGGTGGCGGATCTCGCCACCCTCGACGGCGTCAACGCCCTGGCGGCGGCGCTTCAGGAGCGGGAGCAGGCCCTCCATATCCTCGTCAACAACGCAGGGGCCATGTACGAGGCGCCCCTCGGTGAATTCACCGAGGCGGGCTGGGACGGGGTGGTGGATCTCAATCTGAAGTCGGTGTTCTTCCTCACCCAGGCGCTGGTGCCGCAGCTCAAGCTGGGGGCCAGCGACGATCACCCCGCCGCGGTGATCAATATCGGGTCCATGGGCGGCACCCGGGTGGGGCCGAAGGAGAACTATTCCTACCAGGCCGCCAAGGCGGGCCTGCACCACATGACGGGCTCCCTGGGCAAGCGCCTCGGCGCCGACAACATCACCGTCAACGCCATTGCCCCCGGGTTTTTCCCGTCGCGGTTGACCCAGATTCCCGACGAGCAGCTGCCGATGATCCTGAACCTGGTGCCCCGCCGGCGGCTCGGCCGGCCCGATGACATTGTCGGCGCGGTGATCCACCTGGCGTCCCGGGCGGGGGGCTTCATCACCGGGGCGGTGATTCCCCTCGATGGCGGCATGACCCTCTAATCCGCACTGGCCGCGCCACGGCCTCAGGTGGCGTGGCGCTCCACCATCCCCCGCAGCGCCGCCAGAAGCGCCCGCCAGCTGGCCTCGGTGGCGGCCTTTTCCGAGGCCGGGGCGGCATCGCACACCACCGCCGCCACCGCGTCCAACAGGCCAGTGAAATACACCATGGGAATGTCGAGATCCTGGTGCTGGGGAATGGTGTATTTGAAAACGATGTCCACTTCCTCGGGGGTGTCGAGATATTCGAGAAAGGCGTAGATGGCATCGCGCACCATCTGGGCCTTGAGGTCGTTTCTGAACTGCGGCCCCTTGATGTCGAACAGGGGCTCGGCGTCGGGGAAGCGGGCGAAGAATCGCTGGTAGGCGAGGGGGGTGATGTCCCCGAGGGTTTCGGCGGCGTGCTCGAAGGAGCGCTCGATCAGTTCCCGGTCGATCATGGATCCCTCCAGACAGGTAAAAACGCCCGCACCCGGCTGGGTGCGGGGCAGGGCACCGCTACCAGACGATGGGCAGGGTGCGGGGCTGGATGATGCCGCCGATCTGGCAACTCACCTTGCCGCCGGGCTTCAGGCGAAACTCGGGAATGGCCTTGAAGAACTCCTCCATGGCGATGCGCAGTTCACGTCGCGCCAGGTGGACACCCAGGCAATGGTGGGGGCCGGTGGCGAAGGTCACATGGGACGGGTTGCGGTCGAGGATCACCTGGTGGGGATTGTCGTAGGTGTGCCTGTCCCGGTTGGCCAGGGTGGTGTTCATCTGGACCTTGTCCCCGGGCTTGAGGGTGACGCCGCGGATGGTCTTTTCCTTGATGCAGATCCGGGTGGTGCTCACCGCCGCGAACACCCGCAGGAATTCCTCGATGGCTTCGCGGATTTTCTCCGGATGCTGGCGCAACTGGCGTTGGTGATCGAGGTTGGTTGCCAAGTGCAGGAAGAAGTTGCCGAGGTTCGCCGACACGGTGTCGAGCCCGCCGATGTAGAAATTGAAGGCGTAGCCCAGCAACTCGTCATCGGTCATCTTGCGGCCGTTGACGTCGGACTTGATGGCGAAGCTGATGAGATCATCGCCGGGGTTTTGCTTGCGCTCGGCGATCACTGCCCTGAGGTAGCCGGTGACCTTGCGCACGCCCTCGGCCATCACCTCCGCCTTGCCGGAGTGCAGCAGCATCCGCTCCCAGGTGAGAAATTCCTCCATGCGTTCCTGGGGCAGCGCCATCAGGTCGAGCACCACGCTCACCGGGAACGGAAAGGCGAAGTCGTCCATGAAGTCGCATTCGCTGCGGCCCTTGAGCCGCTCCAGGCAGCGCAGGGCGGCCTCGCGCACCGTGCCCTCCATCTTGGCCATGGAGCCGGGTGCGAAAACGGGGTTCAGCAGGGTGCGGAAGTAGGTGTGCTCAGGGGCGTCGGTTTCCGCCGGAATGGTGGACCAGTGCTCCCCGATCAACTCGGCAAAGCCGCTGAAGCCCTTGTTGGAAAAGTGCTCGGTGTCATTGTAGATCTCCCGGTTGTCCTCCTGGCGGCGGAAAATCCAGGCGTCGCCCCGCCCGCCGGGCAACACGTCCCGGGCGTAGATGACATCCGGTCCCTCGCAGGCCTCGGGCACCAGGCGATCGAAGGGGTTTTCGTCGGCGTAGACGCCCATCTTCAGGGCGAATTCCTGGACGAGTTCGGGGGGTACGTGGGCGGGAATCGGCGCTGGCGGACTTTGGTGAATGGTCATGGTGGACTCCTCGGTGAGTCGTGGCGCCCTCGCCACTGGGGCGGCGAGGGCGCGACTGTTACAGGAAGATGGCCAGGTTCGGCATTCCCAGCACGCTCTGGTCCATGCGCACCTCGCGGCGCACCAGCTCGAAGGTCTCGCCCTTGCGCCGCACCCGGTCGTGGCGCTCGGCGGAGAGCAGGGTGTAGTCCTCCTGGTAGAAGCGGTTGCGGGTCAGCAGCAGGTAACTGATGACGTCGTATTCCCCGGTCACATCGGTCTCCCACACGGAGACATTGGAGACGAAACGCCGCACCCGGGAGGCGGGATCCTCCGACCAGGCGGTGCCGGTGTTCACCAGGCGGTGGACCCGGAGGGCGATGGACTGGAAGTTGTCATCCATGTGGCCGAGCTTGGTGGAGAACTCGCTGTCGCGGTCCTTGCGCTCCTTGGTCTGGCGCACTGGCACGAAGTAGCGCAGGTCCGGGGCGAGGATGTTCAGCCACTGGTCGAGCAAATGGTGATCCAGCAGGTAGGCGTCCAGGTGCAGGAACTGCTGGATCTGGTAGTGGGTGATGGAGTCCGTCGGCTTGGGAAGGCTGATGGGCGGAATCTCGAAGGGGGCAATCTTCTCGGCGGTGTTGCTCATGTCGGTAACCTCTGAAATGGGGTTGTGGTATCGGGCGGCCGTTTATTTGTTGACCATCAGCTCGTGGTACTGCAGCCACCAGTGCCATTGGGCGTCGTCCTTGGACAGGCCGGCGTAGACGTTGGCCTTGTCGGGCCAGCCCTCGGGCCGGTTGACGCCGCCGATGGCCTGGTACTTCAGGGTCTCGGTGCGTCCCCAGCTGCCCCGGGCGGCCTCGGTCATGTGGGGCCAGGTGTCGGAATCATCCTGCTCGATGAGGCCCGAGGTGCCGCCGGTCTGCACGGCGACGGCGCGGATGATGTCCTTGACCTCTTCCGGGGTGTCCTTCTCGCACAGGAACCAGGTGATCCACTGGAACTTGTCCGGGCCCCGGGGGTTGATGGTGTGCACCACGTAGCCGGAACCGAGGGTGCCGTCCGGCAGCGGGGCGTAGATGAACAGCAGGTTGACGTTGGGGAACATGTTGCCCACCTGGGGCGGCGCCACGGCGCAGACGTGCAGCTGCTCCGGACTCAGGCGTTCCTTCATTTCCGCCAGCAGCTGGGCGTTGACGATGCCGGGGGGCGGCAGCTTGGCCAAGCGCTCGTCGTCGGACATCTTGTTGAAGTCCTCGCCGGAGCCGATCACCGAGGCGAAAGTGGTGGCAGCGGAGATACAGCGCAGCGCATTGCCCCGGTCCGCCACGTTGACCCCCTGCATGATGGGGACGAACTCTTCCATGGTGTCGCTGATATTGCCGAAGTTGCCGATATCGAACTGGGAGCGGTGCAGGGTAAGGGTGTGGAAGCCGTCACAGGCGGCCTGCTCGCCGGCGGTTTTCCAGTTGGCGGGGATGGTCAGTCTCTGCGGGGGGCCGAGCACTTCCATGCCGCCGTGGGTCTTGCCGAACATGATGTCGTAGTAGAACTTCATGTCCCCCAGTTGCTCCTCGAGGGGGCCCGCCTCCTCGTTCCAGGTGGCGAAGATGAGACCGTGGAAGAGCTGCACCCGGGCCTTTTTCAGGCCGAGCTTTTCCTTGGGGTAGATATCCCCGTGCATTTTTTCCTTTTCGAGGGGGGCGCCCACGAAGCTGCCATCGGGGCGGAAGGCCCAACCGTGGTAGATGCACTTGTGTACCTGGGCATTGCCGGACTCGGCGGTGCACACGTGCATGCCGCGGTGGGGGCAGACATTGAGGCTGACATGGATCTCGCCCTTGCGGTCCCGGGCGACGATCACCTCGTCCTCGCCCATGTGGCGCACCACATAGTCGCCGGACTTGGGGATCTCGGTGGCGTGGCCGAGCAGCAGCCAGACCTTGGCGAAGATCTTGTCCATCTCGACCCGGTACAGTTCCGGGTCGTACATGGTGCTCAGGGAGACTTCGCGGGTTTCCAGATTGAACAGGTCGGCGATGGGGGTGCCATCCGACAGGACGGGGTTTGCTTTTCTCAACATGGCGTAATCCTCGTTAGCGTTGCCGTTTTGGGTGGCCATCGCGGCGGTCGCGTTGGCCGTGGTGCGGGGCGGGTCGCGTCTGGCGACGGATGCCCGGGTTTGCGCCTGCCCTCGACAGGTGATGACGGTGTTCCTACCCTTTTTGATGCTCGTTGAACAATATGTGTTCAAGATGTTCAATCTGCATGGCGCCAATCTAGTCCCGAGGGGGGCCTGCCTTCATTGATCCAGATCAACAAAGGACGGCGTCCGCCGGTTGTGGGCGGGGTCCACCGGCACCGATCGGTGGGTTCCAGGCGGTAACAAATTGAAGGGTAGTGGATATTTTCCGCCGCACCGGAAATGCCCCGGGCGGGTTGCCGAGGAGGGGGATGGCAGCGGCATGATCCAGATCAAGATTGCATTTGGACAGAATGAACACTAGTTGCCCATGTTGTTCCTTGGTGGTAGCTTGACCTCACGGCGGCCGACACCGGGCTTCATTGCAGGGGCATGGGGGTCTGCCGCAACAAACCGACAAGAACTTTCCGGGATAGGCAGGAGATGGGAATGAACTACACAGACTACAACGTCGCCGCGGAGAAGGAGCTGATTGGTCGCGCCCGCGAACTGCAGCCACTGCTGCGCCAGAAGGGCCCTGAATTCGACGCCAATCGGCGCATCGGCGACGATGTGTTCCGGGAGTTGACCGACGCCGGGTTCTGGAAGATGGCCTCACCCCGCCGCTGGGGCGGCTACGGCACCTCCGCCACCGCCATGGCCCGCATCGGCGCCGAGCTCGGCCGGGGCGACGCCTCCGTGGGTTGGGTCTACACCGTGCTGCACGGCACCACCTGGCTCGCCAGTCTCGGCCCCGACGAACTGCAGGAAGAGATCTTTGCCAACGATCACCACCCCACCATCTGCGGGGCGGCGACGCCCCCCGGCACCGCGCGCCTGGTGGAGGGGGGCTACATCGTCAATGGCCGCTGGGCCTATTGCTCCGGCTCCCGCCACGCGGAGTGGGGGGGCTTCGCCGTCAAGGTTGTCGATGACAAGGACGAGCAGGTGGGTTTTGGCAATATCTACATTCCCATGAAGGACATGGAGATCGAGGACACCTGGTTCATGGTGGGGATGAAGGGCACCGGCTCCGAAACCTGCGTGGTGAAGGATGTGTTCGTGCCGAAAAACCGCTTCTTCGACTTCACCAAGGGCATTGGCCACCACCCCGAGGGCAAGAAGCACGTGGGCGAGCCGTCCGATTACTGGCCGTTCATGCCGTTCCTGCGGGCCACAGCCCACGGCATGGTGATCGGCGCCGCGGAGGCCCTGTTCGAGGAGGTCTCGAGGGCCTCCAAGAACCGCCCCATCGTCTACACCAGCTACTCGCGCCAGGCGGATTGCGCCGTGGTCCAGGCGGAGTTTGGCCGTATCGCCGCCAGCGTGGAGGCGGCGCGGCTGCTGGTGGAAAAGTCCTGCGGCCTGATCGACATCTCCGGGGCCACCCGGGTCCCCATGACCCCCGAGCAGCGGGCCATGAGCAAGGGCGAGGGCTCCTTCACCATCGATCTGCTGGCCAAGGCGGGCCACGACCTGATGTTCCTCGCCGGCTCCGGCGCCTTCGCGGAGGATCGCGCGGTGTCCCGCATCTGGCGCGACCTCAATGTCGGCGCCCGCCACACCGCCAACCTGCCCTATGTGGGCTATGAAATCCTCGGCAAGTCGCTGCTGGGGATAGAGCCCAATATCTCCCATCCCGATTTCATCTGAGTGTCTGTGCCCCATGAGACGCCCCGCCAAGGGGCGTTTTTTTTGCTGCAGACTCGGGTCGATCCGTTTCTCGCCGCCACGGTGCCATGCCCGTCGCCGGGCCGGCCTCGGCTGCTCATGCGAGCAGGGGTGTCAGCCAGTTCATCATGTCCTGCCAGGAGCGGCGATCCACCTCGGCGTCAAAGCCCATGCCCGGCACCGGGGCGAGGTCCGCTTCAGGGTTGGTGAAGCCGTGCCTGGCGCCGCCGTAGAGGATCATTTCCCAGTCGGCCCCGGCGCCGCGCATTTCCGCTTCGAACCGCTGGCGCTGTTCGGCGGGAATGAGTGGATCCTCGGCCCCGGTCAACACCAGGATGGGTGAGCGGATGCCCTCGGGGCCATGGTGCCCCGGGGTGAGCTCGCCGTGAAAGCACACGGTGCCGCGTAGGGGTGTGCCCGCGCGGGCCAGTTCCAGGACCCCCGTGCCGCCGAAGCAGTAACCCACCGCGCACAGCCGTTCCCCGTCGGCGACGGGCAGGGCGGCAAGGGCGGCAAGGCCGGCACCCAGGCGCCGCCGCCAGGCGTCGGGGTTGGCCCGGGTGTGCTCCACCCGGGCCATCATCTCCCCCATGTCGTCGTAGTGCCGGCCATCGCCGTAGGGATCGAGGGCCAGGGCGACGAAACCGGCCTCGGCAAACAGCCGCGCGCGGCGCTTGACGTGATCGCCAAGGCCCGGTGCCTCGGGGGCGATGATCACCCCGGGGCGGGGGCTGCGGGCGCTGTCGTCGAAGGCCAGGTAGCCAAGTAGCGGGGTCTCGCCATCCCGGTAGGGGAGTCGTTCGGTGATGACCATGGTGGGTTTCCTCTATTGTTATTGTGTGAAGGCCCGGGGCGGATTTTGCCCCATGGGCCAAGCCTAGAGACCCGCATCGCGGCCATGGGTTCAATGACCGTTGTCCTGGTTACGGGAAAAGCCCATAAAAAAACCCGCCCTGGGGCGGGTTTGGTGGCACGGCTTCAGCCTCGGGCCATCAGGCCTCTACGGGATGCCACTTGCCGTCCTTGTGGCTCTCGTAGGGGGAGGCCACTTCGATCAGGCAGCCGTGGGTGCTCTTGTGGGAGACCCAGCCCCACTTCTGCCAGGTCATGTCGGGGTCGTTGTAGGTCTTGCCACCGCCGGCAAGCTGGATGCCCTCGGCGGACAGCTTGGCCAGGGCGCCGGGGACGTCGTGGGTGGTGAAGCACAGGTGGTGAACGTGCTCGCCCACCTGCTCCAGGCGGTCGCCCATGGGGGTGCCCGGGGAGGGCTGGATGAACTGGATCTCGGTGCCGCCATGGTTGACGAAGGTGGCCCACTTCATGCCGGCGTCGTCGCCGCTGGAGAACTCGTCGTAGCGGACGATGGGGTCTTCCAGCTGGGCGGGATCCAGCACCTTGAGGATCTTGGTCCAGTCTTCAATGGCTTTGTCGAGGTCTTTGACTACCATGCATACGTGTGCAAAAGGGCCGCTGGGCATATTTCATTCTCCTGATCTGTGGTTGTGTCTTGGATGATGGTCAGTTGGCGGGGGCCAGGATCACGGCCGTGCCGCTGATCACGTCTCCGCGGGCAGCCACCCGCAGGCCGATGTCACATGTTACCCGAACCCTGTCGCCAGCGGCCACCGCCTCGGTCACCGCGCCGAAGGCCTCGGCGGTGTCGTCGGCGTAGACGTTGTCGAGGAAGCGGGAGTCGAGGCTCTCGATCACGCCGCCCGGGAAATTGTTGTGCAACATGTTGATGATGTAGGCCACGTTGGTGGGGCCCTGGTTGATTTCCCGGTCGCCAAGCCCCTTGGCCTTGACCACCTCCGCATCCAGGTGGATGGGGTTGGGATCGTGAAGGAATACCGCCCACTCGCGCATGGATTCGCGGGTCACCGGTGAAATGACGAAAGGCGTCAGCTTGTCTCCAACTTTCAGCGTCATGCCAGCTCCCTCCGCGGCAGTACCCAGGAATTGACGGTGGTCAGCACCGGGGTGCCGTCGGGCTTCTTGAGGCGCAGTTCGTAGGCCATCAGGTCCATGACGCCGAGCTTGCGGCTCTGCTTGCGGACGATGCTGGTGATTTCCCCTTCCACCAGATAGGGCTGGTCGGTCATCAGGGGGGCCGCGAAGGTCACCTTGCTGCCGGCCATCATGGGCCCCACTTCCACATCGAAGTCGCACACTTCGCACAGGCCTGCGACGGTCTGCCCCATGCCCACCTGGGTGGCGATGTAGTAGTAGATGGGGTGGGCACTGCCATCGGTCGCCGGTTCGGCGTTGATGGTTCTGCACAGGGCGCGGTTTTCCTCGGCGCTGATGATGTAGGGCTCGGTGCCCGACAGGGAGGTGCCGGCAACGTCCGGCGGCGCGGGTAAATCCATGGTGTTGTCCCCAGATTCGGTGATGGTTGCGACGGATACTGGCCGCCGGGCGACGCAGGGTGGTCGCGGCTTCACGGCCAGCATGAACCGACCGTCGACTTTGCAGTGGGGTGGCGGGGTTTTCACCTATCTTTCGGTGGGCGCCGCGGCCGGGCTGGGCGCGGGGAGACATTGTGCCTCGGGGTGTTATCCTTGCCGGCCAGCGAGGATCCACGGTCCTCGCCTGGGGAATCCCTTTTTTCACACCGGAACACCCTCGACTGCCATGAAGATTTCCGTTCTCGATCAATCCCCCGTCAAGCAGGGGGGCAGCCCCGAGCTCGCCCTTGCCGAAACCCTCGAACTGGCTCGCCACTGCGACCGGCTCGGCTACCACCGATTCTGGGTTTCCGAACATCACAGCACCGCCGCCTACGCCGGTTCGGCGCCGGAGGTGCTCCTCGGCGCGATCGGCGCCCAAACCAGCAGGATTCGCATTGGCAGTGGCGGCATCATGCTGCCCCATTACAGCCCCTTCAAGGTGGCGGAGATCGGCTCCTTGCTCGCCGCTCTGTTCCCCGGGCGAGTGGATCTGGGCATTGGCCGCGCGCCGGGTGCGGACATGGATACCGCCCGGGAGCTGGCCCATGGCGGCACCCCCCGCTTTCATCTCTTCCCGCGGCAGACGGAGGAGTTGATCGACAAGCTCGCCAACCACCGCTATCGTCCCAAGATCACCCCGAGGCCGGAGCAAAACCCCGTGGTCTGGATGCTCGGCACCAGCAGGGATAGCGCCGTGCTGGCGGGAAGGCTGGGGCTGCCCTACAACTTCGCGCTGTTCATCAATCCGGACACCGGCCCGGATATCCTGCGCCTTTACCGGGAGAATTTTCAGCCCTCGGCGACCCTCGCCAGCCCCCTCGCGGCCCTCACCGTCAACGTCTATTGCGCCGATACGGCGGAGCGGGCCCGGCAACTGGCCCGTGCCCGTCACCTGTCGATGTTGAAGGTGGTCACCCGCCACGGATTCAGCGGCATCGGCACCATCGACGAGGCGCAAAGCTATCCCTACAGCCCCGAGGAATCGTTCTATATTGAACAGCGCGGCCGTTACGATGCGGTGGGCACGGTGGGGCAGGTGAGCAGTCGTCTGGCGGAGTTGGCGGAGAGCTTCTCGGCGGACGAATTGATGACGGTGACCATCACCCACGATTTCGCCGATCGCCTGCGATCCTATGAATTGATGGCGGATCTGCTGGTTGAATGACCTTGTCGGGGGTGGGATTCCTGCGCTATCCGAAGATAGGTGCCATTGTCCCGGGCGGCTGGCATTATGGCGTCAATAACGAACTAAAGCGCTTCTGACGTCACGCAGGAGGCTTTTTTGCCGATCCGTGAAAGTCTTCGGGTCCAGGCATTCCCACCATGCTGTAGCAAGCATGATTCATTGTCACTATGAGGAATAACGATGCATAGCGCAAACCTGCCAGCCGGCCAACAAGAATACACCCTGGACGATTTCAAACTCTCCCCCGAAAAGCGCGCCGAGATCTGCAAGGGTCTTACCGAGCGCCAGACCTTCATGGTCAACCAGTGGATGAACATCCACGATGAGCTCAACAAGGGCAACTTCCAGGCCCTGCGTGAGTATTGCGATACTTCCAAATTCACTTATGACAACCCGAACCGTCCCGACCTCGGCTCTTTCGAGGAGTGGTCCACTTCCCCGGAAGGCCTTTACAAGACTTTCCCGCCTTGCCTCTACCGCACCCTCAAGGCCTGGGGCAACGGCGACAACGAAGTGTGTGTGCTGTGCCACCACTACGGCAAGCAAGAGAAAGCCTACATGGGCGTGCCCGCCAATGGACAGGAAATCAACGTCATGTGGTTCTCCTGGCTCCGCTTCGAAGGCGACAAGCTGGTCCACATCTACTCCATCTCCGATGTGCTGACCATGTTCATGGATATCGGCATCATCGATGCGCCCCAGCCGGTCGACCCTTACGAGAAGTAAGCGGTCAGCTTCCAGGCGAGGCAAAAACGCGCGGCGAAAGCCGCGCGTTTTTTTTCGCCCCGCCATTGGCCGTGGTGGGCACTCAGCGCTGCCCTGGCTTTTTGCCGGACGGGCGCTTGCGGCCGCCGCTATCCCGGGGCGGCAGACCGCTGTGCTGGGTCAGAAACTTGCCGGGGCCAGGGCGCTGGGCGCCCTTGGCCCGGCTGCCGGCCTTTGGCTGCCAACCCGGGGGCTGGGTGCGGGGAATGAGCTGGTGCTTGCCGTTGCCGATCAGGTCGGCGCGGCCGAGGTCCTTCAAGGCCTCCCGCAGGAGCGGCCAGTTGTCCGGGTCGTGGTAGCGCAGAAAAGCCTTGTGGAGGCGCCGGGCGTTGAGGCCCTTGGCCGACACCACCCTGTCGCCGCGCCTGCGGGAGATGCGGTGCAGGGGGTTGTTGCCACTGTGGTACATGGCGGTGGCCATGGCCATGGGCGATGGGTAGAAGGTCTGCACCTGGTCGGCGCGAAAGCCGTTGCGCTTGAGCCACAGCGCCAGGTTCATCATGTCCTCATCCGAGGTGCCCGGGTGGGCGGCGATGAAGTAGGGGATCAGGTACTGCTCCTTGCCCGCCTCCTTCGAATACTTTTCGAACATCGCCTTGAAGCGGTCGTAGGTGCCCATGCCCGGCTTCATCATTTTCGACAGGGGGCCGTTCTCGGTGTGCTCCGGGGCGATCTTCAGGTAGCCGCCCACGTGGTGGCTGACCAGCTCCCTGACGTACTCCGGTGTCTCCACCGCCAGGTCGTAGCGCAGGCCGGAGGCGATCAGCACCTTCTTGACCCCGGGCAGGGTGCGGGCGCGGCGGTAGAGATGGATCAGCGGCGTCTGGTCGGTGTCGAGGTTGACGCAGATGCCGGGATAGACGCAGGACAGCCGCTTGCAGCTCTCCTCGATGGCCTTGCTCTTGCAGTTCAGCCGCCACATGTTGGCGGTGGGCCCGCCCAGGTCGGAGATCACTCCGGTAAAGCCCTGGGTCTTGTCGCGGATCGCTTCCACCTCGCGGATGATGGAATCCTCCGAGCGGCTCTGGATGATGCGGCCCTCGTGCTCGGTGATTGAGCAGAAGGTGCAGCCGCCGAAGCAGCCCCGCATGATGTTCACCGAGAAGCGGATCATCTCCCAGGCCGGAATCTTGGCGTCGCCGTAGCTGGGGTGGGGGGCGCGGGCGTAGGGCTGCTCGAACACCCAGTCCAGCTCCTCCGTGGTGAGGGGGATGGGGGGCGGGTTCAGCCAGACATCCCGTTCGCCGTGGCGCTGCACCAGGGGCTTGGCGTTGCCGGGGTTGGTTTCCAGGTGGAGGATGCGGGAGGCGTGGGCGTAGAGCACGGGGTCTTCCCGCACCTGTTCCCAGGCCGGCAGGCGGATATAGCTCTTGCCCTTGAAGGCGCGTTTTTGCGCCCGGTCGCCGTGGCGCAGGTCCATCACCTGCACGGGGCGCTCCTCCACAACAGTGTCGGCGTCGCCGGTGGCGCAGGGGCCGCCCTTGCCGTCGCCATCCCGCAGGTCCCGGCTGTCCTGGTAGGGGTTCGGGATGGGGTCGACCCGGCCCGGCTCGTCCACCTCGGTGGAATCGATTTCAAGCCAGCCCTCCGGCAGCGTCTTGCGCACGAAGGCGGTGCCGCGAATGTCCTGGATATCGGCGATGGCCTCGCCCCGCGCCAGGCGGTGGGCGAGCTCGACGATGGCCCGCTCGGCGTTGCCGTAGAGCAGCAGGTCCGCCTTGGCATCGAGCAGGATGGAGCGCTTGACGGTGTTGCTCCAGTAGTCGTAGTGGGCGATGCGGCGCAGGCTTGCCTCGATGCTGCCGATCACCACGGGGACGCCCTTGTAGGCCTCCCGGCAGCGCTGGGAATAGACGGTGACCGCCCGGTCGGGGCGCTTGCCGCCGACATTGCCCGGGGTGTAGGCATCGTCCTTGCGGATCTTGTGGTCGGCGGTGTAGCGGTTGATCATTGAATCCATGTTGCCCGCCGCCACGCCCCAGAACAGGTTGGGGGGGCCGAGGCGCTGGAAGTCCGTTTTGCCGGTCCAGTCCGGCTGGGCGATGATGCCGACCCGAAACCCTTGGGCCTCCAGCACCCGACCGATCACCGCCATGCCGAAGCTCGGGTGATCCACGTAGGCGTCGCCGGTGACGATGATCACATCGCAGCTGTCCCAGCCGAGGCGTTCCATTTCCTCCCGGGTGGTGGGCAAGAACGGCGCCGTGCCGAAACATTCGGCCCAGAACTTGCGATAGCCAAACAGCGGTGTGGGGAGTTGCGTCTGTGGTGCGGACATGGGGTTAGCCGTGGCGGTGCCGGGTGGGGTGGGTGGCGCGGGGCCGCGAGTATAGCACGGGGGCTTCGCGCCGGATTTCAGCCGTTGCGGCGCGGTCGGTTCGGGGGCGGGTCCGGCGCGTCGGGGTCCTTGTCCCTCAGGGCATGAAGATCCCGGCCCCTGGCCCCAGGGGCAGCCCCAGGAGGATCCACGCCGCCAGCAACACCGACCAGGCCACCAGCAGCCACAGGCTGTAGGGGAGCATGGTGGCGATGATGGTGCCGATCCCCGCATTGCGGTCGTACTTCTGGGCGAAGGCCACCACCACGCCGAAGTACGGCATCAGCGGGGTGATGATGTTGGTGCTGCTGTCGCCGATGCGGTAGGCCACCTGGGTGGCTTCGGGGCTGATCCCCGCCAGCATCAGCATCGGCACGAACACCGGCGCCAGCAGGGCCCACTTGGCGGAGGAGCTGCCGATCAGCAGGTTGATCAGCGCCGCGAAGAGCACGAAGCTCACCAGCAGCAGGGTTGCGCCGGGGTCGAGGGCCTTGAGCAGCGCCGCGCCCTCGATGGCGCAGATGATGCCCAGCTGGCTCCAGGCGAAATAGTTGACGAACTGGGCGGCAAAGAACATCAGTACCAGGTAGCTGGCCATGGTGGCCATGCTCGATTCCATTGCCATGACCGCATCGGACCCGCCCGCAAACCGCCGCGACAGGCGCCCGAACAGCCAGCCCGCCACGGCGGCGTAGACGGCGATCAGGGTCACGATGCCGTTGATGAAGGGGGAGTCGAGGATACCTCCCGGCCCGCCACCGGGGGCCTGGCCGCGCAGCACTCCCTGCTCCGGCACGAGCCCCGCCAGCAGCAGGGTGAAAAATGCCAGGGTGAAGAGGCCGACGCCCCTGAGGCCCCGGCGCTCATCGAGGCTGATGGGCTGGGGCGCTTCCCGTGGGCCGCTGGCGGCGCCAAACCGGGGCAGGATGACGCGCTCGGTGACCAGGGTGCCCACCACCGCCACCAGCAGGGTGGATGCCACCATGAAGTAGTAGTTGGCCGCGGGGCTGACGGTGCGGGTACTGTCCACCAGGGCCGCGGCCTCGGTGGACAGCCCCGCGAGGATCGCATCCAGGGGGCCGATCAACAGGTTGGCGCTAAAGCCCCCGGAGACCCCGGCGAAGGCGGCGGCGATCCCGGCGATGGGGCTGCGCCCGGCGGCCTGGAAAATGATCCCGGCGAGGGGAATCAGCACCACGTAGCCGCTGTCGGCGGCGATGCTCGACATCACCCCGGCAAAGACCACCAGGAAGGTCAGCAGTCTGTCCGGTGCCTTGAGCACCGAGGCCCGCAGCAGGGTGCCGATCAGGCCACTGTGCTCGGCGACCCCGATGCCGAGGATCGCCACCAGCACGGTGCCGAGGGGCGCGAACTGGGTGAAGTTGCTGACGGTGCGTTCGAGAATCAGCCGCAGCCCCTCGCCGCTGAGCAGGTTCAGGGCGCGGATCTGCTCGCCGCTCACCGGATGCCGCGCCTCGACACCGAGCAGGGCGGCGATGGCCGAGAGCACCAGCACGATGCCGCACAGCCAGACGAACAGCAGGGTGGGGTGGGGCAGGCGATTGCCGATGGCTTCGATGCGATTGAGGGCGCGGTGGGACAGGGTGGGTGCTGTCATGGGTCTGCTGCCGGTAATTGAGCCACTAGGATAACAATAGCGTCGGGGGCTTTGACAGGCCGCCGGTGCGGGTGCCCCGGCAAATTGTGGGGGAGCTGATGGCGGCGGGGGATATAATGGCCCTTTCACTGTCCCGCGGCGACGCCCATTCCGCAGCATGGAGTGTAGGGCGGAAGACGGAGGCGTCATCCGCCGGGCACCGTGCAACCTCCCCGCGGGGTGAAAGTGAGCAGCTGTGGAATTTTCCGGATTCTGGCGGTCTCACCATGGCCTTGGTACACACAGAGAGCACAATGCTGGATTTGATCAGACAACGGCTCGGGCATTTGCCCCCCGATCCGCACCAACCCCTACGCGACGGCGCCCTGCGGGAGGCGGCGGTGTTGATGGCCCTGACCCGCGCCCCCGATCCGAGCCTGGTGTTCATCAAGCGCGCCGAGCACCTCAGCAGCCACGGCGGCCAGGTGGCCTTTCCGGGGGGGATGTGGGAGCCGGGGGATGCCAGCCTGTTGCACACAGCCCTGCGGGAATCGGAGGAGGAGATCGCCCTGCCGCCGACGGCGGTGGAGGTCATCGCCTCCCTGCCGGTGCAGGCCACCCGCTTCAACGTGCGGGTCACACCCTATGTGGGATTCATCCCCGAGGGCCTGGCATTCGTGCCGGAGCTCGGTGAGCTGGAGTCGGTGTTCCAGGTGCCGCTGTCGTTCCTGGCGGATGCGGGCAATCTCGGCGCCATGGAATACGCTCTCCCGGACGGCCGCTACCAGGTGCCCTGTTACAGCTACGAGGGCTACAGCATCTGGGGATTCACCCTTCACCTGGTGGCGGACGTCCTGGAGAAAACCCTGGATCTGCGCCTGCCCCTCGATTACAAGCCCCTGGACCGGCCATGACCTGCACCGTTGCCTCCCCCTGCGTGGCCATCTGCCGGCTCGACGACAAGGACACCTGCACCGGTTGCGGCCGCCATCTCGACGAGATTGCCCGCTGGCGCGCCATGGACGACGACCAGCGCCGCGCGGTGCTGGCGCGCATTGCCGCGGTGAACAGGGATATGGACGGGGGCTGAGGCCGGTCAGTCTTTGTCCGGAGCGACAGGGGCCCGGGGCAGGCGGCGGGCCAGTACGCTGTCGATCATCTTGTCGGACAGGGCGAGGGTTTCGAAGCGGTAGCCGGCAAATTCGAGGCAGACATTGCCCTCGGGAATGTGCTCCAGCTTTTCCAGCAGCAGGCCATTGAGGGTCTTGGGGCCGTCGGTGGGCAGATGCCAGTGGATCGCCTTGTTGATGTCGCGGATATTGATACTGGCGTCGATGGTGTAGCTGCGGTCCGGGTGGGCGACGATGTCCTGCTCGTCCTCGGCGTAGTTGGTGGTGAACTTGCCGACGATCTCCTCGAGAATATCCTCAAGGGTCACCAGACCGAGAATCTCCCCGTATTCGTCCACCACCAGGGCGATGCGCCGCTTGTTCTTCTGAAAATTGACCAGCTGCAGGTGCAGGGGCGTGCTCTCCGGCACGAAGTAGGGCTCCCGGGCGAAGCGCTTGATGGCTTCCTTGGTGAGGGCGCTCTCGCCGCGGCGCAGCAGGCGGTTGACCCGGCGCATGTGGAGAAAGCCGGTGACGCTGTTGATATCCCCCTCGAAGATGGGCAGGCGGGTGTACTCGGTGGCGACGATCTGATCCACCAGGGTTTCGATATCCTCCTCCAGGTTGAGGCCGACGATCTCGTTGCGGGGCACCATGATGTCGTTCACGGTGACCTTCTCCAGATCGAGAATATTGATCAGCATGCCCTGGTGCTCGGTGGCGCCCGCGTCGCTGGATTCATCCACCACGGTGCGCAGCTCGTCCTTGCTGAGGGCGTCGCTCTGGACATTCTCCGGGTTGATGCCGAACAGCCTCAGGATGCCGTTGGAGGCGTGGTTGACCAGCCATACCGCGGGGTAGAGCAGTTTCAACAGGGGCTTTAGCAGGTAGCTGGCGGGGAAGGCGATGCGCTCGGGGTGCAGGGCGGCGATGGTCTTGGGGGTGACCTCGGCGACAATCAGCATGACGATGGTGAGCACCACGCCGGCGGCGATCTCGGCGCCCTGGCCGTAGAGCTTGACGGCGATGGCGGCGGCGACGATGGCGGCAAAATTATTGGCCAGGTTGTTGCCGATCAGGATCACGCCGATCAGGCGGTCGGGACGGCGCAGCAGGCGGTTGACCCGGCGCGCGCCGCGGTGCTTCTTGGCCAGGTGCTTGAGGCGGTAGCGGTTGATGGACATCATCCCGGTTTCGGAGCCGGAGAAAAACGCCGAAATCGTCAACAGCAGCGCCAGCACGCTGAAGAGCAGCCAGAGGGGGGTGTCGTTCAAGCCGGGAGCAGCCTTTATTGCCGTCAGGCGGGCAATGGTGAAGAACTTTGTCGCCCTTGGCAACCGAGCCCGGGCCGACTACAGGCCGAGGAGGATCTCGAGGACGAACTTGCTGCCCCAGTAGGCGAGTGCGAGGCTGGCAAAACCCCCGAGGGTCCAGCGGATCGCCACCTTGCCCCGCCAGCCGAGGGCATGGCGCCCCCACAGCAGCACCGCGAACAACACCCAGCCCACCAGGGAGAAAAACGTCTTGTGGGCCAGGTGCTGGGCCCAGAAGTCCTCGAGGAACAGAAAGCCGGTGACAAGGCTCAGGGTGAGCAGCGCGAAGCCCGTCCAGATCACCTCGAAGAGCAGCACTTCCATGGTTTGCAGCGGCGGCATGCCCCGCAGGAATCCCCCTGGGTGATGGTGCTTCAGCTGGTAGTGCTGATAGCCGAGCAGCAGGGACTGCACGGCGGCGATGGTGAGCAGGCTGTAGGCGAGGATGGACAGCAGTACATGCACCCCGATTTCCAGGGACAGATGCTGGCTGTGGGGTATCGTTGGGTTGAACACCAGGGCAAGCCCGAGGCCCAGTGCCGAGGCGGGGAAGAGGATCAGCAGCAGGCTGTGGAGCGGCTTTCTGAGGCTGCTGGCGAGCACCAGCAGGTTCACCACGAAGAAAATCAGCACGCTCACCGGCCACAGGGAAAGGTTGACCCCGGCGCCGCTGAACACCAGGCTGCCGGCAGCCAGGCCGTGGAGCACCAGGGCCAGGGCGCCCGCCGCCATCGGCACCCGGGGCTGTGCCGGCGCGGATTCGCCGGGCCCGCGCAGCGCCTGGTACAGCGCCGCGCACAGGTAGAGCGCGATGGCGGCGAGGGTCGGCGCGGTGATGCTGCTCATGGGGAATGGCGGGCCTGGTGAGGGTTGAACAGGCCGAAGTGTGTCACAGAAATGTTTGCCGGCAAAGCCGCCGCCCTTGCGCTATACTCCCGCCCCTCTTTTCCCAAGCCCGACCGCAAACCCGACCCTGGATCGTTTCCCCCATGGCAATGTTTGAATCCCTGAGCGACCGCCTGTCCCAGAGCCTGCGCAAGATCACCGGCAAGGCCCATCTGTCCGAGGACAACATCAAGGACTCCCTGCGCGAGGTGCGCATGGCCCTGCTGGAAGCGGATGTCGCGCTCCCCGTGGTGAAGGATTTCATCGACCACGTGCGCAACCGCGCCGTCGGCACCGAGGTCAAGCGCAGCCTGAACCCCGGTCAGCAATTCCTCAAGATCGTCCAGCAGGAGCTGGAGGCGGTGATGGGCTCCGCCAACGAGGCCCTCAATCTGGCCGCGGCGCCGCCGGCGGTGATCCTGATGGCGGGCCTGCAGGGCGCCGGCAAGACCACCTCGGTGGCCAAGCTCGCCCGCTTCCTCAAGGAGCGCCACAAGAAAAAGGTGATGGTGGTCAGTGCCGACGTCTACCGGCCCGCCGCCATCAAGCAGCTGGAGACCCTGGCCGCCGATGTGGGCGCCGTCTTCTTTCCCAGCAGCGCCGATCAACAGCCCCTCGCCATCGCCAGTGCCGCGGTGGACGCAGCCCGCAAGGCCTTCGCCGACGTGCTGATCGTCGATACCGCCGGCCGTCTGCACATCGACGGCGAGCTGATGGCCGAGATCAAGGCCCTCCACGGCGCCCTGAAGCCGGTCGAGACCCTGTTCGTGGTGGATGCCATGATCGGCCAGGACGCGGTCAATACCGCGCGGGCCTTCAACGAGGCCCTGCCCCTCACCGGCGTGGTGCTCACCAAGGCCGACGGCGATGCCCGCGGCGGTGCCGCCCTGTCGGTGCGCCATGTCACCGGCAAGCCCATCAAGTTCCTCGGTGTCGGCGAGAAGACCGATGCCCTGGAGCCCTTCTACCCCGACCGCATCGCCTCCCGCATCCTCGGCATGGGGGACGTGCTGTCCCTGATCGAGGACATGGAGCGCAAGGTCGACAAGGACAAGGCCGAAAAGCTCGCCGCCAAGGTGAAGAAGGGCAAGACCTTCGACCTGGAGGACCTGCGGGATCAACTCCAGCAGATGCAGAACCTGGGGGGGCTCGGCAACATGCTGGAGAAACTCCCGGGCATGGGCAACGTGGCGCAGCTCGCCGAGCAGGCCAACGTCGGTTCCCAGTTCAAGCGCATGGAGGCCATCATCAACTCCATGACCCCCAAGGAGCGGGCCAATCCGGATATCCTCAATGGCTCCCGCAAGCGCCGCATCACCCAGGGCTCCGGCACCAACATTCAGGATCTCAACCGCCTGCTCAAGCAGCACAAGCAGATGGCCAAGATGATGAAAAAGATGAAAGGCAAGGGCATGGCCAACATGATGCGGGGCCTTGGCGGCAACCTGCCCCAGGGCGGCTGTCCCGGGGGGG
>Ga0265293_10002730_pt1 | contig 34453 bp, 38 predicted proteins | sample Munlanlewell138R_FD_192505 | JGI IMG/M metagenome (GOLD analysis project Ga0265293, IMG submission 192505) | Leachate microbial communities from a municipal landfill in Southern Ontario, Canada - Leachate well 138R | ecosystem: Engineered > Solid waste > Landfill > Unclassified | place: Canada... | reverse complement strand
TTTAAATAGCTGCTATTTTATAATAGTATAAGCTAAGATAGCTATAATTTCATCCTCTTATAAAAGAGATGGTGTGCGCTCGTAGCTCAGCTGGATAGAGCACTGGTTTGCGGTACCAGCGGTCACATGTTCGAATCATGTCGGGCGCACCATTTACAAGCCCCTTTAATAGCGACTATATGAGGGTTTTTACAGACTTATTAATTTATGGAATTATAAAAAGGTGTACTTTTAGGTGTACATAAATTAACTATTTTTAAACAGTAACTATACAATTACCCCATAACTTTTTAGCATACTAATCATATATTTTTAAATTATCACTAGCAATTATACAATTACCCACTATTCATTCACTTATTACCCACTAGTAACTGTAGAATTACTACAAACATCATTAAAGAGCGTTACTAAGGGCTATAGATTGTATTTTTTTTGTACATATACCAGTAACACTATCTTATACATATATCCTTTACACTACAGTATTAAAATTCAGAGCATTTGAAATTTTGATGCCGAGACCTATAAGAAGGAAAATCGCCTGATTTCATCAGTCAATGTTTCTATTTAATTATCTGGAGTTCTGCGAACTCAAAAAGGTATCTTGATATTTAGCCTAAGGGCTAAAATCGCTTTGATTATTGTCGCTTCGCTCTTAAGAGAGTCATTTAGGGAGTAACTTCGTTCCTCAGGCTAGTGACAATACGCACTAGTTGAACTCTGTTTAACTAATTTCCGAGCAGTAGCGTATTAGCACAACGAGCTAACGCTCTCTATTCGCTACGCTCATGTAGCACTTAACTCTTTTAAGAGAATATTCATCAAAATAGCTCATATTTTTCTAGTTTACTACTAAAAAACTGACTGACACAAGCATAAACTCATTTGACACACACACTTTTATATATGACACACAGTAAAACTGCACTGACACAGCTAAAAACCACACTGACACACTACAAAACCAACAAATACACTAAAAAATACATGATTTTTCTTTTTAACCTAAATTAATTAATTAATTTAGGTTGGCAGGATAGGGAATTTGTATGACAAATTCCCAGAACCGACTATGATTTTTTTGTATATTTAGGTACAATTAGTTGATAATTAAACTAATTGCTAGGTGTCTGTATTGCCCAAAAATAAGAGGTTACTAACGAGAATTGATGACAAACTTTTACTTCAAATCAATCGTAAACTAGCATTAAAAAAATTTAGCAGCTACGATACAAGTAAATTAATAAGAACATCTATTGAAAACTTTTTCAATAAGGATCTATTTACTTATGTACAAAATACAAACATCATTATTGAAGTTTTAAATGAATTAAAACTTGATTTATCTGGAGTCATATCTAACTCTAGTCAGATAAAAGCTCATATAAAAGAATTTACAAGCTCTAGTGAATTGATTAGTTCTCTGGAACTTATGCAACAAGACATAAAAAAACAAGTTAAAGATATTGACGCTCTTGTTAAATTACTAAAACCATTTGATGATCTAAAGAAAAAAGAAAATAAGTTAATAGTAAGAGTTGAGTCTCAAGTGCACTCTCAAATTGTGAGTAAAATTGAAGAGTACTCTTTTATAAAATTTGATGTGAGCAAATTTATAAGAGCATCATTAAAATACTATTTAGATAAAAAGTATTTTGCTATATCAGATAAAAAAATAGCTTTGGCTCGTGAGCTTATGAAAACTGCTTCTCAAGTAGATGCATCTTCTAATGACATTAACCAGATAGCATTTTATTTTAATATTGAAAAAGAAGTGGATATAAATGACATTAAGAGTGTTTTTAACCATTTTGATAAGTATCTGGGAGATACTTACCTTTTAGTGAATAAACTTCATCAAGAGAGTTTAAAAGAGTTTTAATTGCCTAAATTAAACTTACCTGTATGCTTTGTTTCTTTAGAGATTATTTTATAACCTTTAGCTTTAAGACACATGTCTCTTAGTTCTCGAACTCTTGCATTAGCTGCTTCTTCACCAATCATATTTTTTTGAGTATTTAAATTAGCTTCATATACACACTTATTTAAATCTTCTCTAAAAACCTTATCGTTTGTAATTGATGTATCCCAATGCGTTTGCGTTTCTACACAACCAGTAAGTAATAAGACAACTGTTGTTGCCATCAATATTGTTTTTTTCATTTTTATCCTTTATTGTTTACTAATAATTCCATTTTCAATTAAAAGCTTTTTAATAACATAACCAGCACTTCTATCATCAGCTTCTGCATATTCCATAAGCTCTTGCTTCTGTGTTTTAGTAAAAGCAACAGTTAAAGGGTCGTTAGCTTGTTCTGAAACTCTTTTAGTTCCAATAGGTCTTCCTACTTTTTTCTTTTTTTGTAAATCAGCATGTGTTTCTGACTCTTTTAAATCATCACTTAGCTTATTAAACTTAGCCTTTGCCATTGTAAAATCCTTTAATATACAAAACTATACCAAACTATAATTAAGTATATTCTTTAATGACATTCATTAGCTCTAGCATAGTAGAACTAATCTTTTTATATGTATGCTTTTTAAGACCTGTTTGTTTAGCTAGTTCTATTATACTCTCTCCTTCATTTTCCGCAGTTTGCAAAGCTCTTGTATGTGGTACCATAAAAAAATCTATATCATCCATAGTGTTTTCTTTTATAAACTCTATTGCATCTTCTGCATCTTGTTCTTTTATAAAAGCATTAACAATAAATAAAATAGGCACATTTAATTCTCTAGCTCTTTTATAGCTCTCTAGTGTTGTACCAAGTGCATTAATAGTAGGGTTGAAAGGTATTATAATTAAATCTGCATTTTTAGCTATAGATGACAGTCTTGCATCATCAAAACCTCCAAAATCATAAACTACATCACCTTCTTTAATTTCTGGTACATCTTCATTTAAACCCACTTTGTAAACTCTATCAGTTCCTAAAGTTTTAGTTAATACACCGTAAGGATCCATTTCCATTATAGTTGCATCAAAATACAAAGCTATTTGTGTAGCGTATGTAGATTTGCCTACTCCGCCTTTGTCATTATGTATTATTATCTTCATAAATAATATTCCTTACTTAGATGAGCCGTTAAGCTCATCAGATAGTTTATGCTATAATTCTGCTGTTGAAGCAAATTTAGCAAGGTCGCTAATTGTTTTTAATAAGATGCCTTGTGCTGTCGCCAAACTCTGCAAGGCTATCATTTTCTTATAACTCATAACTTTATCCTCCTTTATAAATTTAATCCTTTTGTTATTTTAATAAACTATATTATAGTAAGATATATTAATATAAACTTAATATAGTTATATATATTTAATATAATATAATTAAATACACTAAACTATACAATTTAGTTTTATTTACACTACTAAAACTTTCCATCAATCAATAAATCAATTAACTTATGACCAGAAACTAATTTTACTTTACCACTTGAAGTAAGTTCATTATATACAGCTTTACCACTTTTACCAGTATGCACAAACAACCCAGCATATGCACCTTCAACTATTACTTGCTTATGGAATTCATTTACATCTTTTGCATTTATGTATGAGCTATATCTTTTCACTTGAATGAGATATAGCTTTTGAACCTCTTTAGTATCTATAACATCAGTTAATATAAATCTTCCATCTATCCCACCATCACCTGTATATCTGTCGTTCCTAGTTATTTTAATATCTTGTCTATGTTCAATAGAATTTAATATAATCTCTTCAACCACAAAAGGATCTACTTTGCGTAAATATAAAAATATTTGTCCAGGGAATTTAAAGTTTTTAATCTTTGCTAATGCTCTATCTGCTGACTTTCTTCTCCATTTATGAGATTTTTTATTCTTAACAGAAGGAGTTAAAGATATAAACAATAAACAAATAACTAAACATATCATTGCTAGATTTATCATCTCTCCATACCTCTTTGTTTTATTAGTTTAACTTGCTCTTTATGTAATTTAGTGATTGTACGCTCTTGTCTAAAAGAAGGGTTTAGCTTGTTGAAGTCTTTGAGTAGTTGAGAGGATTTGTCTTCTAACTCTTTTCTAGTTTCTTTATCAAGCTTTGGCATAGCTATCTGTTTGTTTATAAGTTTAAAATGTTCTATGCTTCTCTCTAACATGTCAGTTTTGATTTCTCTAGCTTCTGGCATGGCAGTAGTTATTCGTTCACTATATCTATATTTTGCTAGTTCATCATATAAACCTAATTTACATTCTAGTTTAGATTTGTTATCTAATTCACTTTTATCTATCTGCTCAACATATTCTTTAACCAACCTATTAGTTTTTATAGCTCTACTAGAAAAATCATGTAAATTATCTTCAAAGTGTTTTTTTTCAACTTTATACTCTCTTTGTAGTCCTTCTATTGTTCTCTTAACATCTTCAATTTGATTTATATTTCTTTTAAGCTCACTAGATAATCTTTTAGAGGCATTAAACATCATATCTTTGTTATCATGTACCTTTTGCTCATTTATTGATTTATTAAGCGTTAAAACGAGCTTATCTATAAACTCTTTTTTCTTATGATCATACTGCTCTTTCAATTTGTCATAATGTGTAAGTTTTCTTTTTTTATCTAAAGTAACTTCTTTAGTTTTCTTTTCAATAGCTTGAAGAGAATCTTCTTTAACTTGAGGACCTTCTAAAGGTTTCTCAGTCTCTTTTATAACCTCTTCTTTATCATTTGCTATCTCTTGTCTTTGAGATGAATTTTTATATATATGATCATCAGTAAATTCATCTAAAAAATATGCTTCTTGCTCTAGCTCATTTTGTTTATAAATATGCTCTTCAACATCTTCTAATTGATGAGAGAACATATCTATATGTTCATCATAGTAACTATTGAAAATCTTTAAATCCACTTCATCGAAGTTTGATTTTTCTATTATTTCTCTTGCTGTTTTAAATTCTCCATAGTTTAAATGTTCTTTTATTGATTCAATATTTTTTTCATATTCTTTATTTAAAAGATACTCTTCTTTAAAGTCCTCTAAACCTTTATTAAATTCATCTATGCTTTTTTGAGCGACTTCTTGAGAGATGCTAGTTTTCTCGGATATGTAAAGAAGATATTCCATAGAAATTTCATTGGTATATTCTTCTATAAACTGCTCTTTATAATCATCTACAAAAGTTTCCAAATAAAAATCATGTGTTTTATCCCAAGTTTCTGGAGCAGGAGCTTGATTGTTATAGTTAGACCAAATGGTTTTTTTAATATCTTGAGGGTTTACATCTAAAGCTTTTCCAAAGTCTTTTATCATCTGATTTTTATCACTAAGAGGGTCTAGTTTATAAACATTGATTAGTGTATCAATATCTTTCGCTTCTTTAGCACTTGATATTACTGCAAATAATTTATAAAAATCATTTTTATTATCTTCCATAGACAAATCTTCAAACTTCAAGCTTTCTATATCTTTAAAGAGTTCTTTATAGTCCTGGCTTTTAATAGCTTGATAATCTTTTTGAGAAAAAGAATCTAAATTGTTATTTGTATTTGTATTTATGTCTATCGTAAATACTTTTTTATCTACTTTTTCAATAGGAAGATTTGTAGTGTCTATATTTCTTGAGTTTAAAAAGCTTTTAGGTACTTCTGTTATTTTACCTTTGCTTATCATATACTTCATGCCAGATAAAGATTTCATATCTAAGATAGCTTCTAAATACTCTTTACTCTCGCTTTTGTTTGTAGCTGTTTTAATATACTGATTTACTTTGTCTTTAAACTCTGTTTTTTTCTTATATTGTTTTTCTAAGCCACTAATAGCTTTTAGGTCTATATCATTTATTTTAACTTGTACTTTTTTCTCATGTGCATTTTGTATTAGTGTGTCAAATATATTATTTACATTTTCTCTAGTATTATCATTTATCGGCACTGCATCAATTTTTATGAAAGGTTCAATCTTGATATTACTTTGATTCTCGTTTAAATATTTGTGATAACTATCAATATTTAATGTCTCTACTTTAACATCTCTCTTTTCTAGCTCTAAAGATTGTTTTAGATCATAAGGAAGTGATTCTATATTTTTAGAACGTACAGCTTTATCTAAAGCATAGTTTAGATTTCTGTCTGTTAGCTTGTTCTCTTGTAAATCTTGAACTAAAGCTTTATAAGTTTTTTCATCAAAATATTCTTTAAATTTAACAAACTCTTTTAAATTCTCTGGAGTATTTTTTATGTGATCTACTTTATAAACTTTTGTGAAAGTCTCAAAAGCATCTAAATCAAAACCTATACTCTTTATATCTCTTGCAGATACATCTTTATCGCTCTTTACATTATTAATTACAACATCAAGTTTTTTATCTATACTCTTTATAAAATCATTCGTAAATTTATCATTTACTGAAATAGCTTGATTGTTAACTTTTACTTCATTTAAAATTTTTATAAAATCTGATTTGATTGCAGTATTGTATTCATTATCTAAAATGTCTTTTTTAAGCTCTTTTATCTCTTTTGCTAAGGTTGACTTTGGCATCTTCTTTTCTATAGTCTTTAGTTTATAGAGTAAACTGTTTATATCTTTTTTTGAATCATCTTTTATATAGTTATTTATATAGTATAAAGTGTCTTTTTTTATTTTGGAGCTAAATGTAAGTTCACTTTTTGTAGAGTCTATATAAAGTTGAGCCTTATTTAACTCAAGCTTTTTTTGGATTACAATCTCTTGAGCTTCATTTGTTTTTCTATCTATCTCTTTATACGCACTTGTTTTTTTTAAGTACCACTCTATACTGTCTCGTTTTTTCATCAATCCTTTATAGTTTTTAGTTGCTTGTTGTAAACCATACTCTAATCCATTGAGTTTATATATAATTGCTTTTTTATCAGCGTGATTCAAACTTATTTTCTCATTCAAGCTTTGCTTATCTTCTCTTGAGAGTTCACTATTTTCTTTTTGTTTATATAAGTTCTCCAAACTTTTATCTATATTTTTTATAGTCTCTAGTAAGTCATCGATGCTCTCATTTTCAAACTTTTTCATATTTGCCTGAAACCAACTTAAATCATTTTGTTCTAAATATTTAAGCTGACTATTAATTCCTAGAATTTTATTAAAGTTTATATAGTTCTCGTAGTTTAAACCTCTTAAACGAAGCTCACTTGCAAAAGTATCTTTTACTTTGTCTATATCATCTTTTTTGATGTCTAGTCTTTTGTTCTTAGTAACATTATGAACTCTCATAATAGTATGTACATGAACATGTTCTGTGTTCCTGTGCAAATTAAAAGCATAGTTATAGCCTTCATCTCCGAATTTTTTTCGTAGAACTTCTCGTGCTGCATCAATAATTTGTTTATCGCTTGTACCTGGTAACTCTTTTGTTGATAATAATAAATGTTCAAAGTCTTTACCATTTTTTCTATCCGTAAAAGTATCTTCCCATTCTTTGTAAAAGTTGTATATTTCTTGTTTAGTTTTAAGTATTCTTCCATCATCTGTTTCTAAATATACTGTTGGTTCTTTTTCTTTAGCAGCTTCTTTAATTTTAGAACTGTTTTCTAACTCTTCTTTATCATTTGCTATATACTCTAAAGCTTTCATAGCTCCATAACCAGTATTTCTATTTGTTTTACCAGTTGATTTATCTACACTTTTGATTATTTTAAAAACTACTGCTGTTGGTATTCCACTATAGTAAGACATTCTTTGTGATGTTGATGATGAAGAGTACATGATTCTATTTCTAACCGTTTTTGCTTTTTTACCAGCGTTTCTATACTCTTCATAATCTTCTAATAAGTTTGCAGACATCTTTAATCTTCTTTAACTTGAGGAACAAGTTTGTTGAGTTTTTTATCTTCAAAATATAGATAAGGTTTTGCTTTGATTGGATGCTTGTAGTAGTTTTTTGCAAGTACATAAATCTGACCATCATTCATATTTAATATATCTTGTTTACTTATAAGAGCTTGTGCTGAGAGTTGAGTACTTAAACTTTTATTAGTTCGTCCGTTATCTCCAGCTGATCTACTTTCACTTCTTGTCTCTCTAGTGAAGTCTCCTATATACTTACTTGTCATTTCAGCAGTTTCAGCATTTGTTTGAGGAAATATAACCTTATATGCTGTAGAAGTGTTAATCTTGCTAATATATGCTTTACCATAAAGCAACTCTATTTGACCATAATCTTGTGCTATAAGAAAAGAGATTATTTTATAGCTTCGACCTAGTTCTGGCAAGTCAACTAAATAAGGAATTTTTCCAAATCTAGGAAACTCATCAAACATACCTAAAATATCTAGTTCACTTTTTTTAGGTTCTTTTGAGAGTAATTTTCGCAAATTAAAATCTATAAATATTCTGTTAACTGTTGCTAATCTCTCTAGGTCTTTTTCTTGTATTGTCACATATAGTGATGAACACTCTTTTCTAAAATCTTCGATTGTTAAATCATTAGATCTAAAACATTCACGAACTGTTGTTGTAGCAAATATATTTAGTGGAGATTTACAAGAAGAAATGACACCAGATAACTCTTTATCTACTTTTCTTAGTAGCGATACAGCTTCTTCTTTTATTCTCAGAGGTAGAGACTCATCATTTAGCATATCTTCTTTTACAAAATACATCATTGCCTCAGTCTCATTTTCAAACTGATACTCTTCTCCATATAACTTACCAAAGTCAGATATTATTAACTCTCTAACATCAGGTATTGAAGTAAAGCCATTTTTATGTGTAAGATATAAAGCAAACATTACAAACAAACTTCTACCTTCTTCCATCCAATGATCAAAGTGTTCTTTTTGCTGATATATCAAAAATGCTACTTGATCTATAATCTCTTCTTTTTCATGCCACTCTAATTTACTAAATATAGATTTGTCAAATGGATTAAATTTTATAGTATCCATAGATGCAGGATTGAATTTATATATTTTAGAGTTGAAAGCTTTTTGTCTATGCTCATGAGTTTTCTTATAGAGTTCTCCTTTAACATCAAGAACAAAAGTAGAACCCTCATGAGTTAGTAAGTTTGGTATAGCTATACCAGCAGTTTTACCCTCACCTGGAGGAGCTAATACTAAAACTGCTAATTTTTCTTTATATCTAAGTAGTTTGTTGCCAAACTTACCTAGAACTACACCTTTTTTTTCAAAGAGTCTCATCTTTTTGATAAGTGAAGTTGTAGCAAAACTCGCACTTCCATGTTCGCCTTTTACACCTTTTTTAGGTATAAAAGCCATAAATGGAAATACAAAAGCAACTATGGTTGAAAGTTTGAAAAGTGGGTGAGCAGTTTTATTTATTACACTCTCAAGAGCTTCTTTGTGCTGCCAAAGTTCTAACTGCAATGGATCTATTTTAAATATATAATGGATGCTGTATAGATATAAAATAGGTGTAAAAGTAAACAGTAAAAATAAAAACAAATAAAATCTATGCAAAATCTTCATAGTTGGTTCTCCTTTAGTAGTTCTTTCATTGGCATAATCTCTACTATTTGATGATGATGCATCTGTATGATATGATCAACACCACTTCGCATGAGGTTATGCATCGCCTTTAGTGAAATAGGATTTTTTGTATGTCCTAGATTTGATTCTAATGCAGTTATTGCATCGGCAGGTGTATTTGCATGTAATGTTGCAATCATTCCTTTATGACCTGTATTACCTAATCTTAAGAATGTTGATGTGTTGTTAGTGTCTAACTCCCCAACAAGTAAAACTGTAGGTCTTATCCTAGTAGATATATCAGTAGCTTCTTTATATGTAGTTTGAGATATATTTGAGCCGCTTTTTGAGATTAAGAGTTGAGTTTTATTTCTATGAGGTATGTTTAGCTCTGGAGAATCTTCTATAGTAACTACTCTGTAGTTTGGATTGATAAATTCTATTAAAGCGTTAAATAATGAAGTTTTACCGCTATTTGTTCCGCCACTTATTAAAACATTTTCTTCTCTATTCATAATGGCTTTTATCTTTGCCTCAAAACTATCATCTTTATTGTAAGTAGGTTTATCAGCTTCTTTGTATGAGTCAGGTATTTGAGGTTTTAAAAAACTATCAAGATGAAACTTTGTAGGCTTTTGAATACGAATATTTATAGTGTTGCAATCATGAATAGATCTTAAGATAGATTTGTGAACAACATTAACACGATTGTAAGTACCTGGAATAGCTGTACTTAGATTTATAGTTTTTTCATCAAACTTTTGTTTTGACCAAGTTGCTAACTGTTTAGGAAAGTTTTCTAAAAAAGCTTGAGTAATTACTTTGCTATTTAAGTACTCCCATGTTTCATTACCTAAGTCAAGTTTTGCGACACCTGGTTCATCTAAGATAATCTCGTTTATATCAGTCCTCTTAAGTATAGGACTGATATCGTTTAACATATTTTTAAGTATTTGTGAAGAGTTGTGAGGCATAAGAACTATCTAGTAACTCTAAGTACTTCTTTTGTACTCTCATGATAAATACTGCCATCAGGTCTTAAAAAATCTGTAACAAGATTGTATTTGTCTATTTTTTCGTAATAGTTCCACTTTCTACAATCTTTGTGAGTGTATGACAAATCCCGAGAAAGAGAGCTGAAGCCGTTTTGATATGCAACTGTTTTTATTCTAGTTGAAGTAATTATATCTCCAGCTACACAATTAGAATAACTTACTGAAAGACTTGTAGGATAATTATAGTATGTTGAGCTACCATGACCATCGTCTAGTCTAGTAAAAACAGGAGATACGCTAGTAATATCCACAACTTCATCAATATAATTTGGATACAAACCACCACCCATATCTATAACCTTACTATCATCTCCATAAAAAATAAAATCATTACCTACTTTATCTAATCTTTGATATCCTAACTGCTCAACAAATACAAGGTTTTGTACACTTTTTACATAAGGTTGAGGAGCTAATGCAACATCATCACTACCATCATCACTTATATAAACATCAGTATTTTCAAACTTATCATCAGTAAAGTACAGTTTCACATGTTTAATCCCAACTAACAGCTCATCATCATAATCCCATCTAATTAACTCTTGTTTATGAGGAAAATTAAAAGGTTGTTTTTGACACTCTGTTAAGTATCTTTTGTTATTTGTATCTGGATCATTAAACCACATTCTCGATTGCGGATAAGATTGATGATTGTTAAAGTCATGTTCATACCCACAAAATTCTTCAAATAGTGGTAATGCTCCATCAGTTGATGGTTGACATTTAGTAATGTAGTTGACTATATTATTTACATCTCTATATGCTACCCTTTTCTCAAATACCACTTTATCATCGCCAATTTGTCGTGGTGTACATGTGTCATCAGTTACATAGTGAGGGAATACTACAGTAGAATCTTTACACTCTCCAGCAAAAACCTTTTTATTTTCAAACATATAGTAAAACTTTTCTTGTTGAACACTAAGTTTGTTTGTAAAATCATCTCTTATTTCACAATCTTGATATGTAGATACAAGCTCGTTAGTGTTTTGCTCATAAAGACAAGGTTTTATTTCTTCAATACTTCCATTTACATTTGCTACTTCTCGATATCCAAATTGCACTTTTTTAGTTTCATAGTTTATTAAAGGTTGACACTCTTTGTTAGTTTCAATATATGTCGAAACATCAAAAGTTGTATCACTATCTACACAACTACCGATAGGCACATCTTTTGTGTTAAATACAAAATACAACTGTTCTTGTTGAACTTGTTTTAACAAATCTTTTCTAAAAACTAGGTCACAACCTACAGTTTTAGACTGTAATGCAACAGGATTATCATAATCAACTTTACAATCTTCTACTAAATACTCTCCACCATCTTTAAAAGCAACTTTTCTAGATGATACAAAAACTTCTTTAGTTTTATAATCTATAATAGGGTTGCAAGATTTGGTGGTAATCTCTATAGGTACTGCATCGCCGTTTTCGATACAAGTATTACCAATAAGTTTTCTAAACTGAATTGTATTTTCATTAATAATATTTTTACAATCTATAGCTTGAGAACTTATTTTTTCAAGTTCGTTAGTATTTTCAGAAGTAGGGTATTTGTTGTCAACGAGAGGAGTTGGAGTATAGCCTACTGGTTGTGCATTTGAACTTGTAGTGCCTAGAGTTCCGACACTCGAGTAACCTTGACCACTTTGATAGCTATTATTATCATTCTGATTTGTTTTATCCGCATCACTACCATCAATATTGTTTTTATTGTTAGATAAAACTCCTTTATCTGCCAAACTTTCTTTTGCCATTTTTAGCACATCATTTAAATCATTATTTAAACTTTTAAGGTCGCCTTGTGCTTTAAATATAGACTTTGGCTTAATATCTTCTTTTGTTACAAGTGTTGAGTTTAATGGTTTTTTGATGTTGATTGTAGACTTGTCTTTTTGTATTTTTGTCCACAAAATTTCAACTTTATTTTTACCATTTAGCAATTTAGAGTGTTGATATATTCCTTCTATATCATACGAGTCTTTAAAATTTTCATCAAACAAAATTTTTGCTTTCACAACACCGTTTTTTTCTTTAATCAGTATCTGATCTTGCGACTCAACTTTAACTATATCTTTAACATTAGCATTAGCAGTCAAAGATATAAACGCACTTAGTAATAATATTACTATTTTTACAGCTGTTTTCATCTAATTTTCTCCTTTGTTGTTAGATTGAATTTTATTTACTAACCGAACATCTATTTTGTTATTCTCAGCTTGAGAAAACCAAATGTCGTCAATCGGAATTATAAATATACGAGTTCCTGCTTTTATCTCGAGTGTTGGTTCAACTTTTTGCTCCTTTATAATTTGATTTGTTATCGATGAAATATCATTTTTATAATCTCTTATGATGTCATTTCTTGCATCTGTTACAGAGACTTCTCCTACTGTTGTAGTTTTGGTTCCATCAGTTGCTAAGTAACCTATAACATTTGATGCAGTAGTTAGAGAGATTGCTAAACCAAATCTCATAAACCAATGATTATCAACTTCGCCGATAGCACCACTTCTACCCATCACATCTGCACTCGAGGCCTGTAAGTTAATATTTACACCTTGAGGAGTTCTAATTTTTGTCCAGGTAATTGCTAGTCTTTCGTCTCCTATTTTTTTAAGCGGAATGTATCTACCATATGCTTTAGAGCCTTTTGGAATTAAAATATTTCTACCATGAGAAGCGTATATATTGTTCTCTATCATTGCAATGACTGGACCTTGTAAAGTAGAATTTACAGTCGGTAACAATATTGCACTTATCATTGAATTCAACTCTATTGTTCGAGTTAAATCTACATATGGAGATGCTATATTTTTATCATCTCCATAGTCATTTGCTCTTAAGTAAGGATCTTTTTCTTTAGCTGCTTCTTTAGTTTTGTTTGTGTCAGTTTCTAAACCTTTATTTTTTTTAGTAACTATCTCAACTTTGTTTGTAAAACTCATAGTCATTAGTTTTGAAAGAATCTCATCTTTTTTTCGCTGTGTTTCAGCTTCCGCATCTTGTTGTGACAAGTTGAAATAATCAATTTCTTTTTCTTCTTCTTTAACAAACTCATTTTCATTTAGAACTTTATTGATTTGTTGTGGTTTTTTTGTTTTTTCAAATGCTACAGTCGATTTTTTCCTTGGCAAATATCCACTTGGAAGACTTGTATTAAAATCTAAAAATTTAATAGCTGAATCTTCATTGCTTGAGTTAAAATATTTAGGTATAAATATAAATGCAGTAGTTGCAATCGCTAACACGGAACCAATCAATAAAAATATTTTATTTTCTTGAGTCATCTTCTAGCCTTATGCAGTTATGTTTTTCTCCGAGACGAAGAGTGAATTTTTTAGCGAGAGATTTAACAACTATAAAATCATCAATGATTTCAAAAATAGCTGGATTGTCATAACCATCTATTACCTTATAAATAGCAGGAAATTTTTTAAAACCATCGCCTATATTAAATTTAAAGTATGTAAACTCTTTATCTCTAAATATACTCTCTGGCTTGAGTTCTATTTCTCCAGAAACGCTTTTTAAATCAAATTCAGCTTCTGTCATATCAACAAATATTTTCTTATTGGAAAAATTGTTTTTAAACTCTCTTAGTTTTTCGATTGTTATATATTTTCCATTTAGTTCAAGTTGCCATTTTTTAGATAGTTTATGAATTTTTATTATGTTTTCAAATATTGTAAAGTTCATATTTACTTTATCTTGTAATGTATCAACTATAAAAAATTTAGGAATATTAAAGTTTTTATCAAACTTAAAATATGTAAATTCATCATCATTAAAAACTGATTGAAGACCAAAACCTTTTTTAAACACATAATCAAACTGAACTTTTGTGATGTTGAAGTGTTTTAAGTTTTTTGTTTTTTTCTCTTTTATCAGATTTAGTTTCTCTTTATACTTTGTTATTTCTTTATTTAAGTTAGAGATTTTTTCATCTTTTTCATCAAAATCATCCAAATAGTTAGCGGTAGGAATCTTTCCATCTTTTGTAACATATACTGTACTATTTGGGATTTCATGACTATCAGTTCCAACAGAATAAAGATAAAAGTTGTAAACTCTTCCTGTTTGACCAAAAATAGTTAATGTTGTATCTGTTCCGACATATCCAGCTGTTATTGTAAATGTGTTGTTAATGTTGTACTTAAAATCTTTGTCTTTAGAAAATTCGACATTGAACGCACCAGGGCTACCATTTTTTTTACTAACGGGTATCTCACCTTTCGGCAGTATTACAGTAGTTTGAGATAATATTCTCGTTCTTATCTTCATTAAATTTTTAGGAGAATATTTATAAGAAATGATTGCATCTTTTGTTGATTTAGTTAAGTACGCATCTTGAACACTATCTAAACTAGCAATGTTATTTATTGAACTTGTTTTGCTCTCGTTTTCCATAGTTTCTTGAGATGTTTGTTCACTTGTAATATCTTCAAACGCTAAAAGTTTTAACGCTATACCTATGATTAAAAGTATTTTTATCATTTTTAATTCTCCTGATCTAATATTGTTATTGCGTATCCAATGATATTCGTACCAAGAGGATTGAGAGTCAAATCATCTGTACTTATTTTTTGATTTACAAAGTTGTATCTAACTGTTACTTTGTACCATCGTGTAACTGGAGGTGTGCCATCTAAGTACTCATCAGTTAAACTATATTCAGCTATTGCTATATATTCATTTGCACTTGGTTCAAACAAAACATCTGATATAGATTTGATGTTGCAAGTTCTCTTAAAACCATCTATTTTCCAAATCTCTTTATTTGCTTGGTATGTATTTAAAAATGCTTTATAAACATTCTCACTACTTTTTAATCTCACTATTTGTGTGTATCTTCTTACTTCATCTATTTGATTTATATTTTCTCTTGCTTTTATATAGCCCTCTATTTCATTATGAATTAAAGCTCTGTTGCTTAGTATTTGTTGGTTAGCTTTTTTTACAACTACATAGTTTTCTTGAGAACTTTTAAACTCAACAAAAAACACTTCTTTTGTCTTAAGTGGAAAGAGGCTTACAATCGCAACCCCCAACATTATGATTACAACAACAAGTGCTACAATCACTCTTACTAAAATAACTGGTAAATCTTGTAGTGCCTTTTGAGTTTCTAATGTGTCGTATTTTTCTTTCATCTTAGACCTCTATTGAAATAGCAATATTGTTACTAAAAGCACAAGGTGACTTCTCTAGCTCTACACCTTTTGAAGCACATCCTACAAATACTAACGCTACTGCTACTACAACTAATAAACTTATCTTTTTCATTTTCAATCCTTATTTTCTAAATTTTGACAGTATCTCTTTTCCTTTTGATACTGCACCTGTTGAACTAATCATTCCACTTTTAGACATTTTTGCTATATTCATTGCCGAATGAGATTGACCACCAATACCACCACCATCACTCGCCATTGATGACATTATTCCATTAGCAAACTCAGGTATCATTCTTGTTATAAACAGCAAAACGCCTAGGGCTAAAATCACAAAAAACATACCATCAAAATCAGTACTTATAGTTACTGAAGATACTTTCGTAACATAGTAAATAAAAACCATAATTATCGCAGATATAGGTCCATACAGGGTGTATGTAATAATAGAACGCAGCCAATTGTAAAATATATGTTTTGTTTTTTCAAATGCGAAAAGAGTTAAAGGAATAGGCCCAGCAGTTAAAAAAAGACCTGGAACAATAATAGATAAAATATGAAATGTTCCTATTGCTAAATAAAGGATTCCTAGCTCAAGTAAAGAAACTACAGATAACAATAAATCTACCAAATTCCAATCAGTAATACTAAATTCAAACCCATTGTAAATAATATCTTTCATACTCAAAAAAATTGAGTCTAACGCAGCAACATTATTTGAGTTGTCTTCATTTGCAATTTTTGATAAACCAACGACAATATAGTCTCTAATAACCATGATTGGATTCATGATTATGTCTCTATATAAACCATAATCCATCACAACTAACATTATTATTGGGAAAAGTAAAAATAGGCGAATAAGATTTTTTTTACTTGTTTCTTCTTCGCCTAATATTATTTTTATTCCAATATATACAAGATACAAATTAATTACGGGAATAGTAAAAGGTGTTAAAGTATCTTCAAATACACGATATATATAATTACTAATTAGTTTTAGTGCTTCTTGAAACAAATAAGATAATTTTTCAATCATTTTTAAAACCTAAAACCTACACCATAAGAATCGGCTCTCTTTAAGCTCTTCACTTTTGATGTATCTTCTACATACGGAATGTTTTTTATGTCATCTTGTATTTTTTCTTGATTATCAACAAGTTGAGCTAAATAAGCAGGATTGTTTATGTTTTTTAAATGAAGAGATGCTATTGCGTTTCTATATCTTAAAGCAGACTTATACTCTTTGTTGAGTATATTTAGTATTTCTACGAGTATTAAGTTAGTTGTTTGAGTTTGCTGCATAAAATCATTACTTGTTTCTATATATTTAGTAAATGATTCTAGTCTTTTTAAGTCTTCTTCTCTTTTAGATTTCATAAAATCAGTAGGGTTAAAAAACTCATTATAACCCTCTTGAACATTAGCAAAAGCATTTTGTTGAGTATCTTCTCTTGTTTGTCTTTTTACATTTTGTAAATATTCAGTAACCAAAAGACCTTCATTTATTTTTTTTGAATCAATCTTAGAAGACATTACTGCTTGAAAATCATTTAAGTTTGTTTGAGACAAAGCTTTATTAAGAGTATATAACTCTATTTCTAGCTCTTTTAGCTTTTCCTTTCCTCCCATTCTTTTTATTACTTCTTCATCAGCTATTTTAAAGTAAGTCTCTATTTGTTTAGAAATATCTCCTGAAAGCAAACCACCACTACCTGAACCAATAGAACTTCTTTTGAGTGACCATAAAGATTTGATTTCTGTATTTTTCATAGCAGAAGTAAGGCTTTCCATACTACTTTTTAAGTTCCCCATAACTTGTTCTAAGTTATCTTTTGCATTATAGAGAGATCGCTTTGTATCATCAACCGCGGTTCTAATACCACCCAATGTCTCTATTTGTTTTGTAACCATATCTATATACTTAGTCATTTGTGCGATTTGTTGCATGTAGTATGCATAAGAACCTGGATCACTAACTACACTACCTACAGCAAATAGATTCATGTTTAGTAAAACCACTAAAGCTATACTTTTCTTAGTCATTTAAATACCTCTCTTTCCAATCGATTGGGAAATTTTTCTTTAATCTGTCTAGTTTTAAAACTGCTTGAGTTGAACTATTAAATACATTTAAATATTTTCCAAGTGATGATAAATCTACATTTAGTTGAACTGAAACACCAGTATTTACTCTTTTTAAAAGAGGCTTACGCTTGTTTGTTTGCTCTTTCACATAGTTAAATTCTTCACTTGTAAGATTGAGAATCTTCTTTGTTTCTTCTTTTATTGAAGTATCTGGAAAAAGTATTAAGTTAGCTATAGATGAACCGATAATTTTTCTTCCAGCTTCTGTATCTAAAAACAAGCTAAGGCTCTGTCCCATCAAGATAGCGATGCCATCTTTTTTTCTTATCTCTAAAATAATCTCTACAACTTTTTTACCAAAGTCTATATTTTGAAGATAATCAGGAATCTCATCTATTACTACGATAGAAGGAGATGCAGTCTCAGAAACAATCATTTTAAGTCTATGGAAAATGTAGTAACTTATGAGTGTTGGAGCCTTTTTGTTGTGAAAAACGCTATCCATATTAAAAGCTGAGATTTGTGTAGAAAAATCTAAGCTATCTTTAGTTGCACTAAAAAATCTTTTGTTAGCTCCAGTTGACCAAATCTCTAAGTTTGCTTTTAAACTATCATCTTCATTAGTTCCAGGAATTGCATTAACAAACTCTTTTAATGTTCTTTGAGACTTTGGTAGATGCTCATAAACTTGACTTAGTGCATCATCTATATCTTTGATATCCTTTGCACTACTTTTTCCGCTCATTATTTGAAAAAATGAGTTTAAAAACTCTCTGTTTATGTCGTTATTTTCTAATTGCAGTGGATTTAAAGAGATATCTCCCTCAAACTTTGCATAGCTTCCGTCCATAAACTCAGTAAAAACTTTCATGCCTTGCAGCTTGTCAAAATATAACTGTTTCATATTTGGATACTTTAAAGCCATCATGCACAAAAAAGTTATAAGTGTAGTTTTACCAGATGACGAACCACCAATTACTACAGTATTTCCAAGAGCTTGTTCACTCGTACTCTCGTGAAATATAAAATCATAGTTTGTACTTTGAGAAGTAAGAAACTTAGTTAAGCTCTCATTTCCCCAACTACATTTATCATCGCCTTGAGCAACTGTTGTAAAAGTTATCATAGAACTAATGTTTGTAGATATTAGATGTCTTTTTGTAGCGTTATATCCTGCATAATCGGGCAAGATAGACCAATAAAGAGGCTCTATATTTTCAGTTTCTATAAATGAGCGGTAACCATAACCATCAATGATATTTTTTATATTTTCAACATCATATGCAAGTCTATTCTCATCAGAGTTTTTTATCTGTATTGAAAAAGAGTAGTTAAATAGCGAAATAACACTTCTCTCTATAGCTTGTCTAATCTCATCTATCTCATCATAAGCTAGACTGTTTGACGAAGTTGTATTGTTTTTTAAAATATTTAATTTTTTTTGAATAATTGTAAGAGCTTTGTCTTTTTGAAACTTTTGAAAAGATTGATACATTGTAAATACAGCTTTATAGCTCATTAAGTCCTCAATGAGTTGTTCATCAAACTGTTCATTATCAAAAAGCTGGATTGAAATCCATTTACTATATATCGTAGTGTTATTTTCATAGATCATATAATCTTTATCGTTTGGAAACTTAAGTGTCATTCCAGGGAGTATATTTGTTAGACTATTGTTTTTTGGAATTTTTTGATTTGTGTTTTTACCGTTTATGTAGCTGGCAAAAAATGAGACTAGCTCTTCTCCAGCTAATACAAATGGCTCAAAATCACTAAGTTGTGTTAATAGTTTTTTACTATTATCTATTACTTTTGCTTTTTTTATTACTTGGCTTGTTGATAAGTTTTGAGAGAGTTGAGACATAACAGATAAATCAAGAACTGGAGAGTTTGAGACGACTATATAATGATGAGTTTTGTAACTTTCTTTAAAGTTTTCATTCCATTTTTTAGTGATAATATCTTTGTAACTTTTTGAATTACTTACATAATTATTATTAACATCAACATCTCTAACTGAGTGTGTAGTTATATTAATATCTTCATCAATCATTTGTAGTAGTTCTGTTCTTACATTGAAGTACTCATTTATCTTTGTGATGTCAAGTCCACTGTACTCTTTACCTCGAAGTTTTATAACTCTTATGAAATTGTGATTTTTTGTAAGTACTAAACTGTCATCTTTAGTATCTAGTTCTAAAAAAGGATTCAACTTTTCCCAGGTTGTTTGAGTTTGTATTTTTGTTGTCATCAGTTTTACTAGAGTTTTTGAAAAATTAGGCAACATAGCAATTTCCTTTAAAATCTCCAGCATTTATAGTTTTTTTGATTTTAGTTAAGCGTATAATCTTAATCATTATGAAGTCTGGATTGATTCTTGATTTTATATTTATGATTATGTACAAAATCAAAGCCGAAGGAATCGTTATAACCAAAGCGATAATCACATTTGAAAATATAAGACTTACATCAAATAAAATGAGTGTGCATCCAGCTATAACCATCCAACCTAATATACTAATTCCTTTTAGCATATTAGGAGCAGAAATAATTCTATAATTTTTCATGATTTATCCAAAAATTGCAGCTATAGAAGCAGAAGCACCAATCAGAGCCGCACCTTTTACTATCTGTATAAGTCTCTCTTTTTGCTTCTCATCATTGTTTCCAAGCATATAGCTAAATCCTACACCTACGATTACAAGAGTTGCAATCGCTACAATAAACTTACCAGTTAACGCTACTGTTATAGATTCAACAGGCTCTATAGCTTTTTGTATATCTATAGCTGCTGCTGCATATATGTTTGGAGCTATTGATAAAAATAAGAAATATATTTTAAATACCATCTAAATCACCTCTTCTTCAATATCTTCATCTCTCTCTATTTTTAAGTAATACCGAACATCTTCTTTCTTTTTGTTCTTACCAATAGTAGGATTTTTTGCATCTACAAACACATTTAAATCATTAATACGCAAAACCTCTCCACTCACTAATTCTTTTAGTTCTTCTTTTAGAAGTAGCTTTGGAGCCAATAACTTTTGATTTGAGTAAATGATAAAATCACAACCTATATTTTCCTTTGCTATAGAGTCGTATTGATTTGTTTTGCACTTAAGTGCTTTTAGTTGTTTTGTCTTAGGATCCATTGTAAATTTTACGCCATTGCCACAAACTGGGCAACTATAAACTTTCTTTTGTTCATTGTTTTGTTCATTGTTTTGTTCGCTATAATTTTCACTCATCATTTTTACCCTCTTTATTTTTTTGTTTTTAGTTGAAATAACTAATTTCTATTAAACTCGCTAGTACATTATTCATCAGTACTGAGTCACTAATTTTTGTATTTACTCCTTGTTTGTTAGATTGAATTACTATTTTTGTGTCTTCAAGCATTTTTTTATAGTAAGATGCTTTATACTGACACTTAAGCCTACAAGAGACTTTTTCACTCTCTGAAACATAATTCTCATAATTTTCTTCGACCATGACTTTGTCATAATAAATTTTTATCGCATTAGCAAAATCATCTTTATACTTTAGTAGCTCAGGATATATCTTCACATTTACACTATATATTTCATTCATTTTTTACCTCTTTATCTAATGATCTTTTGTAATTGTTCTCATAGTTTTTTATAAAGTTTTGAGTACTTATTGTGTAGTGTTCAAAATCTAAATCTCTTGAATGCAAATCATTCATAAAAGCATCTTGAAGCAAAGAAGGAGAAATAGCAATAAACTCGCAATCATCACTATTGTTTAGTAAGTCTTTGTACTGAGCATAAAAAATATCTTCATTATCAACCACATTAGTAATTGTTAATACTTTTTCATCTTTGTTTAATAGCTGTTCAGCTTTATCGTAAACACACGATAAAATATGTACTTTTTCCTCTGCTAATAAATCTTTATAAAAAGTATTTATTCCTTTAAATGTTCCATTTTTGATATCTTTTTTAACTTTATTTTTATACCCATGAACATTTTGAATATCTCCAGTAGCTACTTTTGTACGATACGGCTCACTATTCATAATATGATCAACAACTTTGTCAAGGTCTTGATTTGCTATTTTCACATCATCACTATCTACACTTTTATCTTTCATTTCACTTCTAAGTTTAGATGTTATAGTCTCTAGTTGTTTTGCTAAACTATCTTTAGATATATTTCCTTCATTTGCAAGTTTTGTTATATTTTCTAACTCTTTGTTGATTTCATTTTTAGTTGGTTCCGCAACTTCTTCACTATCATTAAAATACTCATCAAAATCTTTTAGATATCGCTCTTTTCCCCACTCTAAATCAACTACTGCGTAAGATTTAGTATTTATTATCTCTCTTTTTATTACTCCTAGTTCTTCTAGTTGTCTTTTTATATTTTTAACTGTCTGAATTGCATTTCTCATCTTCTTTTTTTTATAAGCTATTTTTTCATCCGATGTTAAAGTTTTAAAGTATTCGTAGTCTTTTGTATCACTATTTATGAGGCCAAACCCACCATAAAAAGCTATGGTTTTGTTTGATGCAAAACTGTCTTTAGAGCGAGTTGCATAATCCGCATGAGCTATAATTGCACTTAAAACTTTTAACTGACCAGCGTTTAAATATCTGTAAAACCAAGGCTCAATCTGAACTGGTCTAGTTTTTGGCTTCAATATTTTGAGATACTGTTTTTGAGACAATTTATAATCCTAAACTGCTAATCTATTGATAGTACTTTGCAAAGCAATAGGATCTATTTTGTAAACTATAGAATCAACTTTGTAGTTTTCTAAATGCTCATAGACTTCATCTATGTTAAAAACTCTATTCTTTTTTGTAACTTCTATGTATGGAATCAGTCTAGCTCTTATCAGCTCTTCAAGTTTTCTTTTTGAAACAGGAAACTTTTTAGGTAGATTTTCTTTTGATATATAACTAGGTGTTGTTGAAAAACACTTCAACATAAAAAGCTCTAGTGTACTTTCAAGTGCCTCTTGATGATTAGCAGCGTCTTCTAGTTTAGATATAAGTTGCTCTATCCAGTTGTCATCTGCATGTAGAACTATCTTGTCTACCAAATATTCAGGCAACTCAAATTTTAATAGATGCTCTTTGATTTCTTTTTGACTATGATTTTTAAAGTTCATTGTTTAATCCTCTTGAATTTTTTCTAAAGCTTTTATTACATCTTCAAAGTTGTATTTCCATCTTGCTATCTTAGTTCCAGGTGTTCTGACATCAACAGCGGAAATTGTCTTGTTATCTCTTAATGTCTTTATAGTTCCTACTGTAAAATCTGAGCCAAAATGTTCATTTAGTTTTACAACCAGTGCTTCTACTTTTATTAGTTGTGCGTGTTGTTCACTCATTTTATTTATCTCTCTTTTTATAATAAAGCACATAACCACTTTTAGATATTTGTTTGTATGTTCTGTCCAAATTTTCTTCTTCTTCACTAGATAGTTGAAAATACTCACTATCTGTATAAACTTTGTATTCATAATCTAATAGATCTAGTAACTCTCTTATTGCTATCTCTTGTCTTTGAGCATCACTCATTTATGCAACCTTCTTTTTAGAAATTTGATTTAATAGTTTGTATTCCAAAACTCCATCATCATATTTTGCTACTATATTTGGAAACTTAATATCAAGGCTTTTTATAAAAACATCAAACATATATTTATTACCATCAATGACATCTTTAGAGCTTTTATTAAACTTGATTGATGAGCTTCCTACAACTTCGTCTTCTTTAAATACATACTCTTTTTTACCCTTTACTGTGTGCATCAATTCTTCGTTATATTCTTCTATGCTTTGCTCTATATCTTCAACTAACATCTTGAAGCTTTCATCTTTTATTCTTTTCATTGTCATTTTCATAGTTTTTCTAAGATCTTCTTTCATGTTTAAAATTTCTACTGTATGTTCTAACATACCTCTTAGTTGATCAATAGTTTTAATATAATCAGTATCATTTGAGATTTCTAAGTTTTCTAAACTTACATCTATTAAAAGCTTCTTTTCACTATCTAAACAAAATCTATTTTTGTTAGCTTTAGTCTTACCTTTTGCAACATCTCTTATATTTGTCTTCTCTTCAAGTTCATCATTTAAAATCAACTTTGACAAGCTCTCTAAATGTTTGTTAAATCCGTTTTGCTCTTCTGTCCATAAAATGAGATACTTGATTAAAAAAGGAGTTAATATAGATGTAGGAAGATTAAGCGCCTTAGCAGTTTTTTCTAGTTTTTGATTAAACTTTATGTTGTCATTATTTTTTTTATGTTCTATAAGAGCAAATATAACATCACAAAAGTTTCTATCATCAGATATATAGCTATGCCAAAAGATAGTCATATCTTCTTTATCAAAATTTGATTTTTTTATATCTTCTATTTTTTTAACTGTTATCTGAGCCTTTTCATTTATTAGCTCTTTAGGTTGCTTAGAAAGTAAAAATCTTTTTGCATTAGATTTTAAATCAAGTTTGTATATTTTGTGTTCTTTGTTTTTAGTTAGGATTTGTTTAAGCATTTTTTTGAGATTAAACATACAGATTAAAGATGAAAGGCTATTGTCTTCACAATGTAGATAGTAGTCTTCATCATCTATATTAAACCAAGCTTCATAATAGTTTTTATGGTACTTATAGTTTGTAAGATCTAAATTATAATTTTGTGTAGATGTAATTATTTCTATATTTATAATAGTTTGATTAAAGTTTTCGTCTGTAGGTTTTTGAACAATAGTAAATTTGTAGTTACTTTTAAAATCACTTTTTAGTTTGTAACAATAATCTTTGAAATATTTATAGCTTTCAAATTTTGTACTATTCATATTTCCATCTAGCACTTTCTCTAAATTATTTAACAGTGCACGATGGTGATGTTCTAAATTATTTGAAAAAATGCCTAAGTTATTTTTTATATTTTCTTCAACATAAGCATCTGCTGTATCATATTTTTCAAAATTATCTTTTAAATTATTTATTCTTGCATTTTCAAATGCTTCATCTAGCCAATCGAAATCTTTTATAGCACTCATTTTGTCTTCCTTACAGTAGTTTTCTATACAATTTAATCTTTTAAAGTGATTTTCGGTATCCTAAAAGATTAAATTGTAAGAATATGTATAAATATAGTAAATATACGATTATTATATCGTACTTATAAGACTATGTCAATATTTTACTACTATTTTGTCGTAATATAGTTACTTTTAAGGTTGATAATTAGATGTCAGATTACAAGAGACTCAAAGAAGTTCGTGAAGAAAAGAGATATACACAAAAAGACTTCGCAGAACATATAGATTTAAAACAAGCAAAGATTAGAGATATTGAAGTTGGTAGAGGAAAAATATCAACAGATATAGCTCTTAAAATAGAAGATGAATTCAATATAAATATGAGATGGCTTTTATCTGGACGTGGAGATAAGTACTTAAATAAAGACTCTAATTATGTGAATGTAAATAATCATAACGGCAATGTCGCAGTAAACGGAACGATAACTATACAAACAAAAGACTATGCAGATAACGATGAAATCAAAGAAGTTCTAGATTTACTTAAATATGCCTCTAAACCACTACTTGACAAGTTCGTAGAAAAACTAAAAAAAATCAAACAGGACACGGAAGAGTTTTGAAATATATTTTTAACCAGGTAGTGCTTTTTGTTAGTTTTATAAGCTTTTTAGGATTAGCATATATTGTGATTTCGTTAATTATTATGTTTACACTAACTGATGAAAAAATACCTCCTTTATGGTTTTTTCTCCTTGCTTTTTTCTCACTAGCTATGTATATTTTAACTTCTAAATACCTTGATGCTCGAATACAGTTTGGAAAATATAAAGGTAGCAAATGGAAGAGTTTGCCAGATGACTACTTGTCATGGATAGTAAGAAATCATAAAAATAAATATGTAGTAAAACAAGCACAAAGTATTATAGACTTATATAAACCAAAAGAATTAACTAAAGATGAACTAGAAATAATCAAACAGTACGGTGATGATTTTGAAAGAGAAGTTGGTAACTATTATGAAGCTCAAGGTTATACAGTTGAATACAGAGGTTTAGAGCTTGGTTTTAAAGATGGCGGTATAGATTTGATAGCAACTAAGCCAGATGAGCTTATCTTGATACAGTGCAAATATTGGAAAAAGAAAAATTCCATTACTCCAAACATGGTAAAAGAGTTTTATGGAAGCTGTCATTTTTATCTCAATAAAACAGAAAATATAATCTCTCCAACTTGCATATACGCAGTCACAACAAAAGATGCTATATCTTTTGCTGCATATCAACTATTTAAAGAAAACTATGTTAAATGTAGATATCAGGTTTTTTAATTAACCTTGCGGATTAGCTATAGTTATAACAGACTTAGTTTTATCAACTATAATATTTTTTTCAACTATCTTGCCACAAATAGGACCATTAGGATTAGCACCAGTTATTTCTTTATTTATTGATATACTTACATTATTTTTGCAACTATAAAAGAAATTACAATCTCCTAAATCTGTTTCAACACAACCTTTTACATCTTCTGCTATTGCAGAGGTCGCCATTACAAACAATCCAACTAATAATATCTTTTTCATTTTTATCCTTTAATTTTGAATAGGATAGTATGACTTATTTTTCTGAAAACACTTATTAAATACTGTTTCATCTACAAGCTATTTTTTGTTTTTATCATTTATTTTAAATGCTCAAATATTAAATCTAAACCTTTTGAAATAGTATCTACTCTAACATCACTATATCTTTCTTCTACCATCTTAGTAGTTGAGTGACCTAAGATAGCAGCTGCAATGTTTGAACTAAGACCTAACTCATTTATAGTCGTATTGCCTATCAAGTGCCTTATATCATGTACACGAAATGGTTTATTAATTTTTGCTTCTTTTTTTATTCTTAGCCACGCTTTTCTGATATCATTGAACTTAGTTCCTGTAACTGGAGACTTAAAGACATAACCCTTTTTATCATCAAGCTCTACAAGTATTGAAAATAAAATATCTGTAATTGGATGCTTTTTGTTTCTCTTTGCTTTATTAAATTTTGCAGGTATTTCATAAACTCTATTATTTAGATCTATATAATCCCAGGTTAGATTTAATATCTCTGATTTCCTATGACCATGGAGTAAAAAACTAAATATTCCTCTATATACAAGCTCATTAAAGTTCAAAATTGTAGAAAAAAGTCTTTTAGCCTCATCATTTGTAAGTGTATATTCCACAGTATTATCAAATTTTGGCAGCTTTACATTATCGGCTGCATTTGTGTCAATATATTTCATCTTCTTTGCATAAGACAAAATTGCATGAACGATACTATTTAAATTTTTTGTAGTTTGAGGAGCATAACCATTTTTAAGTAGGTCATTAATAATTTTTTGTAGCTCAACAGAAGTAAGTTGATGAATCGATATGTGAGCAATTTTATTTTTAAGATGTTTATTAAAGTAGTATTTTTTTATCTTAACAGTTTCTTCAGACTGAACATGTTCTATTGATTCTATATATTCATTGTAAAGCTTTTCAAATGAATATACTTTTTTGACTTCTTGAGAGTGTCCATTTTTGTATTCTAGAACTAGAGCTTCTTTGTTTATAAATGCCATTTTTAAATTTGTATTACAACTATCATTAGAAAAGCCTACAATCTTTCTATGTCTTTTTCCATTGATAGTAAATTGTGCCACAAAGACTTTACCCTTTGATTCATGATTGTAAAAATACAATCCTGTATATTTTGTCTTAGTTAGTTTATCAAATGCCAAGGTGTACCTTTAGGTGTATATATTTATTGTAAAAATATGTATAAATATAGAGAATATTACACTTTATAAACTTAAATAATGCTCTCAAATACCATAAAATAGCCATTTTGCAAAAATTTGTATTTAAAGGACAATTATTTGCGGTACCAGCGGTCACATGTTCGAATCATGTCGGGCGCACCATACTTAAACTCCCTCAACAACGAACTTTCAATGATTATTTTAAATACCACTAAAAACTCTAAAATTTTGACTATGCCCTAACTATGCCTTAAAATATTATTTGATTTGCTCAAATACATTATTAATGGCATTTGATTTATAGTCATTAGCACTTTCATTATAGTAGTATTTGTCTTCAATCTCTTTTGAATGACCTACTATTTCTGTTACTAAGTCAGCACTTACACCATGGTTTCGCATAATAGAAATGTATGAATGCCGAGTAGCATATAATGTCTTATATTCAATACCTAGCTTTTCTAATAGAATTTTAAAGTACTTTACAATTACTTTACTTTCATTAAAGGGAACACCTGTTTTTGAGGGAAACAACCATTCAGTTAAAGCTATGCTTTTGTGATTCTCAAGTACCTGTATTATAAAATCTGGAATCACGATTAATCTGTGATGATTTTTATTTGAACTACTAGGTGAAATTTCAGTAACGATACCTTTGTGGGTTGACCTTTTGAGGAAAATAATTTTTTTCTCAAAATCAACATCTGCCCATTTTAAAGCCATTAACTCGCCTGTCCTCATTCCTGTGCTAAAAGCCAAATGAACAAATAAATTTAGCCAACCCTCACTATGCTTTAAAATACTATTCATCTCTTCAATAGTATAGGGAACTCTTTTTTTATGGGTAACCTTGATATTATCTGCAAACTCAACAGGATTTTTTTGAATTATGTCATTAGCAAGAGCTTTTCTCAATATCAGATTAAGAATGCTTCTTGTTTTTTTGACTGTAATTGGAGAATATTTTTTCAATAAAATAGACTGCCATTTTTCAATATCAAACGGTTTCATATCCTCAATTTTAAAATTTTTAAAATAAGGAAGAATAAGTCGATTTAGCTTAGACAAATAGTCTTTTTGACTATTTGTATCTCGATTGTGAGCTGTCATTTCTAATACGCTGATAGCAAACTCTTTAAGGTCTGCAGAGACCTTGTTTTTAGAGTTTTTTTTATCAATAAGATTTAAAAGAACTGTATGGTGATTTTTTTTAATCCATGCTAAATTAATTTTATTAGCCTTTTTGCCAGTTGATAATCTATATCTAACATTATCAATTACCCCAAAAACATATATAGTTTTACCAACTATATTAAACCCTCCGTTTCTCATTTTATTGCCTTGTTATATTTTTTCAATAACTCTAGGGCAGTTGACTTGGATAAAAATATATTACCATTTTCTGTCCAAAAATCAACTTCAGGTTCAAAATTGTTATGTAAATATGCCCTTATCGTCTGCCTTGAGGTACCTGAAATTTTAGAAATTTGAGATACTGTTGATTTATTGGGAATTAACAATTCTAATGTATTTTTAAGATCAAGAATCATAGATTTGAATTCTAGGTAATAATTCTCTTGCATTCACGTATCCAACTTATCCGAGTTATCTAGTAAAATATATACATCTCTATTGTGATTTTCTTTTTCTTTAATCGCATCCCAGTGGATACCTTTTGAGGCTTGTATAACCGTGTTTACTTGATTTTTTGCATATCCAAAATTTTTAGTGCATGTGTTTAATATTTCACTATATGTTGGTCTTTTTGGATGCTCATTTATAAACCCAAGGATGATATTTCTAATTTCTATATCTTCTTTTGTTTGCTTTGCATCTTTAAGGTCTATTTTACAAAGCAGCATTGTCTCTTCGCTGTAGGTGAATGCTTGTTCATGAAGGTTGCCTACTCTTTTTTTAACAGGAGAGAAGAGGAAGCTATTGGTAAAGTCACTATAATTAAGGATAAATGCGTTAGAAGTGTCTTCTAGCCAAGCACTAGAACCTGCATAAGTAAGTTCGTTTATGTCTTTTTGAGGCTTATTAGTGTGGTGTAGGAAGATCACAGTGGCACCATTAGAGCGCAATCTTTTTAGTCGTTTCATTAGGGGTGAAACATCTTTGTTTTTATCTCTGTCGGCACCACTTTCTAGAAAGTTTTTAGCTGAATCAAAAACAATAAGAACCTCTTTTAAATAGGTGTTTTCAAGCTCATAAATGACAGTCCATATTTCACTTTCACCAATTGAATCTCCACTTATTCTATTAAAGGGTGTGAAATATAAAAAATTTTCAAATTTTTCTAATAAAAGATCAAGACATCTATCTTTGAGTGTTGTTATAGAGTTATCAAAATCAAAATAAAATACATATTTAGCGGATTTATTTAGCAACGCTTGATTACATATTGCGACCGTTGTGAGACTCTTGCCACCACCTGGTTTTCCTGCAATCATTGTAATTTCTGCTTTAATAATAAAATTAGGCACTATGTAGGTTATTGATATGCAGCTCATGTCCTTTGATTTTAAACTCATAAGATTAAACTTATCAATTATCTGATTATCAATGGTTTTTAGTTTTTTATTAAAAAATACGTCTGTTTCTTTTTTTAGTTGAAGAATTTCTTGTTTGACAATTTCTTGTTCCTTTAGTGTTAATAAAGGGTTAGATGCTAATTGATTTAGTTCATTTAATTCAGCTAATTTGCTATTTTTTAGTTCTATAGATTTTTTAATTTTTGCTATACTTTCCATGTCATTTCCTTTTGTTCTGGTTTTGTCAAAATGTAAACACAAGCTGAAAATGGCCATTTTCAGCTTGCACAGCCTCATATTTTTCTATATTTTTTATGTTCAAAAAAGCATTGGGTGGCGGTGCTGCGTACTTTGCACAAAGTTCTTCCATATCCGATAAACTGAAATCAAAATCATTAAAATTGTCATTCCATAATTTCGTCAATATTTTAATTTTTTCATTTTCATTAAATTTCAAAAATTCTGAAAGTGCGATAACATAAAGTGTGTTTTCAGTGTTTATAATTTCTTGGTCATCAAGATTTGACAAAAAACTTGGACTTAAACTTAGTTTATATCTTCCGTCAAATAGGTTTTTTAATGAGTTGACATATCTATCAAAGAGCCAATTAATGATGCCCTCTAAGTTACCAAGTCGATTTGAAAGAGAACCCTTATTGAGCCATTTGTTTAGTTTATAAATCATGTCTTCTTCAACAATTTTTGCAAAATCATCAACCCTGAAACTAAGCCATCTCCAGTTGCTACTTGTTCTTAGTATCTCTTTTGAAAAATCCCGACAACACCCCCAGAAAATGGAATTAATATCCCTTATATCTTTAATAAACAAGTCTATATCTCCGTCGTATTTTCTTACTATTAAATCTCTATAAAAATGTTTTTTCATTGTTTTTCCTCATGTATTTTTTTAAATTAGGAAAATTATAGAAAACAATTAGAAACCCTCTAAGGAATGAAAAACATCTCTATTCCTTGCTTATTTCTAGAGATTATGGTAAAGGTTTTTGAATTTTTAGTGAAAGGGGAGGGAAGGTATTTAAACTTCTCTTTTTTGTTTTATAATAGACTATCTTTACTAATTCCAACTGCGTGCTGTATGTAGTTTTGGTTTATAAGCATTTCTTTGACATCATTTATATGTTTTTCTATAGTCTTTTTATCTGGTAGGGAATATTTACTGTTATCCACATAATAATGTAACTCTGTAGCTATAGTATCACTCTTTAATCCAAATAGAGTAGCATCAAATATAAATAATTTATCATATATATTTATAGGCATACCTTTATTTCTAATTATGTCAGTTTCATGCTTTATGCTTAATGTCTCTTTTTTATGCAATAAATCAAGATTCAAAAGTTCTTTTTTCTCAAACTCTTCTTGTAGCATTTTAATTTCATATACTATTTCTTTATAACTATTATTTAAATCTATCTTAAAGTTTACTACTTTATTTGGGTAATAATAATTGGCTATATTATCATTTTGGCAAATGTCTTGAATTGTTGGTGTTGGTTCATTATATTTAAAACAACTAATTAATTCAGCTCTATATTTATCTAAATTATTTGACTTGTTCAAATACTCTATAACTTTTTCTACATCTAAAAATATATCATTAACAACAGAAATCACATGAGATGAGTATCGATTTTTATTTTCTTTAGCCATGCCATACTCACTCTTACAATAATTAATGAACTCTTCTTGACTACCGAGAAAATAATCATATATATCGTTCCAAATATTATAATAGAGGTGCTGCTTGTCATCTATATCATATAAACACTCCAGTATAGTTGGATTATAGTCACCATCGTAATTAGTTATTAAATCATATTGTTTTTTTGTAAGTAAGTGTCTGATTTTTAGTAATTCATGCATCGACAATGGTTTTATTTCAAATTGATTATCATCATTTTTTTTATACCGCCATTCTTGTTCAGAATATATATAGTATAGATATTGTTTTGTTTTAGTGGTTGCTTCTTCAATATCTTTAAGAGTGGAGTTTTTATTAAAAAAAGGTTTATTCATATCAATTTTTAGCTCTTTAATAGCCTCATCTCTTATTGATAATTCTAAATAGTAAGCATTTTTTTCATGATTTTTTCTATTGAGTAACTCAATGTTTTCTGTATATATTTTATGCCCTCTATCGTAAAACTTATTTATTTCTTTTATATATGTTTCTTCTGAGATATTCATTTATTTCCCTCTTTGCATCTTATTAAATCATAAATATTTAGAAATGTCGTTTTTACATTCATAATTTGTTAAATCTAAAAAATTATGAATATAAGTATACCAACAAAAAAGGAGTAATTCATGAGTGAATTATCAAACCACAATACAGTAGTTCGCTTGTTAAAAAAAACAGACGAAGAACAAAAAGCTATCTTGAGGAGTTTTTTAAAAATGCCTCTTGAGTCAAGAGTTAAGGCAATGGAAGAGAGTAGAGCTATTTTTTATCCATTGAAAGAGAATAACAAAGATGTACCGTTACACTTACTATCCTATGTATCACTCGTCTTAGCTATTGTTAAGTACCAACATATAACCGATGATATAAAAAAATACACTGTTGCTATACGGTCAAAATCTTATCGCAAACAGCCCAAACGGGATAAACTGCTTGGTAAATGGGCACTTATTAAGTTACTTAAAAATGATGAAAACTTAAGTTTCCGCCAGATAGCAGCCTATCTATACAAATACCATAAGCTAAGTGTTGTGCATTCTACAATTTATGATTTGTGGTGTGAACTTGAAGTTACAAAAAAACAAGGAGAAAAATAAAATGAATGATCAAATTATATTAAAAACAGTACCAGAAAATGTAGAGTTAAAACCAATAATATTGGTAAATGCTAAGAAAATAGTCTTGTTTAGGGCAAAAGAGTTGGATCTAGCTAATAACAAAACATATGTTAGAAGTTTGCTATTTATGGTTGGTAATGAGCTTATCACAACAAATTATCCAGATACCAAGCTCTTATTTGCGGAAATTAAACTCTTTGAAAAAGGAAATAAACAAAATAGTTTCACAACTTTGGAAAAATATGATGGCAGTATAAACTTAAAGCTGAAATTGACAAAGGGTCATATTTATATTACAAAAGCTGAAGCTTTAACTATATCTGAAATATATAATGAGTCAAAGTACGGAGTTAGTCTTCAAAGGCTCTTAGAATCTGAGTTAAAGTTTTCTCCTGAGCTACTTACTCAACTTCTGTACAAATCTGGCTTTTTAAATAAAATAGGAAGATAAAATGGAGTATATTTTTTATATACTTTTTTTAGTTTTTTTATTGTTTGCGGCAAAGAAATTTCTCTTTGCCTCAGATAAAAATAAAGAAATTTTAGAAAAAGAAATCATGTCAAAAACACTTAAAGAAGATCTCAAAACACAGGAGATGATTGAAGATGAGATAAAGAAAGAAGTAGAAGTTTTTTATCAACTAAATGTTGAAAATATAAAGTTGAATTTATATCCAGTTTCTACATTTAGAAATTATCAAATAAGAGATTCATATCAAAAAATAGCCTTAGATAATTATTGGATAAATGAGCCATTTTATAGTAGATTTACAAAAATTTTATATTACATTGATGCTCAAGACCTTTGGATAAAAAGTCCAAAAAGCGAAGAAATAATATTAAATATACGAGATCAAAATGGTGAAATAATTAAAACAAACTCTCTAAAAGTTTTAGATTTAAAAGAAGTTTTATACAACATTGTTGTAGAAGTTTTGAAGATAAAAAAACAAACAAGAAATTTTTTAAGTAAGGAAAATATACAGGATATTTTATTGCCATCTCTCATTCATACTCTGTCAAAATGTGGAAATCTCGATGTAGAGATAACTGATGAAAATGAGATAATAAATATTTTAATAGAAATTTTTTTTAGCGATTTCTCAGAAGAATTCAAGGTCGCCATTGTTCCTAGAAATAACTTAAATTTTGAAGTGATTGTTCAAATATTTGAAAGAAGTATAGGTCGAGCAAGAGAATATCCAAATACAATTTATAGCAAAGATACCTCAGAGAAGATAGTTAAAAAATTGCAAAGTTTTCCAAAAAAGCAATTAATTTGCATTGAGTAAGAGAAAACTAATGTTTTTAAATATGTTCGATTAGTGTTTTTTTGAGTGTTTATAGAAATATTCTACACCTATCATCGAAGTCTCATCTCTACAGGGCTTGACGATGGTTTTACAAAAAAATGGAAACCGAAAAGAACATTGACACCTCTCAATAATTTTCAAAAGCATAATCGAACAAACTTCCGTGATATAGTTAAGTATTAAATTTTAATATACATAAAATTCAATAGGTGGAGCCC
>Ga0265293_10002729_pt1 | contig 34455 bp, 30 predicted proteins | sample Munlanlewell138R_FD_192505 | JGI IMG/M metagenome (GOLD analysis project Ga0265293, IMG submission 192505) | Leachate microbial communities from a municipal landfill in Southern Ontario, Canada - Leachate well 138R | ecosystem: Engineered > Solid waste > Landfill > Unclassified | place: Canada... | reverse complement strand
CATAAATTCGGTTTTCACGAACTTAACCAAAACTCATTTCAAATCGTCACCGTCTCAAATCACGTTTAATTTTCTAATTATCAATAATTTCAATAAGCTTTTTAAATCTTATAGTGGACACTAATGTCCGTTTATAGTAAATAATTCTAATGATTTCTTAAATATAGTTTCTTTCATTTTAATAAAAATTGCGCTGCAAAATTAAACAAGAAACTTTAAACACCAAAATAGTTTCCAAAGTTTTTTGTTAAATAAATCTGAATGAAAAATAATCGTTACATTTGCGAATCAAAATTGAAACATCTAATGAATTATTTAGAACGTTATAAAAAAGAGATTTCTACATTTATTAATGCAGTTAAAATTGACAGAAAGCCACTAGAACTCTATGCTCCGATAGATTACATATTAAAAATTGGAGGCAAGCGATTGCGTCCTGTTTTAACACTGTATGCTGCAGAAATTTTTGGGTCGACTTCAAAAAATGCGATTTATGCTGCTGTTGCTATTGAAATGTTTCATAATTTTTCCTTGATACATGATGATATTATGGATGAAGCACCTCTTAGAAGAGGAAATGAAACCGTGCATCAACGTTGGGATCTCAACACTGGAATACTTTCTGGAGACGCGATGCTTATTTTGGCATATCAATATTTTGAAAACTACAAGCCAGAGGTTTTTAGAGAATTAGCAAAATTGTTTAGTAAAACCGCTCTAGAGGTCTGTGAAGGACAACAGTTGGATATTAATTTTGAAGATCGAACCGATGTTACTATTGAAGAATACATTAAGATGATTGAATATAAAACGGCTGTTTTGGTTGGTGCCGCTTTTGAAATGGGAGCGATAGTAGCCGAAACATCTGAAGAAAACCGACGAAATATTTATGATTACGGAAGATATTTAGGAATTGCTTTTCAATTACAAGATGACTTTCTAGATGCTTTTGGAGATGCTGAAACTTTTGGTAAGCAAGTGGGAGGTGATATTTTAGAAAACAAAAAGACCTTTCTGTATTTGAAATCATTAGAAAATGCTAATGAAGATCAAAGGAAGCAATTGGAAAAATGGTTTTCTACCACAGATAATTCTAATGAAAAAGTAGAAGAAGTGAAACGTTTGTTTGTAGAAACTGGGGTTGTTGCCGAATCTGAAAGATTGACGGAGATGTATACAAATAAAGCACTGGAAATTTTAGATAAAATCAAAATTGCACCAGATTATAAAGAAGAGTTGCGAGCGTTTTCTTTAAATTTAATGAACAGAACAGTATAAAAAAAACGAGCTTTTGCTCGTTTTTTTTATTTAAAAATACAGGTGACGAAAGGTTTTTAAAATAGAAACAGTAATAAATCAAATATGTATTCAGCCGGGTTCCACTTTTTTATAAGATGTTTTCTTCCTAAACGAAAGACTTGCACATACCATATTTTCTTTAATATCATCACATTAAATATTCTGTCTTTTTTTATTAAAAAATATTTTTGTTATATTTAGTTAATTAATATTTAAAATTTTATTATATTTATCATATCAATTTTTAAACATATAAATCATGAAAAAATTAGCTTTAACAATTTTAGGTTTCTTCACGCTTATGGCGTGTAGTGACGAAGTTTATCAAGAAAATTTCGGAGACGTCTCAGAGGATTCAGGCTATACTGTTCTTACAGACGATTCTGGACCAGGACAAACCGGCTATCTATCGCCTTTTGACAATCAAACGTGCTGTTCTGCAGTTGAATATGAAATTAAAAACGCAACAACTGATTTAGTATTAGAATTTGTACCGTATGTGGGCTTATCAAGATTTGACGACACCTATGATACCACACACTTTGGGTGGGGTATCCCCTTAAATGCAGTTAATTACCCTAATTTGTTACTGCTGAATAGTTATGAATATTTCAATTTAGTAGCGTGTAATTTAATTTCTGTTGCACCAGGTACTACGGATATAGAGCAATATGTACAGCTACCTATTGGTCCTGGGCAGTATTTTACAATTGTTCCCCCTAGTACAGGTGCAGAATGGACAATACTCAATGAGTATGGTAAACTTTATGCCATAGATGCTATTATAAAAGACACATCAGGGAATATTTTAGCAACTGAACTTTTAAGATTTCCTTTTTTAGCCCCAGGCGTTACCCAACCGCCGGCGGCAAGCGGATTTTTGCCGATGCCCGTCCATCCTACGAATCCACAACCGGAACAATATGATTTATGGTATCATAAAGATACCAAAGAAATTTGTATTGGTAGCGACCCGGAATATGCTACCATAGGAGGTGGCGGTGGATTAAGTGGTCTCCCGTCGGAGTTGGTTTTTACACATGAGTATGCTCCAGGTCAATACAGAGATTATATATTATCATTAACTACTGATTTAACAACCGTTAGAATTACGTTGCAGTAATTTTAATCTCACAGAGGCGGGTTACTAAACCCTCTTTTTTCGTTTTTTTATGGAAAAGAAGAACAATTAAGGAATTTTGTATTAAAAAAATGTAAATTGCATTATTAACTATTTTTCGAAGATTATGTATAAAAAGGTGCTTTTCATCCTATTGTTTCTTTGTTTTTTCTCTGGTTTTTCACAACCCATATCTTTATACCGACAGTTTTTGGGACAGTATGATTTTACGATGATAGGAAATACACTTAGTACTACACAAAATGATACTAATGTAGGAGGTCCCTGCACTATCTTATCCCAGTCTTCTGCAACTTTAAACTTGAATCCTAACCAAACCGTGCTAGCAGCTTATTTATATTGGTCAAGTACAGAACTCGTAGTACAAGATAGTATAGATTTGGATGTAACACTTAACGGAACACCTATAATTGCACAAAGAACTTTTACTAACAATGTGGGGTTTGTTTTATCGGCATTTGCTGATGTAACCAACTTGGTAAAAACTACCGGAAACGGTACATATTTATTTGCTGATTTTGGTACAGGAACTGTTGACTGTGCACTCTCAGGATTTGGGGGGTGGGCAATCGTCGTTGTGTATGAAGAACTTGCCCTTACCAATCGTATGGTAAATATATACGATGGGTTTGAATATATTACCAATACTTATCCTATTTCTTTTTCATTGAATCGAATTAATTTGACCGATACAGCAGATGCTAAATTAGCTTTTTTGGTATGGGAAGGAGATGTTATCGGTCCTAGTGAAGATGAATATTTAACGGTAAACAGTAATAAAGTAAGTAATCCACCACTAAACCCTATAAATAATATTTATAACGGAACCAATAGTTTTACAGGATCTAATACGCTTTACAATATGGATTTGGATTATTTTGACATAGAAGATTTTATTTCTGTAGGCGACACTTCAATGGATATAGAAATGCATTCTCATGAATTAATATGTGTAAACGTTTTTGCGCTTACACTTATCAACCAGTTGCCGGATGCTACGATTGTTATGGACAATGTAAATGTTACTTGTGATAGCAGGGATGTGCGGGTTTCTTATACGGTTTCTAATTTTAACGCTTCGGAGGTGTTGCCTGCCAACACGCCCATTGCTTTTTATGCCGATGATGTTTTGGTGGGTACGGCAACAACCAGAAACAGTATTGCTATGAAAGGATCAGAATCGGGAAACATTACTTTAAGTATTCCTGCAGCTGTGGGAGACGATTTTGTTTTAACAGCAAGTGTGGACGACGATGGCACAGGTAACGGTAGTGTAAACGAAGCAGATGAAGACAACAACACCGATACAGAAAATGTAATATTGAAATTCAGTCCCGAAATAAACCAACCCGGAGACATTACCATTTGTGATACGGACAGAAGAGGTACTGTAAGTTTTGATTTAGCTTCTAAACGCGTGGAAATAAGCACGGATACTAATGTAACCATCAATTTCTACCAAAGTGAAGAAGATGCTTTAAACGGGATCAACAGAATTAGTAATCCAGGGAATTATGAATTGGAAAGTCGCAGTTCTCAAATCATCTGGGTTCGGGCAACACATCCCGAAAATGATTGTGCAGTCATCACCTATTTTACCATTACGGCACAAGAACTTCCCTTTACCGGACTGAATGAGCCTTTGATGCTGTGTAATATGAAAGACAATCATTTGGAAGTGAATTTGGCTTCTGCCCATTTATTGCTTTCAAGAATGTTTAACTATATGAATGAAATAGATCTTCAATTCTATGAAACCGAAAGTGATGCAGAAAATGAAGTAAACGAAATTGTGAATGTTGAAAATTACCGTCCGGTGGTGTTTCCACAAGTGGTTTACATCAGAACAAAAGGTAAAAACAATCTCTGGTGCGACGTAATCATTCAGTTGCAATTAAATGCCTGTGTCATTCCCAAAGGGATTTCTCCCAACAGCGACGGATTGAATGACGGTTTTGATCTGGCTGTTTTCAATCTGACAGAACTAAAAATATTCAATCGTTATGGAATGGAGGTTTATGAACACGGAGAAGGTTACACCAATCAATGGTCAGGACAGGATAAAAGCGGAAGATTGCTGCATACAGGGACGTATTACTATGTTTTCAAAACCTATTTTGATACCTACGTGGGTTGGGTGTATGTGATTCGAGAATTGAAGTGATAATTAAAACCAACTTTATTTAAGTCTTAATATTGGTGTTTTTAAACGAAATAATGTTTTAAAAATACACTCTCACAAACGGCATCCAAGCATCGGAATACACGAAATTATTGTTTTTATGCAGCAGGTTGTATCGCACGCCAACAGTCACATTACCACCTGTGTACCCTAAACCTAAAAATAAAGCAGTATTCCAGAAGTTATCTTTTATATTGTTATTGGTGTTGGAATAATAGGGGTAAATAGTATTGTTTACTCTCAGTTGCTCTAACTCTGCCGAAAATTGAAGAAAATAAATAGGATTGTAGAGTCCTAAAATACTTGCTCCGTAAGAAGTACTTTCAAAGTAGTTTTTAGATTTATAATAGTTAAACTGTATACCAGCACCTAGATAAAACTCTTCCGTAATCGGTTTTATGGCACTTGGAGCAATACCAATACTGGTTTGTCCACTCCCAAAACCAAGACCAAGACCGCCACCAAAACGAACATCACTCCAAAAGTTAGTACTCTGTGGTTGGTAAAAATCAGGTTGTTGTGCATGAACAGTTGTAACAGCACAAAAAGCTATTATAGCACTGAAAATTGTCGTTCTCATTCTAGAAATTTTTGCTAATATACTACTTTTAGAATAAATCCCATTCTAGAAATTTTACAAAACAAATTTGAAATGCTTTGGAATACAGATTTGCTTTTGTAACTAAAAAAAGTGTCGATTAAGATTTTTTAAATAATTGACCAAAAACTATTAATTATTTAAAAACACAAGCAATAATTTAGGCTAAAAAAAAAGATTGTCAATAATATCGGTTTTTTTTTGTAAAGCATGAGAATTGATTTTGCTGGTTAACTAAACTTTAAGTTATAAAACTGTACAAAATATTGTATTATTAGCAGAAAGTATCGTATTTTTGATGAAATTTTTTTAACGAAAAAGAGTCTTTAGACAAATATTATGGATAGGTTTTCCTTTTTAAACGCTGCACATACTACATTCTTTGCAAATCTGTACGATCAGTACTTGACAAGTCCTGACAGTGTTGAACCAAGTTGGAGAAGTTTTTTCCAAGGTTTCGACTTTGCAAATGAATACAATGAAGGTGCGGTTGAACATTTATCAAATGCTTATACAGGTTCAAATACAACTTCGCAAGAGACGGAGCAACTGCAAAAAGAATTTGCAGTATTAAAACTCATCGACGCGTATAGAACACACGGGCATTTACTAACAAAATCAAATCCTTTAAGAGAACGCTCGGTTGAAGTTCCTGATTTATCCATCGAAAAATTTGGACTTTCATCCGCTGATTTAAACAGACCTTTCGAGGCTGCTAAAGCAATTCAACTTCCTAAAAGCAATCTACAACAAATTTTGGATCATTTGAACCAAGTTTATTGCTTTACTACTGGTGTTGAGTTTATGTACATGCCAGACGAGAAGAAAGTGCAATGGATTGCAGAATATTTCGAATCGAATAAAGCTGCTTTAACAACTGAGCAACAAAAACATATTTTGGAAAAATTGGTTCAGGCCGTCGGTTTTGAAAACTTTTTCCATACAAAATATGTTGGGCAAAAACGTTTCTCACTAGAAGGTTTAGAAGCAACAATTCCTGCTTTAGATGCTTTAATTACTGCAGCTGCTGAAAAAGGAGTAGAGGATGTTGTTATTGGAATGGCACACCGTGGACGCTTAAACGTTTTAGCAAACATCATGCAAAAACCGAGGCAAAACATCTTTACAGAGTTTGATGGAAAAGATTATGCAGACGTTGCTGATACATTCGACGGTGATGTGAAATACCATTTGGGTTATACCTATAATCATGAAACAGCTTCGGGTAAAATCACACTGAATTTGGCACCTAACCCTTCGCATTTAGAAACAGTAGGAGCCGTTATTGAAGGTGTAGTTCGCGCGAAGCAAGACGAAAATTATGCCAATCAATTCTCTAAAGTATTACCAATTGCATTGCACGGAGATGCTGCCATTGCTGGCCAGGGAATTGTTTACGAAATCGTTCAGATGAGTAAATTGTCTGGATTTAGAACCTCGGGAACCATTCATGTTGTTTTAAACAACCAAGTAGGTTTTACTACAGATTATAAAGATGGACGTTCGGGAGTATATTCAACTGATGTAGCAAAAGTAGTTGCAGCTCCAGTGATTCATGTAAATGCTGATGATACCGAAGCTGCTGTAAAAGCAATGTTGTTTGCATTGGAATACCGTATGGAGTTTCAAGAAGACGTTTTTATAGATTTATTAGGTTATAGAAAATATGGACACAATGAAGGAGATGAGCCTAGATTCACTCAGCCTATTTTGTATAAATTGATCTCAAAACATCAAAACGCACGCAATATTTACAACGCACGATTGATTGAAAACAAAGTAATCGACGATGTATATGTAAATAATCTAGAAGAAAAATATAAAGCGCTTTTAGAAGAGGAACTTACTGTAGCAAAAGCAACCGAGAAAGCGATTGTTCTTCCATTTATGAAGCAAAAATGGGAAAACTATACTATCGCTGGAGTAGATAAAATGTTGCAGACGTATGAAACGAAGGTGTCAAGAGAGTTATTAGACGAAATTGCTCCTGTTTTGACGAGTTTGCCCGATGATAAAAAATTTATTAGTAAAATTTCCAGATTGATTAAAGATCGTAATAAAATGTATTATGATTCCAATAAGCTGGATTGGGCAATGGGTGAACTTTTGGCTTATGGATCATTGCTTTCTGATGGATATAATGTACGCTTTTCTGGACAAGATGTTCAAAGAGGAACATTCTCACACAGACATGCAGTCATCAAAACAGAAGATTTGGAAGAGCAATATGTTCCTTTAAATCACTTGAAAACGCAGGGAGGTCAGATGCGTATTTACAATTCATTATTATCTGAATATGCAGTTTTAGGTTTTGAATACGGTTATGCAATGGCAAGTCCTAAAACATTGACTATTTGGGAAGCACAATTTGGGGATTTCTCAAATGGAGCTCAAATTATGATTGACCAATATATTTCATCTGGAGAAGATAAATGGGGCAATCAAAATGGGATTGTTTTATTGTTGCCTCACGGATACGAACATCAAGGAGCAGAACACTCCTCAGCACGATTAGAACGTTTTTTACAATTGTGTGCCAACCATAATATGTATGTAGCTAATTGTACTACACCAGCCAACCATTTTCACTTATTACGTCGCCAAATGGTAACGAATTTTAGAAAACCATTGGTGGTAATGTCGCCAAAATCTTTGTTGCGTCATCCAGAAGCTACATCAACAATAGAAGAATTGACCAATGGTTCGTTCCAAACTATAGTTGACGATCCGAAAGTAGAAGATAAAAGTACAGTAAAAACCTTGGTTTTTGTATCTGGAAAATTCTATTATGACTTACAAGCAGAGAAAGAAAACCTAGGTAGAAACGATGTGGCATTTGTACGATTAGAACAATTGTTCCCATTAGATAATGAGCGTTTAAAAGAAGTGATAGCTTCATATTCAAACGCAACTGATTTTGTTTGGGCACAAGAAGAACCTAAAAACATGGGGGCTTACGGCTATATGTTGATGAATTTCGACCAAGTAAAATTCCGTTTGGCAGCTCCAGCAGCGGCAGCGGCTCCGGCATCTGGTTCGGCAGTTCGTTCCAAAGCAAGATATGCACAAGCAATTGCCAAAGTTTTCGATAATAATTTATAAATTTTAAACATATTTCAATAACAACAATATTAGATTGATATGAGTATCTTAGAAATGAAAGTTCCTTCGCCGGGTGAATCCATCACAGAAGTGGAAATTGCAACTTGGTTAGTAAAAGACGGAGATTATGTGGAAAAAGACCAAGCAATTGCTGAGGTTGATTCAGATAAAGCAACATTAGAATTGCCCGCTGAAGCCAGTGGAATCATCACATTGAAGGCGGAAGAAGGAGATGCAGTGGCAGTTGGTGAAGTGGTTTGTTTAATCGATACAAGCGCAGCAAAACCGGAAGGAACAGCTGCAACTGAAGCTCCTAAAGCTGAAGAGAAAAAAGAAGCACCTAAAGCAACCCAAGCACCCCAAGCTGAAACATATGCATCGGGTACAGCTTCTCCGGCTGCTAAGAAAATATTAGAAGAAAAGAACATCGATGCAGCTTCTATTCAAGGAACCGGTAAAGACGGCCGTGTGACTAAAGAAGATGCGATAAAAGCTGTTCCATCTATGGGAACACCTACAGGTGGTTCTCGCGGTGCAGAACGTAAAAAAATGTCGATGTTGCGTAGAAAAGTTGCAGAACGTTTGGTGGAAGCCAAAAACACAACTGCGATGCTTACTACTTTTAATGAGGTGAATTTGACGGAAGTAAACAAGTTGCGTTCTGAATACAAAGAGATTTTTAAAGACAAACACGGAGTTTCTTTAGGCTTCATGTCGTTCTTTACTAAAGCAGTTACTCGTGCTTTAGAGCTTTTCCCAGACGTAAACTCTATGATTGATGGTCAAGAGCAAATTAAATATGATTTTGCAGATATTTCAATTGCCGTTTCTGGTCCTAAAGGATTAATGGTACCTGTTGTTCGCAATGCAGAATTGTTATCGTTCCGTGGTGTTGAAGCTGAAATTAAACGCTTAGCAACAAGAGCTCGCGACGGACAAATTACTGTTGACGAAATGACTGGTGGTACATTTACAATCACAAACGGTGGTGTGTTTGGATCTATGTTATCTACTCCAATTATCAACCCTCCGCAATCAGGTATTTTAGGGATGCACAATATCATCGAGCGCCCGATCGCTGTAAACGGACAAGTGGTAATTGCTCCAATGATGTACATTGCATTGTCTTATGATCACAGAATCATTGACGGACGTGAATCTGTTGGTTTCTTAGTAGCTGTTAAAGAAGCTTTGGAAAACCCAATGGAATTGTTATTGAACAATGACCCTAAGAAAGCATTTGAATTGTAGTATTTTATTGTTTTTTTATATTGTAAAAAGTCTCTCCTTTTCGAGAGACTTTTTTTGTTTGTTGAAGCTCTGAAAGTAAAAGAAAATGTGTGTGAATTAAAGGGTATAATTAGACTTTTCATGATTTAATTCTTCATATTGGTTTTATATTAGATTTAATGTTTTGTAATATTTAAAACTTTTACCTAACTGGATGACGATAAAAGTCTTTTCTAATGAAGTGGAATTTTTTGCGGGCTTTTTTCGTAGCTTTGTGCTTCTAATTTATGATGAAATATGAGCTCTAAAAAATCGGCGGCGATTGGTTTTATTTTTATTACCATGCTGATTGATATTATCGGAATTGGGATTATTATTCCTGTTATTCCTAAATTACTACAAGAGTTAAATCATTCAGGAATCAGTGAGGCTGCAAAATTAGGTGGTTGGCTGGCTTTTGCCTATGCTTTTACTCAGTTTATATTTGCACCTTTTATGGGTAGTTTATCCGATCGATTTGGTCGGCGTCCTGTTTTGCTTATTTCTTTATTGGCTTTTGCAGTTGATTATTTGGTTTTGGCATTGGCACCCACAGTTACTTGGTTGTTTGTAGGTAGGATTATTGCAGGAATTACAGGAGCGAGTATTTCTACCGCCATGGCATATATATCCGATGTGAGTACACCAGAAAATAAAGCAAAGAATTTCGGTTTAGTTGGAGCAGCCTTTGGAATTGGGTTCATAATTGGTCCGGTAATCGGTGGATTGTTAGGGCAATATGGTTCGCGTGTGCCTTTTTATGCAGCTGCAGTTTTATGTCTGGTAAACTTTATTTACGGTTATTTTGTTTTACCTGAATCATTGAAACCTGAAAAAAGGAGAACGTTTGAATGGAAAGCCGCTAATCCAATTGGAGCTTTGGCTCGATTAAAGAAATTTCCGAATATCATTTTACTAGTTGCTGCCATGTTTTTTATGTATTTTGCTTCGCACGCTGTGCATGGAAATTGGAGTTTTTACACCATGTACCGTTACGATTGGGACGAACGTATGGTAGGTATTTCTTTAGGGGTTATTGGTTTGTTGGTTGCAGTAGTTCAGGGAGGATTGGTACGTTTTGTGAATCCACGTATTGGCAATGGAAAAAGTATATTGATTGGTTTTGCGCTCAATGCCATCGGACAATTTCTCATTGCTTTTGCCGTGCAGGAATGGATGGTTTTTCTGTTTTTGATTCCTTATTCCTTAGGTGGATTAGCTGGGCCAGCGATTCAATCAGAAATAACGAATCATGTTCCAGCAGATGAGCAAGGTCAAATTCAAGGTACATTGGCGAGCTTAAACAGTGCAACTGCTACATTTGGACCTTTGGTAATGACAAGTATTTTTTATTACTTTACACAAGAAAATGCGCCGATTGTTTTTCCTGGAGCTCCATTTGTATTAGCTTCAATATTGATGATAGGTGCTTGGTTTATGGCACTTAAAGGTTTGAAAAAAAACCAATCTATTTAACTATGAGTAACTTTTATTACATCGACCGAAGTAAAGTTTCTTTTGAAGATTTTATCGCTTCACCAGAAATCAAAAACCATTTAATGGCGTTTTTACACGAACAGCAATTTAAACATCTATTTGATCAATATAAAATTCCAATTTCTAATAAACTATTATTGTATGGTGAAAGTGGAACAGGAAAAACAATGACCGCTAAAGTGATTGCTAATCACTTGAATAAAAAGTTGGTTATTGTGAATTTGGCAACGATTATTTCGTCTAAGTTAGGAGAAACAGCTAAAAATTTAGATGCCTTATTTAAAGAAACTCAGTATGAAAGCATGGTGTTGCTTTTAGATGAATTTGATTCCTTAGGTCAAATTAGAGATTATGATAATAAAGATAATTCAGAAATGAAACGAGTGGTAAACGCAATCATTCAATTGATGGATTATTTTCCGCAGAAATCAATTCTTATAGCTGCTACCAATCAAATTCAAATGATTGATGAAGCTTTAAAACGTCGTTTTGAATGGCAAATTGCTTACGATAAACCATCAAAAGAATTGCTGGATGATTTATATACCACACTTCAAGCACCAATACCTGCGAAGTATTATCCTGAAAAACGTTTGTATCAAGTTTCTTATGCTGTAGCTAAAGATTTTTTTTACAAAGAAGTTAAACAAAACATTATCAAGGAACAACTTTCTCAAAACTAATTTATGATGAATTGGATACAATTATTATCTCTTAAAAAATTTGGAGATATTAAAGATAGGGCACGTAAAGATGAAAACCCGTCGCGAGTAGGATTTGAAGTAGACTACGATCGCATAATTTTTTCTAATGCTTTTCGAAGTTTGCAAGATAAAACTCAGGTTATTCCACATTCCAAAACCGATTTTGTTCACACAAGACTAACCCATAGTTTGGAAGTTTCGGTAGTTGGACGTTCTATTGGAAGATTGGCTGGAGCACAACTGATAAATAAATATCCGGAATTAGTTGATTTAGGCTATACTATCAACGATTTTGGTGCTATTGTTGCCGCTGCTTCTTTGTGTCATGATATTGGAAACCCACCCTTTGGGCATTCGGGAGAGCGAGCAATTGGAGATTATTTTTTACATGGAGCTGGCGAAAAATTTAGATTGGATTTAGAACCGACTCAATGGCAGGATTTGATTGATTTTGAAGGGAATGCGAATGGTTTTCATATTTTAACGGATTCTCGCCCAGGATCAGAAGGAGGCTTAAGAATTTCTTATGCAACTTTGGGAGCGTTCATGAAATATCCTAAAGAAAGTTTACCTAAAAAACCAACGAACGATGTTTCTGATAAAAAATATGGTTTTTTTCAGGCTGACAAAGCCAGTTTTATGGATGTTGCTGAAAGTTTAGGGTTGATTCGAAAAGAGGGTGAAGCACACAGATATTTTAGGCATCCGTTGACATATTTAGTCGAAGCAGCTGATGATATTTGTTATACAATTATTGATTTTGAAGACGGTATCAATCTTGGTTGGATACCAGAAGAACACGCTCTAGAGTTCTTGATAAAAATTGTACAAAACAGTATCAATACTGAAAAATATGCCGCTCTGAAAACAAAAGCAGAACGAGTAGGTTATTTGCGTGCATTGGCAATAGGTAGTTTAATCAATGATGTAGTTCGAGTGTTTATGGAAAATGAAGAAGAAATTTTAAAAGGAAATTTCGGTTTTGCACTCACTGATAAATGTGCCTATGTAGCACAGATAAAAGATATAATTGGAATTAGTATCACTAATGTTTATGAGAGTAGAGAAGTAGTAGAAAAAGAAATTGTGGGTTATAAAGTGTTGCATACATTGTTGGATAAATTTATAACTGCAAGTAATAATAATTTTCACGGTGCAGCTACGCATTATGATGAAATGATTTTGAAACTATTACCTGAACAGTATCAAACCGAAGAAGAAAGTCTTTATTTACGCTTACTGAATATTTGCTGTTTTATTTCCATGCTTACAGATGGTAAAGCATTAGAATTGTATCATTCTATTGTGGGGAAGTAAATTAAAAATACTGTAATTAATTTTACAGCATTTTTAATTTAATATTTATTTATGTTAAATTAACGTAAATAATTTGTTTGTGTTATTATTATTATTGAACTATCTAATCATTGCGCAAGAGAAAGATAGTAGGTAAAAGTTTGCAACAGCTACTTAAAAAACTGCAGGTAAACACAACCAAATTAATTTTAGTTAATATGAAAAAAATTTTATTTAGTGCATTGGCGTTTGTAGCTTTTGCGGGAAGCAGTTTTGCTTCGAGTGAATTGTTGTTACCTTTTGAGGTTAACAAACCTTGTAGCAATACAGTTTATATTTGGGATGCTTCTGGAGAGTTTATTGGTAAAAGAGAAAGAATTACCGAAACCCCTAAGCATTCAGACTGTTTATCGGATGGTGTTGCGTTGTTAAAAGAACTGGAAGAAGAATTTCCTGATGCTTCATTTGAAGTTGTAACATTATGGGGAGAATAATCTAATTTAATCAACAAGTCGTACACAATTGTGATATGACTTGTTGATAGATTAAAAAAAGACTATTATGAGATATTTAATTCTATTTTTTTTATTGTTGACTCAGTCCATCAATAGTCAAAATTATGTTTTGAAATATGAAGCTATTTTTAACACTTCTCTTCCTTTTACAATGGATAATTATTTATTTATCAATGATGATTTTTCATGTTTTAAAGTAGATTATAACACAAGAAAGGCAATAAGTGACGAAACCGATATACCAGGGTTAAAAGGAAGAAAGGTTCGTATGAAGCCGGCAAATATCATTGATCTATATTATTTGAAAAGAGATAATCCTGTTTTAAGTTTTACACAAAAATTGGGAAAGATAGATGTTTTAGTTAAAGATGTATTGCCAAAAATAGAATGGGTTATTTCAAACGAATCAAAACAAATAGATCGATTTTTAGCGTATAAGGCAACAGGTACATTTAGAGGAAGAGAATGGATTGCTTGGTTCACACCAGACCTCCCTTATCCTTATGGTCCATGGAAATTAAATGGACTACCTGGAGTCATCTTGTCTGTTCACGATTCAGAGCAAAGGTATGCTTACAAGCTTGTTGAAGTTTCTAGTGAAGAGGATTTGAAAATCTACAATGAGTTTCTAGATAAGACAAGAAACCTTAGAGAATTGTCACTAAAAGAATATTGGGAAGAGTATTGGGAAAAACTCGAAAATGTTATACGAACTGCAGGAATGAATTCAAGGTCAGCCGTCATAAAGGGAGAAGGCTTTAATCGTTCTAATCAAATTGAAACCATCTATGAATGGGAAGAAGATAAATAAAAGTTTTTTTCAGCTTGCGTAGCTTTTGCGGGAAGCACATTTGCTTCGAGTGAGACAGAAGAACTCAATCCTTGTGAAATTACCATTTTGATTTATAGCAGTGGTGGAGAATTGCTGGAAGCTCTCGTTGACCATACATTTCCTGAAGGCGGAGCACCTTGTTTTGCGCACGGAACTAGTTTAGTAAATGAGCTAAGAGGTCAATATCCGGAGGGTGTGTTTAGTATTTCTATTGTTGGCTAACCTCTAAAAGCGAGGAAAGATTTCTTTCCTCACTTTTTTTAAAATTTATCAAATGACTAAAAGAAAAATATTAATACATTTTGTAGTTGTATTTATAATGATGATTCAAAGTAGTGCTTATGCCCAAAATACAATAACAAAAGTTGCTTATAAAGAATACTTTGATACCGACAGACCTATACAAAGATCTGCATATCTATATACAGACGGAGAAACATCAATATACGAGCAAGATTTAAAAAGTGCAGAACCGTTGAGAAAAAGGGAAACAGATGAAAACACCGTTACTGTATTGCCAAACATTAAATACAACGCTCAAATAAAAACAGACCATACACAAAAACAGACCTACTTTTTTGGGCAGCTTAGTAAAAATGATTTCTACTTGATAGAAGATAATTATATCAGTCATAACTGGAAGTTATCGAGAGAATCAAAAGTGATAGCAGGTTATAAATGTCATAAAGCCACGCGCGAATTCAGAGGAAGAAAATGGATTGTCTGGTACGCCCCGGAACTTAATTTTTCGGCAGGTCCCTGGAAGTTATACGGTTTGCCGGGATTAATTCTCGAAGCCCACGATGAAACACGTAGGTACACTTTTTTGGCAGAAAAAATCACATTTGAAAAGAGCGATATATTAGACAAGGATTTCACTTCATTTAGAAACGAGAAGTTAAAAAGCGCTACATTGAAAGATTTTTTAAATATGCAGGAAAGTTCAAGAGAAGCTGCTGTATCAAGACTATCTGACCGCCGAGGAAGTATTCAAACGACGTCTTTTTCAAGAAGCGGTATAGAACTCATCTACGAATGGGAAGAATCTTCTGAATAATAATTAAATTACATAATGCCAAAAAAACTCCTTACATTTTTAATAGTTTTACTGACAACCATGTCTTTGCAAGGACAAACTGTTTGCAAAGGAACGGTTGTCTCCGAATGGGATGAGCCGATACCCAATGCTTCTGTTCTTATAAAAAATAACGAAGACCATATTTTGCAATTTGGGTTTACCAATGAACAAGGCGTTTTTAATATTCAAATAGAAGATGAAGGTATTCTTGTAGTGGAGGTCAATAAAATGGGGTTTGTTAAAGAACAGCAGCCGTTAACGGTTACAAAAGATAAAAAGGAGTATGAATTGTCTTTTATTTTGTACGAAAGCATGGAGTTATTAGAAGACTTAGTTATTGAAATTGACAATCCTATACAACTTCGGGGCGACACACTGGTTTATGATGCCAAAGCATTTAGTACGGGTCGCGAAGTAGTGGTGGAAGATTTGTTAAAAAACATACCCGGAATCACTGTTGAAAAAGACGGTAAAATTAAGTTTGAAGATACCGAAATTGAAAAAGTTATGATAGATGGCGATGACTTTTTTAACCGTGGCTACAGCATTTTAACCAAAAATATGCCCAACAAACCGTTGGATAAAGTACAAGTATTACGTCATTACAGCAACAACAAACTGCTTAAAGGTGTAGAAGAATCAAACAAAGTTGCCTTAAACCTTACCATTGACGAAGAATACAAAGATTTATGGTTTGGCGATATTACTGCCGGTTACGGTTTGGTTACCGAAAACCGCTACGATGTATCAGGCAATTTAATGAACTTTAGTAAGAAATATAAAAATTTTCTTACGTATGGTTTAAACAACGTGGGCGTTGATCGCGTGGGTTCGCTCGAAAGTATGTTTTACAATAATTATGAAGTGGAATCTATCGGACAAGGCAATCAGTTATATCAAATTATGGGATTAAGTGGTGCGAGAGCTCGTCAGTTAAAAGACCACCGGACACGCATCAATAATGCCGAGCACGTTTCGTTGAGTACGATTGTACCTATAACCGAAAAACTAAAAATAAAACTCGTGGGCTTTTTAGGTTTTGATGAAAACTATGCATTCAACAGCCGTTACAGCGTCACAAACGTAGGCAATACGTATTTTGAAAACTCTGAAAATAACCAGTTTAAAAGCCATTTGAAAAAGGGCTATATAAATCTCTTGACTACCTATGATATTTCTAAAACACAAATGTTGCAATTAAGTTCGGTTTGGAATCGCGGAACAACCAATAATTACAACGACCTTACATTTAACGGCACCAATACTTTGGAGCGTTTGGAAACCAAGAACACGTTTTTTGACCAAAAAGCGACTTATACACATCAATGGAAAAACCGGAATGCTGTATTGCTCAAAGCACGATATTTTTCGAATAAAATTCCGCAGCTTTATAATATTGACGATTATCTTATGGGGGATTTGTTTTCGTTTGATGCCGATGCAATGAACAACGATATTAGAAACGAGAAAACTTTTGCCGGTCTAGAAGCTGATTTCAAATTACGTCAAAAAAACAATGATTTAATTGAATTTCAAGTCGGTTACGAACACAACGATCAAGCTATGAAAACTACATTTCAGCTTTTTAATGACAATACTGCCTTTCGTCCCGATGGTTTTCAGACAGATAGTTCGTTTACATTAGGCGATTTATATGCCAAAAGTGGTTACACCTGGAAGTGGAATACCTTTAAAGTTTCAGGTAGAGCAGAAGCGCATCAACTTTTCAATAATTTTTCTACCTTGCAATCAAGTAAAACGCAAAATCCTTTTTACATAAATCCATCAATGATTTTTATGTGGGATGTAAAACCTACGCACACATTGAATGGTTCGTACTTGGTATCTTTTCGGAATACTTCATTTGTTGATGTAAACGATACTTATCTATTAAAATCTTCCCGTAGTTTTTCAAGAGGTTTGGGTGCCTTTAAATTAACCGATTCCCAAATGGCAAATCTGGGATACAGCATTCGACATTATTTAAACCGTTATCGTTTTTCGTTTAATGTGAACTACAGTAAACAAAGCAACATATTATCGAGTCGCAGTTTGATAGAACAAAACAGCTCGCTTTCAGAAAATATGTTTATAAAAGGCGGCGATACATTTGGTGCAGCTTTCAACTCTAATTTTTATTTTAGGAAATTAAAAAGTAACTTAAAGCTAGAAAGCAGTTACTCCGTTTCGACTTCGTTTAATGAAATCAATAACTCTGGACTTAGGAAAAATAATTTTACCAATCAGCGTTATAATATTGAATGGCGAACAAATTTTAAAACAGCATTTAACTTTCATATTGGTAGCGAGTGGAATTATTTTAATGTAAAATCTCCCGATTTTGAAAGCAGTTATACCAACGGATTTAGTTTTTTAGATTTGTTTTATAAAATGGACGAACGTATAGATATAAAAGTCGTAACCGAGTATTATTATTTCGGAAGTTTAGATAAAAAACAACGCAACCATGCGTTTTTGGATTTAGAAGCAACCTACAAACTTAAAGGAGATCAATGGACAATAGGGTTGAGAGGAAATAATCTTTTTAATAAAACGAATTTTACAACATACCATGTAAGTGATATTGGCTACAGTACGAACAGTTATCGTTTAATGCCACGCTATCTACTTTTGAGTACAAAATATAGATTCAGTCTATAAAAAAGTATTACGATGAAATGATTTTAAAAATTTTGCCTGAATACTATCAATCCGAAGAAGAAAGTCTTTATTTGTGTTTACTGAATATTTGTTGCTTTGTTTCTATGCTTACAGATGGTAAAGCGTTAGAATTGTATCATTCTATTGTGGGGAGGTAATCAAAGATCAAGATTTAAAATGATAAGAGGCTGTTTATTAGGCAGCCTCTTGTACAACAAAAAATAAACTTGATAATTATATCAACGCAACACTAAATTTTCTCTAAATTTTTCAGGTTAATTATTGGTAATTTACCATTTCTGCGTTTGATATGATAAGTTCTCTTCTATTGTCATTTAAGTTTATTTTGTAAACGTCTTTTTGAGAGATCAAGTCGTTAGATGTATTGGTAAATATAATTTCTGCACTGTTTGGAGAGAACATAGGGTCCAAATCCACCGTGCCTATTGGTTTATTACTAACGGTTGACACATCGGTATGTGTATTTGACGACAGATCGTAGATAAAAATCCGAGTATCTAATTGTCGGTATTGCCAGTTTTCAGTTTCCGAAACATCATGTGTGTAAAGTAATTGAGTTCCGGTTGCATCAAAGTCCAAACCACCCACAGCACCATTTTGGTTCTCAAAGATAGTTTGAATGATACTTCCATCATTGGCATTTAACAAAATAATTTTTGCATCGTAACCACTGCTGTTGTTTGTTGTGATTGCAATAATTGAACCGTCGTTGCTCCAGGCACATTTTGAGATAAAATGACCGTTTGTAGTTTGGAAGATCTGAGTTTGCCCTGTACCATCGCTATTGATCATATAAAGTTTATTGAAACTTGGGAAAATGAATTGACTTCCATCAGATTTCCAATCAAATGATAAGTGTTCGCTGCTGAAACTGTTTATTGGTATTTGACTGATTTTCTTTTGATTATCTCCGTTTAGATCAGAAGTAAAAAGATGTGTATGGCCATTATAAGTTTGTAAAAAAGCTAGTTTATTGGCAGTGTTATTCTTTTTCGGTCTCCAATTAGAACTGTGAATAGGGGTAATAGAAATCTCTTCTTCTAAATCGGTAGACATAATGTAGAAATTTCCAAAGTTTTTACGAACAAAATGGTATCTGTATTCAGGGTTTTGACGAATAGAAAACTGAAAAGCTTCACTATATACGTCATCGTTGATACTGTCAGAAACTACAATTTGCCATGTATAACTAGTTCCAAAATCTAAATCAGTCATCAGCACTTTAGTAGAATCCAAATTAGGAATGATAGTTCTGTCGTTTGTTCTATTGTCTGTAAAAATAAGTTTATAAACAAGTTCGTCTCCGTCTGGGTCAGTACTTTCCCACTCCAATTCCACATTATTAGTTAAGTCTGTTGCCAAGTTAGTTGGAGCAATTAATTTTGGAACAGTTGGAGGTGAATTTAATGATTCATCTGTCACCATTTCAAAAACAATATGTACTTTTTGTTCAAACTCTTGGATCGTTATGGATTGATATTCCGTAACATAACCTTTTAGTTCTGCTCTTACAGAATAATCTCCAAGAGGTAGGTTATCAAGAATTTCGAAATTTCCTTCGGCGTCTGTGAAAACAGTAATTGAAGCCGGTGTTGTAGAGATTTTTACATTCTCTAAAGGTTCGTTTGAGGTCTCTATGCGTACACTTCCTGTAACTGTTCCTCTTGCATTGCCATCTATGGTGTCTTCGCTACAACTAACGAAAAAAACTGAAAGCAGGGCTATGATATAATGTATTGATTTCATAATAAAAACTTAGTGATTATTTACCTAAATAGACTTGTACTCCTAGACCAAATTGTAGAAAATGGTCGTCTCTTTTGCCTGAGATCATTTTATCCCAATCATCGTTAAAACCAACATGGTATTTTCCGTAAGCTCTAAGGCCGACATGAGATGAAACCATGAGTTCTAAACCAGCACCAAATTGAGATTTAAATTGATATTTTTCTGAGTTCTCAGTGAAATTGTTCATTGTTCCAAAACCAACAGAGAGGTAAGGAGTGATGTTGTTGAATGGCATCATCAGGTATTCGATATCTAGCTCTAATGAGGTAAATTGAGCTTTGTAGTGCTTTTCTGAACCTAAGTTTTGAAACCCGTAAGAAAGTCCTAAATTAAAGTTGTCTGAAAATAGATATTTGAAATTCCCGTGTGCACCCAATTGATTAGAAACATGAGGGTAGTCTCCCCTTAATGAATTCATAGTTGCAGAACCTCCGAGCGAGAATTTAGAGCGTCTATTGTTGTCCCAAACTCCTTTTCCTACAACTCTTTTGTTGCTTTCTGCAATTTCCAATGCGTATTGTTGAAGAAGTTCGTCTGCTTTCCCTTTTTCTTGTTCCTGGGTGTTCCAAACATTATCTTGAATTCCTTCTAGTATCATTAAGTAAACAGCTTTATTAATTGCCTCGGTTACTGCCATGTGTACTGGTTCGTTGTTAGTAACGCCAATTTCTGCTTCCATTAATCGCTCAACGTCAACATATCTAAACATACTTGCATTTATAGATTGTGAAAGTATGGTTTTGGAAGTGTAAACTGTTTTCAATATTTTTCCTGAATTGGTAGATACTGCTCGTAAATATACTGTGATACGGTCTTGGCGATACTCGCTTGAACCTCCAATGCCAAAATAGCGGGCACCGGCTCCTCCTGTTAATATGTTGGTGTCGTATGAAATTACGCCACCTTCAAGCAAAATACCAGCGAAGAGTAGAGGAGGCATATTATCGACTCCTTTTCCGTTTGCATATTCTTGACGAGTGGTCCGAATTATTTGTCGTTCGTTGAGTAAGTTTCCGATATTTTCTCTTTCGATTGGTACAAACCACTTGCTGTCTTCTAAAGACTTTATCAAAATGGTTGTTAATCCTTGTGGTATTGCAGTGCTCCAGTTAGCGCCAATGTTTGAAGCCTTGTATTGTCCTGTTTGATCCCTGAATTTATAAACACCAACCACAATTGGCTCTTGTGGAGTTGGTAGTTTTTTGAAGTCTCTTTCAGTAGGAGTGATTTCTCCTATAATTGATTGGTGTTCCACACCTGCAGGAGGTGTAAAAAATACCCCACAACTCTGAAAAAGCATCAAAGAAAGTAGCAGGGAAAAACTTAGTAAGTTTATTCCTTTCATAATAAGTTCGAGTAAAATTATAAGATGATTTCTGTGACTTCGCCTGTTTCGTTATCAATAATACGAATAACAGTGCCGTTTCGGGTTTCATCGATACTGATGATTAACCCACCGATTTCTAAAGTGCCCGATTCCATATCGTTCAGCTCCTCACTGTCATCAAAAAGTCTTCGTGAAAGTTGTGAAAGGATTTGTCTTTTTACCGTTTCCGAAAAGTTGTCTAATAGACTAGAATTCGAAAAACGATCGTTATCGTCAAATTTGTTCTGTGCATTAGCAGAGGCTAAAAGGCCGCTGTAATTCATTGGGTTACCTCCAAAGTTGGGGTTAACCGGGGTGTAGACAAGCTGTTGTGCGTAGCCTGCAACACTCGCAAATGCAAATGCGATGATAGTGTATGCTGTTGTTCTCATAATTATCAACGTTTTTAGTAAGTAAATTCGTGTTTAAGTTTATCTTTATTGTTTGCGTACGCCACTAATCTTTGAAAAGTGGCAAAAACCTGTTGTCGGATGTATTCCTCGTCAGGATTTGTGAAAAATTCGTAGATAAGGTCTTGATCTACCTTAATCTGCAAAACACTGGACAAGCCTCTGTAAGGGAGCTCGCTGATGTGAATTACAAAGTCGAATTTGGAGGGGTATTGATTGTATGTTGAATAAAATAAATCATAAAAATCTCTTCCCATTTTTGTTTTTGAATCATCAACAACAATTCCGCTCATTAAACTCAATGCGGTTTCTTTGATTGGAATCACATCTTCTGTAATAATCATCACAGAATCTTTTGTTATCAGCCGATTTTCTATTTCGTCGCGTATGAAAAGGATGGCTGTAATTGTTTGATATTGTGTCTGATTGACTGTTGCTGAAGAAAGGCTTTTAAATTCGTCTGGTCCTAAAGTAAACTTCCCTTTTTGCTGGTTGATAGATAGGTTTTTATCGTTATCTGTTTTTTTTACCAGCAATAAATAATCTAAATTATAATGGTAAAGTCCATTGTTTTGAACCGTCGGACGAAATGTAATGAGGTCTTCCGATGTTACCGCTTCAATTTTAGCTATGATCAAACTATCTCTTCCGTCTTGCCCTTTTGAAACAGAGGTTATTAGTAAGAAGCACAGTAATAAGAGCGTTTTTAAGCAGTTCATTAGTAGTTTCTTATGATGATACTTCTGTCGTTCCCTTGCACATTGATGGACATGTTTTCAATAATACTGTTGTTTCCATATACTTCAATGTAATTGTTGATACCTTCCATATTTACATTTAGATTTGAAGGAATTAATTTGGATGATTCGGTATAGTAAAGCAACTGATGCTCGCCAGTTTGTTGCACTTGCATTTGTTGGCTTTCTACATTCACAAGGTTGTTATCACCAATTTGGATTACTTGACTAGTTGCATAACCGTTGATTCTTTGAAGCATCAGGGTTTCGTGATGTTGTGTTTGGTCTTTAGTGTAATCTATAGTCGGTTGCTTATCAATCTCTTGTGCGTTAATACTCATCATACATAAAAAAAATCCGATACTTAAAAATATTGTTTTCATAATCTAAATAATTTAAAGGTTAGATAAATTTAAACTGTCCCGTAAACAGCCTGTTTACAGGACAGTTTTTTTTAAACTAATTCAGATTGTGAATTCTGAATTTATTTATGAAAAGAATTAGTTAGATTGATTAACTGTGATTGAATTTCCGTTCCCAAACTGACCTCCAAAATGGAAGTTGTTTGCTCCTGATTGAGTAACTGTAGCAGTGTTCATATCGCCCCATTGTATGTTTAGAGCTGTATGGTCATTGCCTAATTGAGAAGTTATAACATCATTTTCAGTTCCGAATTGCGTAATCCCAATAAGGTTTTGATCTCCAGTTTGAGATACATTAGATTCGTTTTGGCTTCCAAACTGTGAGATAAAAGTGCTGTTGTCGTCGCCCATTCTATAACTATTAGATTTGTTTTGGCTTCCATCTTGATCGATGCTAACAAAATTACGTTCACCGTGTGTGAATTCAGTTGCGGAATTTTTGAATCCGTCTTGAGCAACTATTAAAGTGTTGAAGTGTTGTGATTGTTGGCTGGAAACTCTGTTCTCGTCTCCTAACTGAGTTACGGTAGCTTCATTATTGTTGCCACTTTGTTTTAAGAGAGAGTAGTTGTCATTACCATCTTGAAATGCATTAGCAAAATTAAAATCACCCCACTGTCTAATTTCAGATGAGTTGTCGTCACCTAATTGCTCAACAAAAGCTTGGTTGTTATGATAATTATTGGTTAGGTTGTCTCTAAATCTTGTAACAATGGAACTATTATCGTTTCCTTCTTGATAAACATCTGCCATATTATTATTACCAACAGTATTTTCTTTTGCGTAGTTTCCATTACCTATTTGTTCGATGTCAACTTCGTTTCCATGTCCTCTCTGACGAACATTAGCCTCGTTATTATACCCATCTTGAAAAACATAAGCATCATTATTTCTAATTCTTTGATCTACGACAACTTCATTAGAGTTACCTAATTGATGAACTTCTGAAGTTTGCTCAAGGTTAGTTTGTATAATTGAAGCTTCATTGTCCCCTCCATTTTGGAATATTAATGACGAATTATCTCTCATGCCATTTTGATTTACATCAGCAGTATTTCCATCTCCACGTTGCTCTGTATAAGCAAAGTTGCCTGGTGTTTGGGTATTTTTTTGAAAAACAGTAGTGGAGTTATTATCTCCAACTTGTAATAAAGTACTTGTATTTTCGATTCCATCCTGAGTAATGTTACCCGTATTGTTGATTCCGAACTGTGCTGAAGTACTCAAGTTCTCATCCCCTGTTTGAGAAACAGTTGATGTGTTCTCATCTCCCCATTGTAGTAAGTAATTCTCATTCGAATCACCATCTTGGGTTGTTGTTGCGATGTTGTCATTACCACTTTGGGCTGATACATCGCGATTGTCTTGTGCCATGGCAGTAGTTGTCATAAGAAAAGCTACGGCAGCACTTAGTACTAATTTTTTCATGATATTTATAATTAAATGTTTTTTTATTTTAATTAATTAAGTGTTACATTCTAAATAATACTCCTTAGAATATAAAAAGCATTAATTAGACTGTGTAACTGTAAGCGTATTTCCATTCCCAACTTGTGATCCAAAATGAAATTGGTCTGCTCCTGATTGAGTAACTGTAGCTGTGTTAAGGTCTCCCCATTGTAAATTCATAGCTGCATTGTTCGTTCCGGATTGCATTATATTTGCTGTATTTTCATTGTTTAACTGAACCAGCAAAGATTCGTGTGAAGAGCCAGTTTGGGTAATGGTTCCAAGATTTTCATTGCCAAATTGGAAGATTGTGCCCTCGTTGCTATGATTTGCGGCCAAAAGAGAACCGTTTTGTGTAATAGTAGCCTCGTTGTCATTTCCAAACTGACCGATTAACGCTTCATTTTCTGAGCTTCTAAGTGTTTGATTTATAGTAGCTTCGTTTGAATTTCCAGCTTGAGTTATAGTAGCCTTATTGTCGAAGCTGTTAAATGCTTGATTTACTATCGCTTCATTCAAATCTCCAGATTGAAAAACTGTAGCTTCGTTATTTTCAGATGACGAGAATAAACCTGTGCCAATTTGATTTACAGTAGCTTCATTTGAGCTTCCTATTTGATCTATTGTTGCTTCGTTGTCATTAGATGCTAATGATTGATTCACAGTAGCTGTATTGTTTATTCCATCTTGCCCAATAGTAGCTGTATTCCAATCTGAACGCAATGTTTGGTTTACAGTAGCAATATTGTCATCACCTTCTTGATGGATATCTGCATCATTATTGTTAGCAAATACAGTTTGATTTACAGTAGCATTATTTAGGTTTCCGATTTGATCAATGTCTGAAGTATTAGTATTCCCTAATTGATTTACAATAGCATTGTTGTCATTTCCTTTTTGGTTTACATCTGATTTGTTGTCATTTCCTCTTTGATCAATGTCGGAAACGTTATCATTACGGTTTTGAATAATCATCGACTCGTTTTCATTACCGTTTTGATATACGTAAGCACGGTTATCATCAGCACTGTTTCCAGTTCCGTTTCTTTTTACTTCTGAAAAATTACTGTCGCCAATTTGAGTCATTTCCGAGTAGTTGCGATTAGCACGAGTATCCGTCTCTATTGCATCATTATCATTACCGGTTTGGCTAATGATTACTTCATTTGCTTGCCCATTATGCGTGACATAAGCAAAGTTGTAGTTTCCTGATTGCGTAACTAGAGCATCATTGTTTCTAATTCTTTGAGAAACAATAACTTCGTTGAAGGTTCCTGTTTGATGAGTTTCAGAAACATTCTCAAGGTGCGTTTGAGTGATCGAAGCATTGTTATCTTCTCCCTCTTGGAATACAATTGATGAATTGTTTTCTCGTCCGTCCTGACTTACATCAGCAATGTTTCTTTCTCCATGTTGCTCAGTGTAAGCAAAGTTACCTGGAAAATGTGTGTTTTTTTGTAGAACGGTAGCAGTGTTATCAACACCTGTTTGTATTAAAGCACTCGTATTGTCCTTGCCTCCCTGAGTAATGTCACCTGTATTATTGGTTCCAAACTGAGCTGAAGTACTCAAGTTCTCGTCCCCTGTTTGAGAAACAGTTGATGTGTTGTCATCTCCCCATTGTAACAAGTAATTCTCGTTAGAATCTCCTGCTTGGGTTGTCGTTGCAGCGTTATCTGTTCCATTTTGAACAGAATAATCGCGATTGTCTTGTGCCGTTGCTGTTGCCGTTGCTAAAAACGCTACAGCGGCGCTTAATACTAATTTTTTCATGATACTTTTTAATTAAATGTTTGTGAACCAAAGTTATTGGGTTTGAGTATTCCAGTCAATCACGGATTTCTGTGATTTTTGAAAAATACTCATAAACCATGAGAAGATTTTGAGCCGATAAAACAAGGTTAAGTTTCTTGTTTTTAGCTTGTTGGGTTATTTGATGGACGTTTGGTTAAAAAGTGTGAATTAATGTGACCTGTGTTTTTTTAACAGTTTGGTTCGTTTTTCAAAAGATAGAATAGTAATCCAAAAGGTGGTATTTAGGTCTTAAGAAAGGTTTAATCATAGATAAATAAGTAGGTATACAAAATAAATAGTACAATGTCTATGATATTTATCCTGTTTTGCATTTTTATTAATTGATAAATTTGTTTTGCAAACTTGATATAGACAGATGATCAAAGTTTTTATTAAATTTACCTAAAATATAAAAAACCTATCAAAATGAAATTAGATATAGCAGTAGCTCATATTATGAGTACAGATTTAAAAACGTTGACTAAGAATCAATCGCTTTATGAAGCGGAAAAGTTATTTAAAAAATATAAGATTCGACATTTACCAGTTGTTGATGGTGATGTTATAGTGGGGGTATTAAGTTATTCCGACCTATTAAAGATCAGTTATGCCGATGTTGCAGATGAAGAAGAAGATGTGGAATCAGTTGTGTATGATATGTTTTCAATTTCTCAAGTGATGGCAAAAGTTCCAGTAAAAGTTACTTCTGATACAACGATTAGAGAAGTTATTAAAATTTTAGCAAAACAGACGTTTCACTCATTACCTGTAGTTGAGAATGATGGTACTTTAGTTGGAATTGTAACCACAACCGATTTGTTGAATTATTTTTTGGAGGAAGATAAATAAAAGCTTTAATAAATACTTTATAGGTATCCTTTAAGCTAAGAGAAGTTCGATTGCACAGATTTCTTTGAAAATTTGAATTAGTCTGTGCATTCTTAAATCAAAAAAGGAGGGTAGATAAGCGAGATTCTCTTTTTCAAGGTTAAGTTTTTATAAAGCTTTGTTTTTACTATAAAGCTCCATTTCTATTTTTTCATCCAAACTCATTCCTCCAGGATTACATCCAGGCAAGCCCTCGGGTATTTCTATACCTTGTTTTTCGAAATGTTCTTGCCAAACTGGGAAAAAATCTTCAGAGCCAGGTTCTTTATAAGTCATGGGGAATAATTGAAAAAAAGCTTCGTTATTATTGGCGTATAAAAAGGCGTCGTATAACAGTTCCGAACAATAATACTTTCCGTTATCGTATAAGAAGTCAGCGTCGTACGCAACGCCTAATTGTTCTTCGCAGAATTCAGCTGCTAGCGGAATCAGATGGGAATATGAATCTGTAACGGATCCTTTGTAAATTTCGGCATTTCGATCTAAGAAATCACTTAATGGTGTTTTTACTACTCCTTTGCTGATGGCTTCGTAGACAAAAAAATCTTTGTCATTGTGAGAAAACACCATTCCCACATGATTGAAGTTTTTACCTTCATAACCTTCTGTTACTGCATTAATGGCGTCACACATGGCACCGCAGTTAAGGTTGATAAATAATAAATCTCCATTTTTAAGATTGTGGTTCTGAGCAAAAATAGCCGGAGCCATCAATAAAGTAAGAAGTAATTTTTTCATTATTAAATATGATCGGTTTCTTGAAAATTCGGATTGTACTTTTTCTCAAATTCGAGAGGTTCTTGGGCGTTATCTACCGAAAAAGCCCCAATTTTAGTTCTTCTCAAGGCGGATAAATGTCCACCAGAATGCAAAGCTTTTCCAAAATCATAAGCCAATGAACGAATGTAGGTTCCTTTACTGCAAACTACTCTAAAATCGACCTCAGGTAAATCAATCCGAGTAATTTCAAATTCAGTTATCTCTATCGTTCTTGCTTTAATTTCTATTTCTTCACCAGCGCGGGCATGTTCATATAAACGTTTTCCATCTTTTTTAATGGCTGAAAAAATCGGAGGATATTGTTCTAATTCACCAATAAATTGCAGGCGGGTTGCTTCAATCAACTCCTCTGTTATGTGATCTAATGGAAATGTCTCATTGACTTGTGTTTCTAAATCATAAGAGGGTGTGGTGGCCCCTAAGGTTATTGTTCCTGTGTATTCTTTAAGCAAACCTTGTAATTCAGAAATTCGCTTTGTAAATGCTCCAGTACAGATAATCAATAATCCTGATGCTAACGGATCTAGAGTTCCTGCATGCCCGATTTTGAATTTCTTGGGTAATCCCAAGTTTTTAATCAGTGTGTATTTTAATTTATTTACTGCCTGAAACGAAGACCAAGTCAGTGGCTTGTCTATCAATATAATTTGCCCTTCTTGAAATTGTTCTTTGGTCAACATCATTTTATAAAAGTATAAACTATAACAAATAAGCCCATTGCCGTACAATAATATGAGAAATACTTCAATTTCGCTTTTTTCACAAAGTCAATCATCCATTTACAAGCAAATAAACCTGATAAGAAAGCTGCTACAAAACCAACAAACAGCGGTAGAAAATCAAAATTAAAAGAAGAAGTACCTGCAGCGTTGGCATCGAAATACATTTTTGCAGTCGCACCCAAAATCAAAGGTAGTACCATTAAAAATGAAAAACGAGCAGCTTTTGATTTGTCATTTCCTAATAAAATAGAAGTTGAAATGGTTGTTCCAGAACGTGAAATTCCAGGTAACAAAGCCGCAACAGATTGCGCCAAACCAATGATAAAACTGTCTTTATAACTAATGTCTTTTCCCGTATTTTTAGCTTTATCTGCAATGTACATCAAGAATGCAGTAATTAGCAACATGAAACCCACTAGTCTCAGGTTTGAAAATAATTCCTCTAAGGTGTCTTTAAGCAAGATTCCAACAAGTGCTGCCGGTATCATTGAAAGTGCAATTTTTAAGGAAAATTGAAATTCTTCGTTCCATTTGAATTGAAACAAACCTTTGATGATTTGAAAAATATCTTTTCTAAATATTACAATTGTACTCAACGCTGTGGCAAAATGCAATACAATGGCAAAGAGAAGGTTTTCTTCTTCAGAATATTTTAAACCCAAAATCTCTTGGGCAATCACAATGTGACCACTCGATGAAACAGGTAAAAATTCGGTTAATCCTTGAACGATTCCAACGAGGAGTGCTTTGATGATTTCTGACATTAAGCTTCTTTTTTAGGCGTATGAAAAATGGAGAAAATACAAACGGCGAAACCGATAAAAATAACAGTAGGTGCCAATCTAATACGTCTGAAATTAAATACTTCGTAATTAAAAACATTTGGGTCGGTACTGTTTCCTCCCGACATTAAAAGAAATCCAATGCCAATTACAGCGATACCGCAAAGAAGCAGGATGTAGTTTTTTCTTTCAAATAAAAAAGTAGGTTTAGTTTTCTTTTCCATATTGTTGTTTTAATATAAATCGTCTGATTTTAAGTTTAAAAAACGTTGAGTTGCAAAATAAGTACTGATCCAAGTAATGATGATGCCTACAATAAAAATTCCAGCAATAACAATTCCCAATGCTCTATAATCACTCATTAGTTCAAGAGTGGGAAGTTGCTTGTCTACATAATAAGTCAACAATAAAACAGCAATTGCAGCAAGTACAGAACCAATCAATCCTAAATTAATACTTCTCAATATAAACGGTCTTCTGATAAATGATTTAGTTGCACCCACCATTTGCATCGTTTTGATAATAAATCTGTTAGAATAAACCGAAAGGCGAAGCGAACTGTTGATCAATAGCATTGAGATCAAAGCAAATGCAGCACTAATAATCAATACCCAAGACGTTACACGCTCAACATTATCATTAACCAAGGATACCAATTCTTGATCGTAAATGACATCTTCTACTAATGGATTTTCTTTAAAAGTTAGTTCAATGTTTTTGATAGAATCTTTTTGTACATAAGCACCGTGCAAATGAATGTCGAAAGAATGTTGCAAAGGATTATAACCCAAAAAATGTACAAAGTTTTCTCCTAAGGTTTTTTGATGTTCTTCTGCAGCCGAATCTTTATGAACAAAAGTAACATCCTTTAAGTAATCTTGTGTTTGAATTTCTACTTGAAGTTTCTCTAAATCTTCATCAGAAATTGCATCCTTGAAGAAAATCGTCATAGGAATATTTTCTTTAAACGTATTTGAGATTTTTTCCGCGTTAATGACAAACATTCCCAAGGAACCCAAGAGAAATAACACCAAGAAAATACTCAGAATTACCGAAAAATAAGAGGAAATCAATCTCCTTTTTTGAAATTTTTCATATGAATTTGACATATACGACTGCTTTTTTGAAAGGGTAAAAATACTAAAGAAAATCTTTATCACAAGAACCTTTAAGGAAAATTTGTTATTTCATTGAAAAGCAAGCACTGGATTGGAGAGAGTTTTAGGTATATATACAAATAAATCCGACGGTTAGGTCGGATTGAGTCGAAGTTTGATTGTGCTTACATGAATGTATATTCATTATTAATTTGATAATAAACAGGAATTAAATAATTCTGTGAATCCTGTGTATAGGTATCGTAACTCCTTTTTTCAAAACGATATGAACAGGAGTAACAGCCCAAACCGTAGTATTTGTTACTAAGGTTTCTTTGTCGTCTTCGAAAAAGATTTCAATTTTAGTTTGATCTATATTGCCTATCGCCATAGCTTTTTCTAAATCGCGTTTGCGTTGTGAAATTTCATGCGGATCAGTTAAAACATCATTAGCAGGAAAGATCAATCCTTCGATATCTTCTTTTTCAATTGGTTTAAATGCTACATTCATCATGTTTTCGTGTATTAGTGTTTTCCTAATCAAAATAAAAACAAATATATTGTTTTTTTTTCTTAACAAACTAAGGTTTGATAAAAAAAGAAGCAAATCTAGCTGTCAGATACACTAAAATCTTGAACATGAAGTATGATTTACTTAAAAATTTGCATGATAAAACTAATAGATTTGAATATTTTGAATCATCCAGTTTATCTAAGTTCACTAAATGGTTTTTTCCTATGATAGCCTGTTGTTTAGGAAGTTATTCCAATTAAAACAAATTTTCATCGAGTTGATTGTTCAGATGTTATAAATCCTAAATGAAAAGCGTAAATCAGAAAAAGTATACCAGTGTTTTGTAGTGATTATTTCATTTTTTTGAGATGCATAATAATTTGTAATCATTAGAAAATGAGATTTTCATAAAAGAATAACCTCGCATTTCATGACATCTACTTTTAGGTGGAATAATATTCTCTACTACACAAAGATTTCTTAAATTTGCTCTTTAATTTTTTGAGTGAAATATTAAATTAAAACTCTGAATTTCAAATCTAAAACATCCGTAATGAAATATTATCCAAACGAAATCGAAGCCAAATGGCAGAAATATTGGGAAGAAAACCAAACTTTTAAAGCTGATAATCATTCAACAAAACCAAAATATTATGTGTTAGATATGTTTCCTTATCCATCGGGAGCAGGATTACACGTTGGGCATCCACTAGGGTATATCGCCTCAGATATCTATGCACGTTACAAACGCCACCAAGGATTTAATGTTTTACATCCGCAAGGTTACGATTCATTTGGATTGCCTGCAGAGCAATACGCTATTCAAACTGGGCAACATCCAGCTGTTACTACCGAAACAAATATTACTCGATACCGCGAACAATTAGATAAAATTGGATTTTCATTTGATTGGAGTAGAGAAGTGCGCACTTCGAACCCAGATTACTACAAACACACCCAATGGATTTTTATTCAATTGTTCAATTCTTGGTATAACAACGATTCTAATAGAGCAGAAAGCATATGTACATTAATTGATGTTTTTTCGAAAGAAGGAAATGCAAAAGTAAATGCTGTTGCCGATGAAAATATCGACATTTTTTCTGCTGATGAGTGGAATGCAATGTCTGCCGATGCACAAGAAACAATTTTATTAAAATACCGATTAACATATTTAGCAGAGACAGAAGTAAACTGGTGTCCGGCTTTAGGAACTGTTTTAGCAAACGATGAAATCATCAACGGTGTTTCAGAGCGTGGAGGTCATCCTGTAATTCGTAAAAAAATGACCCAATGGTCGATGCGAATTTCAGCGTATGCAGAACGTTTATTACAAGGTTTAGAAACAGTAGATTGGTCAGAATCTATTAAAGAATCGCAACGTAACTGGATTGGTAAATCTGTTGGTGCTTCTGTAACTTTTAATGTAAAAGAATCAGACGCAACTATCGAAGTTTTTACAACACGTCCTGACACAATTTTTGGTGTTAATTTTATGACATTAGCTCCAGAACACGAATTGGTTGCAAGTATCACAACTCCAGAGCAAAAAGAAGCGGTACAAGCGTATATCGAAGCTACAGCAAAACGTTCTGAGCGTGAGCGTATGGCCGATGTTAAAACCATTTCGGGTGTATTTACCGGAGCGTATGCAGAACATCCGTTTACAAAAGAGCCTGTTGCTATTTGGATTGGTGATTATGTTTTAGCAGGATACGGAACAGGTGCGGTGATGGCGGTTCCTTGTGGAGATGAGCGCGATTATGCGTTTGCAAAACATTTTGCAGGAACAACCGGAATGCCAGAAATGATTAATATTTTCAATCAAGATATTTCAGAAGCTGCTTTTACAGAAAAAAGTGGTTTCGAATTACAAAATTCTGATTTCTTAAACGAATTAGATTATAAAGCAGCTACAACAAAAGTAATTGCAGAATTAGAAGCGATTGGTCAAGGAAAAGCAAAAGTAAATTACCGTTTACGCGATGCTGTTTTTTCTCGTCAACGTTATTGGGGTGAACCTTTCCCAGTTTATTACGTGAACGGATTGCCAAAAATGATTGATGCCAAACACTTACCAATTGTTTTACCAGAAGTAGAAAAATATTTACCAACCGAAGATGGTCAGCCACCATTAGGAAACGCTGCTGTTTGGGCTTGGGATACCGTAAATAATAAAGTAGTAGAAAATTCAAAAATCGACAATCAAACTGTTTTTGAATTAGAATTGAATACCATGCCAGGTTGGGCAGGTTCGTCTTGGTATTGGTTGCGTTATATGGATGCAAATAATACAGATGAATTTGCTTCTCAAGATGCGATCAATTATTGGGAAAATGTAGATTTATACATTGGTGGTAGCGAACACGCAACAGGTCACTTATTGTATTCGCGTTTTTGGAATAAATTCTTAAAGGATAGAGGATATGTTCCTGTTGAAGAGCCTTTCAAAAAATTGATCAACCAAGGAATGATTTTAGGTACTTCGGCTTTTGTTTACCGAATTGACGGAACAAATACGTTTGTATCTAAAGGGAAAATTGAAGATCATAAAGTTCAACCAATTCATGCGGATGTTTCTCTTGTAAACGCTTCTTCAGAATTAGATGTTGAAGGATTTAAAGCTTGGAGACCCGATTTTGCGAATGCTGAATTTATTTTAGAAGATTCAGGAAAATACATCGTAGGCCACGAAGTTGAAAAAATGTCGAAATCGAAATTCAACGTGGTTAATCCAGATGATATTGCTAATGAATATGGAGCCGATACCTTGCGTTTATACGAAATGTTCTTAGGACCATTAGAGCAAGCAAAACCTTGGAATACTGCCGGAATTACTGGGGTTTTTGGTTTCTTAAAAAAACTTTGGAGATTGTATGCAGACGACAATGGAGTTGTTGTTACAGACGAGGAACCAACAAAAGAGATGTACAAATCGTTGCATAAAACCATTAAAAAAGTAACCGAAGATATCGAGAATTTCTCGTTCAATACATCGGTTTCTCAGTTCATGATTTGTGTAAACGAATTGTCGCAACAAAAATGTAACCATCGAGCTATTTTAGAACCATTGGCTGTAGTTATTTCTCCGTATGCGCCACATATAGCAGAAGAATTATGGAGTTTGTTAGGACACGAAGGTTCTATTTCTAAAGTCACTTTTCCTAAATTTGAAGCTTCACATTTAGTAGAAAGTTCTAAGGAATATCCAGTTTCGTTTAATGGAAAAATGCGCTTTAAAATCGAATTGCCTTTGGATTTAACTGCAGAAGAAATCGAAGCAATTATCATGGCAGATGAAAGAACACAAGCACAACTTCAAGGAAAAACTCCTAAGAAGGTAATTATCGTTCCTGGTAAGATTATTAATTTAGCAGGGTTTTAGAAAAACAAAGAAGCCGTCTCGATACAATATTTCGAGGCGGTTTTTTTATTTTTATTTTTTTTGGGATTTTTTTACGATAGGATTGTCATTTTCTTAAAAACGCACATGCTGCTTCGGATTTATGCA
>Ga0265293_10002728_pt1 | contig 34458 bp, 28 predicted proteins | sample Munlanlewell138R_FD_192505 | JGI IMG/M metagenome (GOLD analysis project Ga0265293, IMG submission 192505) | Leachate microbial communities from a municipal landfill in Southern Ontario, Canada - Leachate well 138R | ecosystem: Engineered > Solid waste > Landfill > Unclassified | place: Canada... | reverse complement strand
TTTAAAAACGAATATGATCGTAGGATGAAGGAATATATGAGCCTTCCATGGGGTGGTTAAAATGTTTAAAGTAGGTATTATTACAGCCAGCGACAAAGGTTCAAAGGGAGAAAGAGAAGACAAATCGGGACAAGTAATTGCTGAAATAGTAAGGACAAAGGGATATACCATAGAAAAAAAGATTATAGTTCCTGATGAAGAAGATGCAATATTTGAAGAAATAATTAATATGGCAGACAACTTAAAGGTTGATTTGATTTTAACCACTGGTGGAACAGGCTTCAGTCCTAGAGATGTGACGCCAGAGGCTACAATCCGTGCATGTAATAGGATGGCCAATGGAATAGCAGAGGCCATGAGATTTTATAGCCTTAGTATTACACCTAGGGCTATGTTATCTAGGGCAGTATCAGGTATTAGAAATAAGACTTTGATAATCAATTTGCCTGGTAGCCCAAAAGCAGTTAAGGAATCCTTAGAATATATAATAGATAGTGTAGATCATGGCCTAGAGATATTGACTGACAAAGCCCATGACTGTGGGAGACAATAGGTACCCTTATTTTTGTTTGGACTCTGAATTGTCCATTGTTTATGAGGTGATTTTATGGAAAAATTTGGTACAGCCATAATATTGGCAGGTGGCAAAAGCTCTAGGATGGGCTTTGACAAGCAATTTCTTAAAATAAATGAGAGAAGGCTAATGGATTCTTTAGTACACAAGCTAAAGGATGAATTTGAAGAAATAATTATTGTCACCAACAAACCAGAATATTATATAGGGCTGAGCCACAGAATAACTAAAGATATTATTGAGGACAAGGGACCCTTAGGAGGTATTCATGCAGGGCTTAAGCTTTCCTCATCCCAGTATGCCTTTGTAGTTGCCTGTGACATGCCTAATATGAATATTGACTATATTAGATATATGAAAAAATCTATTGGAAATAGAGATTTGGATGGTTGTGTAACCAAATTTGGTGATTGGATAGAGCCCTTTAGTAGCTTTTACTCAAAGGATATAGTAGAACAAATTGAAAATCATCTAAAATCTAACTTTAGGTCTATTAATTCCTTGCTAAAAAATTTAAATATCTGCTATATAGATGAAAATAAGGCAAGGGAGTTTAGTCCTAACTGGGATATGTTTTTAAACTTAAATACTAAGGAAGATTTAAATAAATATCTAGAAAATCTAGTAAACTAAGGTGATATAGATGAAAACTACTAAAGAAGTCCAAATATTAAGAGTAAGGGGCAATGACATTTCTAAAGAAGAGGATACTCTAATTTTGGAATATCCCTTTACTATATTCTTAGATGATAATGAAGTCATAACCCTTTTGTGTAGTCCAAAATCCTTAGAGGAACTTGCAATAGGGTTTCTTTTTTCTGAAGGATTTATAGATGACATCTCAAATATAGAAAAAACTCAAATAGATGAAGAAAAGGGCATAGCTTATGTATATGCAAAAGAAAGAAAGGCTTTAGCTGAAAAACTTCAAGGAAAAAGAACCATAACCTCTGGATGTGGAAAGGGGACACTTTTCTATAATGTTTTAGACTCCTTTAAATCTAAAAAAATAGAAAGGCCCTTAGATATTGAAGTGGAAGAAATCAAAGCCTTGATAAAAGACTTTAATCGCAAATCAGAATTGTTCTTGACCACAGGAGGAGTACATAGTTGTGCTTTATGTAGTAAATCTGATATACTAATATTTGAGGAAGATATTGGAAGACACAATGCCCTAGATAAAATCCTTGGGAGAGCATTGATGGATAATATGGAACTATCTGACAAGCTAGTCTTGACAACAGGAAGAATATCTTCTGAAATGCTAATAAAAGTAGCTAAAAGAGGAATTCCCGCAATAATTTCCAGGTCTGCTCCTACCAGCCTTTCAGTTGAATTGGCTAGGGAGTTAAATATAACAGTAGTAGGATTCGCAAGAGGAGAAAAAATGAACATTTATTCAAGTTTTCCGAGCTTTAACTTCTAAAACGGGACAGGGGCCCAGGAGTTGTGTCCCAGATATCCAGTCATGAAGTAAAAGCCTATAGGCATAGAAAGAAATTCCTATGCCTCCCGTGTTTGGAAAGGAAGATGTATTAACAGCCTTTCTTTAGGCTGCTTTTTTTCTCAAAAATTTAAAGGAGAGTGGTATTTATGAAAAAATCTTTAGTATTATTAATTGCCCTCTTGCTAATCATCACTACAGTTGCATGTGCACCAAAGACAGAAGCGCCAAAGGAGCCAGAGGTAACTCAAGGACCAGAACAAACTCCAGAGCCAGCACCAGCACCAGTAGAGCCAAAGAAGCCAATAATCCTATCAACAACTACATCTACCCAAGACTCAGGCCTACTAGATTTTTTACTTCCAATATTTACTGAAGAAACAGGTATAGAAGTAAAGACTATTGCAGTGGGAACAGGTAAGGCCTTACAAATGGGTAAGGATGGAGAAGCAGATGTACTTTTAGTACATGCTAAGGCAGACGAATTAAAGTTTGTAGAAGAAGGTCATGGAACAGAAAGACATGATGTAATGTACAATGACTTCATATTAGTAGGTCCAAAGGGCAAGGTATTACCTTCCCAGGAAAACTATCCAAATGATATTATTGAAGGACTTAAAGCTATATCAGCCCATGGAGCAAGATTTGTATCTAGAGGAGACGATTCAGGTACACATAAGAAGGAGCTAAGCATATGGAAAGTAGCAGGTATTGAACCAACAGGAGATTGGTATCTTTCAGCAGGTGCAGGAATGGGAGATGTACTTAAAATAGCTAGTGAAAAACAAGGCTATACTATTACAGATAGGGCTACTTATTTAAGTATGAAAGATACTCTTGATTTAGATATCATAATAGAAGGGGATGAAAACTTATTTAATCAATATGGAGTAATTCCAGTAAATCCAGATAAGAATGCAAACATCAATAGTGAGGGTGCTATAGAATTCATGAACTGGATGATTTCTGAAAGAGGACAATCCTTAATCAAAGAATTTGGCGTAGAAGAATACGGACAGCCATTATTTATACCAAATGCAGAGTAGAGATAGTGAATAACTATTTTAAGGGTGGGCAAAAACTATGGATTATATTTTACAGGGATTTAGAGAAGCTATTAATTTATTGATTACTCTAGATAGAGAAGTGCTACGAATAGTACTTTTATCTATTATAGTGTCTACTTCTGCCACAGTTTTTGCCTCAATCATATCTATTCCCATAGGTGTATATCTAGGTATTAAAAAATTTAAAGGGAAAAGATTGTTTTCTAGAATCACATATACAATGATGAGTATACCTTCTGTAATAGTAGGACTAGTAGTAGCCATAATCCTATCAAGAAGGGGCCCCTTTGGATTTCTAGATATGCTTTATACTCCAAAGGCCATGATAATCGCTCAAACTTTATTGGTTATGCCATTAAATTTTGGTCTTACCTATGGATTATCTAAAAGTAGGGGAGAAGCAATCGAAAAGGTGGCCTTTACACTGGGGGCCAATAAATGGCAGAGCGTAGTTCTAATCATTAGAGAATTAAATGTAGATATTTTGGTAAATATAGCCACAGCATTTTCAAGGGCAATTTCAGAAGTAGGGGCTGTAATGATAGTTGGAGGTAATATAAAGGGACATACAAGAGTTATTACCACCACTATTTCTATGATGAATTCAATGGGAGATTATCCTATGGCCATAGCCTTAGGATTAGTCCTATTACTCATATCCTTTGTCATACATAGCATTATTTACTCCTACAGTCAGGAGGATTGATTATGGAAATAAGGATAGAAAACCTAGAAAAATACTATGGTGAAAGAAAAATATTAGATATTAAGGAATTAACCATAGAAAAAGGTAAAATCACTGGTATTACAGGCCCAAACGGTTGTGGAAAGACTACTTTACTCAACATAATAGCTGGCTTAGATAAAGAGTATATAGGTAAAATCACATATGATGGAGCTAAACTAGATAGGAATATTATTAATAATATGACCACAGTCTTTCAGAAGCCCTATCTTTTTAAGAGAACAGTTTATGAAAACATTGAATACCCTTTAAAGATTAGAGGAATAAACAAATCTGAAATGAATACTTTAATTTTAAATACTATAAAGAGTTTAGAAGTAGAAAATCTAAAGGATAAAAAGGCACATCTCCTATCTGGGGGAGAGTCCCAAAAAATTGCACTGGCTAGAGCCCTAGTATTTAGACCCCAACTTTTGCTTTTAGATGAACCTACATCTAATATAGACCCAGAATCCATTGAAGTATTAGAAAGAGAAATACTAAGATTTAATGAAGAAACTGGTGGAACTGTAGTCATAGTAACTCACAACCTAGAACAATCTAAGAGATTGGCCCATAGAATAATAGAGATGTAAGATGAAGGAAAACCTTTTACATCTCTATTACTTTAATAAGAGGAGATGACTTTGATTAAATTCTACAAATATTGAATTTTTAGATTTAATATTATGTGCATCATAATCTTTTTTAGAAAGCTCTAGATAAATCACAGATTTATTATTAGATAGTACAATGGTATAGGTTAATAAATTCTCTATTTTATTTAAGATTTTTAAATTTACCATATTTGGTCCCTGCGTATCATGGGTAATATTTATATGATGAGTGTGTATGCCAACATAACTAATATCATCTCCTATAACTTTATCTAACTCCAACTCCAAATTCCAATCTATGGCATAAATCCTGTTAGCGCCTATTTTTTTCACTTTAGAAATATTCTTATATCCAGTTAATTGGGCAGCGTTAAGGGTCTTAGGATTAAGAAACAATTCTTCCTTTTCATCTATTTCTTTTATTTTTCCATCATTTAATATTGCAACCTTATGACAGATTCTATAGACCTCGTCTTTGTTATGGGACACATATAGGGTACTGCCCTTGTGTTTGTTTAAGACAGATATAAGTTCCTCTTCCATTTGCCATTTTAAATGCTCATCTAAGGCAGAAAAGGGCTCATCTAATAAAATTATCTCTGGCTCATTCACTAACATTCGAGCTAAGGCCACCCTCTGCTGCTGTCCGCCAGATAGCTGATGAGGATAATTATCTTCTAATCCTATTAAAGAGAAGTCTTTAATCTTTTTACTTACTATTTCCTTTCTATTCGGTGAATTCTTAGGTACTCCAATAAGTATATTTTCCCACAGTGTCATATTAGGAAATAGGGCATAACTTTGAAACAAAAGCCCTACCTTTCTAGCCTGAGGCAATAAATTGATTTTTTTCTTGCTATGGAAAAGAACTCTGTTATTTAAAATGATTTCACCTTCATCAGGAGTTTCCACTCCAGCAATACATTTTAGTGTCATGCTTTTCCCACAACCAGATGCCCCTAAAAGACCTAATATTTCCTTATTTATATGAAATTCCACATCCAACATAAAATTTCCTAATTTCTTCTTTATTTTCACATAGAGTATGATTAATCCACTCCCTTACCTAGTTTTTGAAACCTAGAGCCCTCAAGACTGTTCATAAGAATAATTGAAACAAAGGAAATCACAACCATCACAGCAACCCATTTATAAGCTAAGATCCTATTACCAGCCTGAACAGCGCTATATACTGCGACAGCCATGGTTTGAGTTTTACCGGGTATATTTCCTGCCAACATTATGGTGGCCCCAAACTCCCCTAGTGCTCTAGCAAAGGCTAAGATTGTACCTGCCATAATACTAGAAAAGCTATTGGGAAGCATAACTTTTAATAGAATTGTATGTTCTCTTAACCCTAAAGTTCTTGCCACATAGATCATATTTCTATCTATATTCTCAAAGGCTCCCCTTACTGTTCTATACATCAAAGGAAAAGATACAACAGCAGATGCAATAATAGTGGCACTGCTGGAGAATACAATAGACTTGTCATATTGGATTAAGAATTTACCAATAACACTGTTTTTTCCTAGAAAAACCAAGAGAAAAAAACCAACTACAGTAGGGGGGAGTACTAGTGGAAGGGTCAGAAACCCATCCACTAATCCTTTAAGCCTTCTTAACTTTGTAGTTAGAAATGCAATGTATATACCTGATACAAAAGTTATTAAAGTTGCAATAGATGCTGCCCTTAATGATAATAACAGTGGAGAATAGGTCATAAGCTACCATTCCTTTCTATTTCATTGAAAAGCCATATTTTTCAAACACTTTTATAGCCTCTTCTGTAGATAGGAAATCTAAGAAAGCCTTTGCTCTATCAAGATTTTTAGAGCCTTCAACCACTCCTACTGGATAGCTAACTTCTTTATGACTTCCATCGGGGGCTTCAGCAATAATTTTAATTTGATCTGATGTATAGGCATCTGTAGCATAAACAATACCTAAGTCTACTTCACCACTTTCAACCCAAGTAAGTACTGTCCTAACATCACTGCCTAATACAAGTTTTTTATCTACCCTATGAGTTAAATCTAAGTTTGCAAATATTTCTTCACTGTATTGACCAACAGGAACACTGGCTGGATCCCCTATGGCAATCTTTTTTACTTCATCATTTCCCATATCTTCAAAGGAAGTTAGATTAAGGGTACTGTCTGTTGGAGCTATAAGTACGACTTTGTTCACTAGCAAAGTCTTAACAGTGCCATCAACAATATGACCTCCTTCGTCTAAGGCTTTCATTTGTTTTTGAGCAGCTGACATAAATATATCTACAGGCGCCCCCTCTTCTATTTGATTTTGTAGAGCACCAGAGCCACCAAAGGTGAATACTAAAGTGGTTTCAGGCTCTAGGGTCTTATAGACTGTAGCTATTTCACCTAAAACATCTGTTAAACTAGCAGCAGCTGATACTAATAATTCCACATTTTCCTGTTTCTTGCCACAACCTACCAGAGAAAAAATTAATAATACTACTACAAAAACAATAGATTTTTTAAAATTCATTTCATATCCTCCTTTTTTTCGTTAATCTCAAGTGAGAGGAACGAAAATATTTTTTATCGCCCTTTCGGGCGAAAAGTTCTAACCAAAATATTTTCTAAAAATTTTTTTTGCTTCCCTGTCTAATTCAGCAATAAAGGCCTGATACTTTTTTAATAAATCTTCTCCCTCCAGTGAGAGTTCAGACTTTCCACCACCAGCACCACCCTTTGTACTAATTATCAAGGGGAAACCTAGATCTTCTTCAGCATTTTTAAGTATTTTCCAACCCTTGCTAGAGGATAGTCCCATAAGGTTATAAGCCTTAGATAAGCTACCAGTTTCTTTTACTAGCTCCATAATTTTTGCCACTCCTGGGCCAAAGTCAGGATTTTCATAAAAAATCCTTGTCTTAATATGATAGTTCAAATTTTTTTTGGAACTATGCTCCATAGTACCAACTCCAAACATATTCTTAAGAGCATTATATTTCATGGATAGAGAAAATGCAAATATATTTTCAAAATATTAAGGAATAAATCCATTGACCTGAAAGTATAATCATATTATAATTATCGCAAATAGATTTATTAAATTATTCAGATAAAGGATGATTAATTTGAAAAAAATAAAAACAGAGGAAGCCATAGGGTCTGTTCTTTGCCATGATATTACTAGGATTGTAAAGGATGAAGTGAAGGATGCCGCCTTTAGAAAGGGACATATTATTAGGGAAGAAGATATACCTCTCTTGTTGTCCATGGGTAAGGATCATGTATATGTATGGGAGAATAAAGAAGGTATGCTTCATGAAAACGATGCAGCTTTAATGTTAGCAGATATTTGTATAAATCAATATATGACTACTACAGAAGTGAAGGAAGGAAAGATAGAGATCGTTGCAGATATAGATGGATTTTTTCAGGTAGATGTAGAAAAACTTTATGAAATAAATCTATCAGATGAAATGATGATAGCAACGAGAATGGGTAATCTTCCTGTAAAGGCTGGTGACAAACTGGCAGGTATGAGAGTTATCCCATTGGTAATAGAAGGAGAAAAACTGGAAAAGGCAAAGAAGATTGGTGGTCATAAGCCTTTATTAAAGATCACACCCTTTAGGAAACTAAATGTGGGAATAGTCACTACTGGTAATGAAGTTTTCTATGGAAGAATTGAGGACAAATTCACACCAGTAATAGAAAGAAAGATAAAAAACTTTGGACTAGAAATCATAAAGCAAATAACAGTCTATGATCATACTGACAAGATAAATGCAGCAATTTTGGAGCTTAAAGAAATGGGGGCAGAGCTTATTATATGTACTGGTGGTATGAGTGTTGACCCCGATGACTTAACACCAGCTGCTATTAAAAAGTCTGGAGCCCATATAGTGAGCTACGGGGCCCCTGTATTGCCAGGAGCCATGTTTCTTCTGGCCTACTTCCATGATAAGACTCCTATAATAGGAGTACCTGGCTGTGCCATGTATCATAAGACGACTGTCTTAGATATAGTGCTACCATATATATTGGCAGGAATTGAAGTAGACAAAAAACATTTAGCAAAATTAGGTTATGGTGGACTTTGTTTAAACTGCAGTATATGTGATTATCCTAACTGCCAATTTGGGAAAGGTGTATAGGATGGCAGAGATTAAATAAAAGGAGGAAGAAAAATGTCAAATATTTTATTGGATTCAGTTTTATTATCTAATGGAGAAACCATGGGATTTAGAAAGGTAGGAGAAGGTAGTAAAGCATTGGTGTTGATCCATGGCAATATGTCAACATCTAAGCATTGGGATACTGTTATGGAAAGTATGCCTAGTGAATATACTGTATATGCAGTAGACATGAGGGGCTTTGGAGCATCTACCTACAATACTAGGGCAAATTCATTGAGGGACTTTGCAGGAGATATTAAGCTTTTTGTAGATAAAATAGGCCTTGAAAAGTTTTCCTTGGCAGGTTGGTCAACAGGTGGTGGAGTTGCCATGTATTTTGCCATAGATTATCCAGAATATGTTGATCGGTTAATACTAGTAGAATCTGTAGGGATTAAAGGCTATCCTATGTTTAAAAAGGACTCTGCAGGAAAGCCTATTATCGGTGAATTCTTAAAGACTAAGGAAGATATAGAAGCAGATTTAGTACAAGTAGTTCCTATACTAAATGCATATAGGGATAAGAATAAGGTTTTGCTTAGGGCCATATGGGATGCTTCGATTTATACATTTAATAAACCTACAGAAGATAGGTACGAAGCATATTTAGATGCTATGCTAACTCAAAGGAATTTAGTTGATATAGATTATTCCTTAGTATATTTCAATATATCAGATGAACACAATGGGGTAGTGGAAGGAACTGGAGAAGTCCACAAGATTAAAGCTCCAACCTTAGTTATCCAAGGTAAAAATGACTATATAGTTCCTATGGAAATGGGAGTAGGAATAGCAGAAGGTATTGGTGAAAATGCTACTTTAGAGCTATTGGAAAATGGAGGGCATTCACCTATGACAGATGACCTTGATAGATTTATGAAACTCATATTAAATTTTATGAATTAAATATAAGGATTTGATTATTTAATAAACCATTGGAAAAGTCTCTTTGCGGTGTTGAAAGACTATACTTTTTCAGTGGTTTTTTATTTTCCCATGTAATAACTAATCCAAATAATGCTATAATAAAAACATAAACTTATTTAAGGAGAGGAGAAAAAATGAAAAAAAAGATTTTAATGTTAATAGTGTTAGCAATAGTTTTGACAGCGACTATATCTTGTAAGCCTAAGGAACAAGTTGAAGAAGTTGTTTTAGATAGATTTACTCTTGAAGAGTATAATTTAGATGTGGACGAAGGAAAGATTTATGGGACCCTTACTTTGCCTAAGGGAGAGGGGCCTTTTACAATGGCTCTAATAATTCAAGGTTCTGGCCCAACTGATAGAAATGGAAACAGTGGGTTGGCAGGCAAAAACAATAGCTTGAAAATGATTAGCGAAGCCCTTGTAGATGAAAATATTGCAAGCTTACGATATGATAAAAGGGGTATAGGTGAAAGCAAAGGTCTAGTTAAAAAGGAAGAAGATTTAGTTTTTGAGGACTATATTGAAGATGTTAAGCTTTGGATTGAAAAAATCAAATCTGACGGAAGATTTAACAAAATTGTAGTCATTGGTCATAGTGAAGGAGCCCTTATTGGTGCTGCAGCTACCCAAGATTCCCAGGTAGATGGCTATGTATCTGTGGCAGGAGCTGGTGAGAATATTTATAATGTATTGGGTAGACAACTAAAGGCACAAAGTGAAGAAGTCTATAACATGAGTATACCTATTATGGAGGAGTTAAAAAAAGGCAATTTAGTCCCAACTGTGGAGGAAGGGCTGTATATGCTTTTTAGACCATCTGTGCAGCCATATATGATTTCTTGGTTTAAATATGATCCAGTGGAAGTTATTTCTAAGATACATGTACCTATACTTATATTGCAGGGAGACAATGACTTGCAAGTCACTGTAGCAGATGCTGAAAGGTTACATGAAGCAGTCTCTAGTGAGTTAGTGATTGTAAAGGGAATGAATCATGTATTAAAAGATGCTCCTACTGATTCGGAAGGAAATCTAGGGACATATAATGACCCCACCTTAGAATTAAATCAAGAGTTTAAAGAAAAGTTGATTGAGTTTATAAAAGGGTTAGAATAAATGGAAGATAGTAATGTTCTTTGACACTTAAAATGTATAGAAAGGGGCCGAGTTATATGGATTTTTTTAAAGTAGTATCTGTGGAAGAAGGGAAGCGTTTGCTTATGGAAAATTTCAAGGACTATGAATTTCAAACAGAAGAAGTTGGCATCTTAGAAGCTTTAGATAGGATTTTGGCAGAGGATATCTACTCTAATATAGATGTTCCAGAGTTTAATCGATCCACCGTAGATGGTTATGCAATTAAAGTATCTGATAGTCATGGAGCCAGTGATTCTATTCCTAGTATTCTAAATATTTTAGGAGAAGTGAAAATGGGAGAAGAAGCAAGGGAGTCTATCTGTTCAGGAGAAACTTTATATGTGCCTACAGGTGGAATGATTCCAGTGGGAGCAGATGGAGTGATTATGATAGAAAATACAGAGAAAATGGATGAAACTACATTGCTAATATATAAACCCATATCTCAAGGAGAAAATATTATCTACAAAGGTGATGATATTAAAAAGGATGGCTTAGCCTTAAAAAAAGGAAGGAAGCTATCACCTGAAGCAATAGGAGTCTTAGCTGCATTAGGCATAGGAACGGTAAAAGTATATAAAAAGCCTAGGTTTTATATAATATCTACGGGAGATGAGATAATCCAAATGGATGAAGAACTTACCATGGGTAAAGTAAGAGATATAAATGGCTATGCACTTCATGGACTCATATCTAAACTTGGAGGACAAACTGTTGGCTCAACAATTATCAAAGATGATTATGATCTATTGAGAGAAGAGGTGGAAAGGGCCCTTGATATTTCAGATATTGTGCTTATTTCTGGAGGTAGCTCTGTAGGTACCAGGGATTATACCCATAAGGTAATAAACTCTTTCAATGGGAAGGGAGTTTTTGTCCATGGAGTATCAATTAAGCCTGGAAAACCTACTATAATGGGGGAGGGAAAAGGAAAGCTAATCTTTGGTCTTCCAGGACATCCCGTTTCTTCAATTATTGTATTTAAAACATTTTTAGAAGATTTTATAAATCGAAAACTAGGTATAAAACAAATTTTGCCAAGGGTGAATGCTATTATGGATTTTAACTTCCCCTCTGCTTCAGGAAGAACCACTTATCAGATGGTGAAGTTAGAAGAAAAGGACGGAGTGTACTATGCTAGGCCTACTTTTGGAAAATCTGGGATGATTAGCTTGTTATCAGAGTCTCAAGGATATATAATCATTGAAACCCATGAGGAAGGGATTAACAAAGGAGAAAAGAGGGAAACCTATTTACTATAGTGAATTGATTAATGGGGGGGATAAAAATGGATAGAAACACTTATATTGATAACATAGAAGTGGAGAAGGCTAAGGAGATTTATTTTAATAAACTAGATATTAACTTGGAGCCTGAAGAAATAAAGGTAGTAGATGCTTTAGACAGGATTACCTTTGAAGCTGTTATCGCAAAGATTTCTTCACCAAACTATAATGCAGCTGCCATGGATGGAATTGCAGTGAAGGCTTCTAATACATTTGGAGCCACTGAGTCCAATCCTCTGGTTTTAGAAATCAACAAAGATTTCATATATGTAAACACAGGAAATCAAATAAAAGAACCCTACGATGGGGTAATAATGATAGAAGATGTAATCGATCTTGGAAACGGAAAAGTTCAAATATTGAAATCAGCCTATCCTTGGCAACATGTAAGACAAATAGGTGAAGATATAGTAGCTACAGAAATGATACTACCATCTAGACATAGGATTAGACCTATAGATATTGGAGCGTTGATTTCAGGAGGAATAGAGGAGCTTAAGGTTTATAAGAAGCCTAAAGTAGGCATACTCCCTACTGGAACAGAGATAGTGGAGGAACTAAAGGATCTAGAAGATGGAAAGATCATAGACTCCAACTCTAGAGTTTTTGAAGCGCAAATAATTAAAGATGGAGGGATTCCCCATAGGTATCATCCTCATAAAGATGATTATGAGCTACTAAAAACAGCTATATTAAAGGGAGTAGAAGAAAACCACATACTCCTAATAAATGCTGGATCATCAGCAGGTACTACAGATTATACAGTAAGACTAATAAGAGAGCTTGGAGAAGTGGTAATCCATGGCATAGCTATGAAACCTGGGAAACCAACGATTTTAGGAATTATTAAAAATAAACCTGTCATAGGAATACCAGGCTATCCTGTTTCAGCCTATTTAGTATTAGATAACTTTGTAAGACCATTAATAGAGAAATATATTGGCATCAAAGAGGCAAACACTGAGTTTGTCAATGCAACTATTTCAAAAAGGATAGTATCATCTCTGAAAAACAAGGAACTAGTTCGAGTAAATCTTGGATATGTAAATGAAAGATTAGTAGCAACACCCCTATCTAGTGGGGCAGGTGTGACTATGAGTTTAGTAAAGGCAGATGGTATAGCAATTATTCCACAAAACTTAGAAGGAGTAGAGGCTGGAGACACAGTAGAGGTAGAGTTATTAAAGCCCCTATCAGATATAAAGAAAACAATTGTTTCCATTGGTAGCCATGACTTAATAATGGATCTAATAGGAGATATGCTACCTTTAACATCTGGTCATGTGGGAAGTATGGGGGGTATACTTTCCATGAAAAGAGGAGAATGCCATATATCACCAATTCATCTATTGGATGAGGATACTGGAGAATATAATATTAGCTATGTTAAAAGGTATTTTCAAGGGGAAAAAATGGCCATTATAAAAGGAGTAAAGAGACAGCAAGGATTTATTGTAGAAAAAGGAAATCCAAAAAATATTAAGGGCTTTAAAGATTTAACAAGAAAAGAAGTTTCTTATATTAATAGGCAAAGAGGTGCAGGAACTAGGATACTACTTGATTATCACTTAAAGGTTGATGGCATAGACTCTGAAGATGTGGCTGGATATAATAGAGAGATGACTACTCATATGGCAGTGGCAACTAGTGTGAAAACAGGAACTGCAACCACTGGTCTAGGTATTTATTCAGCAGCAAAGGCTTTAGGTCTAGATTTTGTAGATGTTACATTTGAAGACTATGATTTTTTAGTGCATTACAAAGCATTGGAGGATACAAGGATACAGGAATTTATACAAGTCCTAAGATCTAAAGAATTCCAAGACAGAGTAAACTCTCTAGGTGGCTACAAATTTGATAATACAGGAGAAATAATCATTGTTTAGCAAAATAATGACTGTCATATGACAATTTATAACTGGTCATATGACATGTAGTTTTATTATAATGTAAATATAGTACTTTTTTACTACTAAAGAAATGGAGGGGGTAAGGTGGAAAAGACAAGAATTATCATAGCTGATGATCAGACTCTAATGAGGGACGGCTTGAAAACCATATTAGAATTAGAAGATGATATGGATATAGTAGGCATTGCAGAAGATGGTAGGCAGGCCCATGAGTTAGTATTAGAGTTGAGACCGGATTTAGTTTTAATGGATATTCAAATGCCAGAAGTAAATGGAATAGAAGCTACTAAAATGATTAAAAGAGATTTTCCAAACACCATAATTATGGTCCTTACCACCTTTGATGAAGATGAATATATACTAGAAGCCCTTCGACATGGTGCCAGTGGGTTTCTTTTAAAGGATATACCAGGGGATAAATTGATTCAAGCCATAAGGGACTGTGCTAAAGGCCAATTTATGTTGCCCACCAATATAGCAGCTAAGCTAGTGGCAAATATTCCTCAAAGGGTAGAAACTGGCAAAATACCTATTAAGTCCTACAATGAGTATCAAGAAATTTTTACCCAAAGGGAAGAAGAAATAATTTTATATATGTTAAAGGGATTAACAAATAAAGAAATTGCAGATAAGGTATATATTTCAGAGGGAACCTTAAGAAACTATGTTAGCATCATATATAGTAAAATAGGTATTAACGATAGGGCTAAGGCTATTTTATACTTAAAGAAATACTTTGAAATGGAAATATAAGACCAACATAGAGAAAGTCCCATAAATACATGACAAAACATATGACTACTATCACTACTCATATGACAATATCATATAGTAAAATTTAGATATAAACTTATTGGGGGGTAGTATTATGGGAATGAAATGGGACGAAAAATATTCTTTAGGTATATTTGGTATTGACATGCAACATAGAAGACTATTTGAAATTGGTCAAGAGGTATATAGTCTGATACTATCAAAAAATGGTGATGACAATTATGACAGGATAATGGGTTTACTGGGCAGGCTAAAGGATTATGCATTATACCATTTTGATTATGAGGAAAAATACATGAAAATATTTGGATATGCAGATTATGAAGAGCACAGAATGGAGCACAAGCTATTTGTAGAAAAAATCTTAGAAATTGAAACTGAAGACATTGATTTAAGTCAAAAAAAGGTAGCCCTTGAAATTGTTGATTTTATAGTGAAGTGGGTTTCTGATCATATATTAGGTTCTGATGCCAAGTATAGAGATTATTTTGTTAGTAAAATCAAAGCAGGAGAAACTTCAAATACAAATGTAGTATAGAAAATGCCCATCTAATCAATGGGCATTTTCTCATATGGTAAAAACTTACATTAGAGTATTCACATGATATAAATTTTGGTATACTTATTATAATTACTAAGGTAAAGGGTGGCGTAAATATGCTAGATTTACAGGGCTATAGAGATATTAGGCTAATATATAAAAATGAATATATAAACACCTACTTAGGGGTAAAAGAAGATACAGAAGAAAGTGTAGCAATAAAACTACCCTCCATATTTTATCCCAATGCAATGGATATTTCTAAACTAAAATTAGAATGTAATCTTCAGCAAAAAGTTTATAAGGATACAGGAATAAAAATATCAAATATAGAAAAATCAGGGAAACACTATTTATTTACAGTAGAAAACATGGGATTTCTTGGATTAAATCATATTTTAGAAAAAGATGGATTTTTATCTATAGGATACTTTTTAGATTTAAGCTTTAGAATAGTAGAGATAGTTAACAATCTTCATAGAAATGGATATGTCCATGGTGATATAAACTCCAGCATATTTTTAACAGATGAAGAATTTCACAACATATATATTTGTGATTTTAGTTATGCAAAAAAAATTAAAGAGAGTACTTTGGATAACAGTGAACAAAGGGTGAACTTTCTTCATTATGCTGCCCCGGAGCAAATAGGGATTATTAATAGCCATATAGACTATAGAACAGATATATATTCACTGGGAACAGTTTTTTATCAAATATTAACAAAAGAACTTCCTATTGAAGGAAAAGAACCCATGGATTTAGTCCACAACCACATGACTAAAAATGTCATATCTCCTAGTAAAATTAGAGAAGACATTCCCCAAACCCTTTCAAACATAATATTGAAATGTTTAAATAAACATCCTAAGGAACGGTATCAGAGCATAAATGGTTTAAGAAAAGATTTACTTAAATTTAAGGAAGGATTTATAAAAGGAGAAGCTCCCGAATTTATTTTAGGAATAGACGATATACCACTTAACTTTGAAATATCGGAAAAGGATTATGGAAGAGAAAGAGAAACCATAGTATTGTCTGACATATTTGAGGAAATGAAAAATGGATATAGTCAAACTGTTTTTATATCAGGAGAAACAGGAATTGGCAAAACTACTTTAGTTAATAATTTTGAAAAGATAAAATTTGAAAATGTCTATTTCTTATCCAGCAAATATGAGTCCATAAAACTAGATATACCATATAAGCCCTTTGTACAAGTGTTTGAACAGCTAATTCAATATCTTTTATCGGAAACAGAAGGAGAAATCCATAAATGGAAGGAGCTCTTTTTAAAGAAAGCAGGCGCCAATGCTTTTTTACTTGCTAAATATATTCCTTCACTCAATATAATTCTAGGAGAACATCCACCTGTAGAAGAAGACGCTACAATAGAGACTAGGAACAAAATACTAACCTGTCTAAAGGATATTATCAAAACTTTTTATGACATGGGAAAACACATTGTTATGTTCATAGACAATCTACATTGGATTGATAAGGGGTCTTTAATAATCCTAGAAAGTATTGTTAAGGCATCTAACTTAAAAGGAGTATTATTTATAGGTGTCTATAGCAGTGACAAAAATGAAAAAGCTACTCTTATGGATGAAATAAATAAATGGGAAAAAGATGGAGTAATTCTTCACCATATGACATTAGAACCCTTTTCCTTAGGAGACACAACAGACCTAGTTATGGATACATTGTATTGTGACTACGACAAAGGACTTAAGCTTTCAGAAATACTTATTGAAAGAACCAGTGGAAATCCATATTACTTAAAGGAAGTCTTAAAAGATTTATATTTGAAAGGATTAATCTGGCATGATTTCGATAAAGGAGCCTGGAATTGGGACATAAATACTATAAAGGGATCGGCAAAGAAAGATAATATCGTATCTGTATTGGTAGATAGACTGGATGAACTTCCAAGGGATTGCAGACAATTTGTAAAATATGCCTCATGTATAGGTACTGTTTTTCAAAAAGACATCATTTTCAATTTGATGGAAATAAATCAACAGGAGTTCAATATTGCTTTAGATAAGCTTATTATAGCTGGCATAGTATTAGAGGAAAAAGACCAAGGATTAAAATTTTCCAATGACAAGATCCAATTATCATTTTACGATGTAATAGAAGAAGGGGAAAAGAAAACAATACATTTTAGGATAGGAAACTATCTTTTTGCTAAATATGAAGAACAGAAGGATAATAAAATGATTTTCCAGCTTGTATATCACCTTAATCTATGCTCTGATGACTTAATAGATGAGAAAGATAAGTTTGATCTTGCTAGGCTTAATTTGATTGCAGGTCAATTGACAAAATCAGCTATGGCCTTTAATAGTGCAAGAAAGTACTTCAGTATGGGAGTCAACTTATTGACAGAAAATACTTGGGAAGTAGATTATGATTTAGCCTTTGATTTATATTTTGGACTATACGAAACCAGTTATTTAATAGGGGATTTTCTTAAGGCTGAAAGCTTATTTCAAATTTTGATAAAAGAAGTAAAATCCTTAGAGAAAAGAGATGCAATATATCTAATTAAGATATATATTGAATTTAGATTGGCTAGACAAAGTGAAGCCATGGATATTGCTTTAGAGGCTTTAAAGGATTATAAATTAAAAATACCTAAAAAGGTTACTAAGTTAAGGATACTATATGAATATTTATTGACTAAGTTTTATGTAAAGGATAAAAACATAGAGAGGGCCTTATTAGCTAAAGAAAACTACTATAGGAAAAACCAAACATCCCATGAAAAAATCATAGAAGATATGTATATGGCTTTAGCCACAATGGCTTATACCAGGGAGCCAAATCTAATGGTTTTTTTAACCTTAGTGAATTTAAGGCAAAACATTAAGAATAACAATTTTGAAGAAATACCCAAGGGTCTGATTTTGTACTGTGTAATAAATACAAATATAGAAAAAAACTACAAGCTAGCCTTTGAACTAGGGAAAAAGGCATTAGCCATAAGCGATAAATGGAATAGTCTTTCTGATAAAGGAGTTATATATTATTTATTCTCTAGTTTAATCCATCACTGGGGTGAGTATATAGATAATAATAGTGAGTATTTTGAAAAGGCTATCGGCTATTGCATGGAATCAGGAAACCATACTTATACAAGTTTTTCAATTACCCATTATATTGCTTCTCTACATGTAAAAGGAGTTTCTGCAGAAAAACTGCTAGAAAAAATAGAGGAGTATTTTAAGTATACAACTCAAATAAATCACCTGCACTTTAATCAATTTTTAACTACCTATAGACAGTTTTGCCTATGTTTGCTTGATAAGACCTCAAACCCTACTTCTTTTACTGATGAAAATATAAATGAATCTGAATTTTTAGAGGAAATAATGGCAGGAGACGGAAGGGCTAGGAAGATATTTGACTATAACCTATGTAAAATGCAAGTATGTTTTCTCATGGAAGAATACGAAAAAGCCTTAGAATTAGCTAATGAATCCCAAAAACATGAGGGAAGGGCTTTGGGAGTAGTCACCATATCTGAATATTATTTTTATCAATGCTTAACAATTACTGCCTTATATGATAAATTTAATATAAAGGAAAAAATTAAATATATTAATATCTTAAAGAAAAGACTAAAAAGGATGAAGGCATGGGCAGGGGCTTGTCCAGAAAATTATAAGCACAAATACTATCTTATATTGGCAGAATACAATAAAATAAAAGGAAACTATGAAGTTGCCACCATATTATATGATAAGGCCATAACACATGCTTCAGACAATAACTTTCTTCAAAATCAAGGTATTGCCTATGAAAGGGCTGCAAGATTTTACGAAAAAATATCTATGAAAAATAATTTTAAAATATATTTTTCCATGGCCTATTGGAAGTATATGATTGTTGGTTTCAATAACAAAGCAAGGAAAATGGAAGAGGAAAACCACTGGATTTATGGGTTTAGAGATCCATTTCAAAATAGGTCAAGTCTTAATGCAGAGTTGGAAAGAAGTAGTATTGTAAAAACATATCAAGCCATATCTCAGGAAATCATATTAGAAGAATTATTGAAAAAAATCTTAGGGATTTTATTGCAAAATGCAGGAGCCAATAGGGTATTGTTGTTATTATACAAAGATGAAAGACTATTATTGGAAGGAGAAGGGGAAGTAAAGGAAAACATGATGGAAGTAAATGTGCTCCAATCCTTAGAAATTGACAAATATAAGAATATTCCCCATTCAATCATCAAATTTGTGGAAAGGACTAAGGAAAATATTATTCTTAGCAATGCCTATGAAAAAAGTATTTTCCATAATACACCCTATGTAGTAAACAACAAGATTAAATCTATACTGTGCTTGCCCATTATGCACCAAAGCAGGATAATAGGTATATTGTACCTAGAAAACAAGCTTTTAGAAGGAGTATTTACACCTAATCAAGTTGAGTTGTTGAATATATTATCATCTCAGCTGGCCATATCCATAGTAAATGCAGGACTATATTCTGAGCTACAAAAACTCAATTATAGCCTTGAGGAAAAGGTATTGGAAAGAACTTTAAAACTTGAAGAGTTTCAGCAGAAAATGACTACAACTTTAGTAGAAAAATCTATACTGGAAGAAAGGACAAGGATTGCTAGAGAAATCCATGACACTGTAGGACATACCTTAACATCTGTTAATGTACAGATAGAAGCAGGAAAAAGATTAATAAATAAAGACACATCCCTAGCATTGGAAAAACTAAACCAATCTCAAGAACAGGTAAGGCTAGGATTAAATAGCATTAGAAAGTCCCTCCATATGCTAAAGAGTGGTAAACTTAGTGAAGAGGAAGCCATGCCATCCTTAGAATCCTTTATACAGGATACTATGAAATATACAGGTATTAACATAGAGTATGATATAGATCCAATTCACAGTTTGACTATCTCCAGAAAATCTGTACTATATAGGGCATTGCAGGAAGGTATTACAAATGGGATCCGACATGGAAACAGTAATTTCTTCAAATTTTCACTAAAACAAGAAGATAATCAAATAGTTTTCAACCTTAAGGACAATGGCAATGGTGTAGACAATATAAATTTAGGATTTGGTCTAACTTCCATGAAAGATAGGATTTTAGAAATGAATGGAAAATTTGATGTATCCTCTAAGAAAGGAGATGGGTTTACTATAAACATAAGGATACCTTCAAGATAAGACACTAATAAAAGAGGATGATAATGATGAGAGATTCTTTTGGAAGAAATATAAACTATCTAAGGATTTCACTCACGGATAGATGCAATTTAAGATGTAAGTATTGTATGCCAGAGGAGGGAGTTCATAAATTTTCCCATGAAGAGATGCTTAGCTTAGAGGAAGTATATGAGATAACAAAGGCATTTGTAGATTTGGGAATAAATAAAATAAGATTTACAGGCGGGGAGCCTCTTACTAGAAAGGGTATAGTAGATTTAATATCTAAGGTATCAAAACTTAAGGGTGTAAAGGATATAGCCATGACAACCAATGGTATTTTGTTGAAAGAATATGCTAGTGACTTAAAGGCTGCAGGATTAAATAGGGTAAATATTAGCTTAGATACCTTAGATGAAGAAAAATATAAAACTATTACAAGGGGAGGAGACCTTTTCCGTGTATTAGAAGCCATAGAAGAAGCAAAAAGAGTAGGATTAACACCTATTAAAATAAATAGTGTACTAATTGGTGGGTTCAATGATGATGAAATAGTTTCTTTAGTCAATTTTTCTAAAAAAGAAGAAATAGACCTAAGATTTATTGAACTAATGCCCATAGGAGAAGCTGCCAGCTGGGCAGAAGAAAACTTTATTTCAAATGACCTTGTTTTAGAAAGAGTAAAGGGACTAATACCCATACCGAGAGAAGATATTTCATCGCCAGCAGTATACTATAAACTACCTAATGGCAAGTCAAAAATAGGAATTATAAACCCTATATCATGCAAGTTTTGTGAAAACTGTAATAGGGTGAGGCTTACATCAAAGGGTCAACTAAAGCTGTGCCTTCACTCCAATAGGGAAATAGATATAAAGGGAGCCCTAAGAAACGGAGAAGACATTAAAAAGCTAATATTAGATTCCATTGGTGAAAAAGAAAAGTCCCATCATTTAGAGGATGGAGAATATATAAAAAGAAATATGAATCAAATAGGGGGATAAAACATGAATTTTACTCATTTCAATGAACACGGCAGGGCCCATATGGTGGAAGTAGGAGAAAAGGAAGACACTAGGCGAAGGGCCATAGCTAGGGGAAAAATCAAAATGCATAGGGAAACCATAGAGAAAATAAAGGAAGGACTAATAAAGAAGGGAGATGTCCTTTCTGTTGCTCAAATAGGTGGAATAATGGGAGCTAAAAAAACCAGCGACTTAATACCCATGTGCCATAATATTAACTTAACAGGAGCAGATATTAGATTTAATATAATGGATGATTGTATAGAAGTAGAATCAGAAGTAAAGACTGTAGGAAAAACAGGAGTGGAGATGGAGGCTCTAACAGCAGTATCCTTAGCAACCCTTACCATCTACGATATGTGTAAAGCCATAGACAAGGACATGGTAATTGAAAATATTAGGCTTATTAAAAAAACTGGTGGAAAGTCAGGTGATTATGTGAGAAAAGAAGAAAAAGGAAAAGTAATATCAATAAATATTTCTGATAAAAAGGGAGTTATTAAGGAGCAAATTGAAGAAGGTATATTTATAGAAAACCTTGGTTTAGAGAATGATGCCCATTCAGGAAATTGGCATAGACAAGTGAGTTTGTTAGCCATTGAAAGCTTTGATAAAATGGAAAATCAAGGAATAGAAGGATTAGTACCTGGAGTTTTTGCAGAGAATATTACTACAGAAGGAATAGTACTCTATGACTTGCCTGTAGGAACAAAGCTAATCATAGGAGAAACAATCCAAGAAGTAACTCAAATTGGCAAGGAATGTCATACAGGATGTGCAATATCACAAAAAGTAGGAAAATGTGTAATGCCAAAGGAAGGCATATTTACTAAGGTCTTAAAGGGTGGAGTTATCAAGAAGGGAGATATTATAGAGGTGATATAGTTGGATACTAAAGAATATATAGGAAAGCTTATAGAGAATATACCTGTAGCCATGGTCATTGCAGATAAAGATGGTTTTATTAAGTATGTAAATGATAAACTGTTAAATATTTTTGGATATAAGGCTTCTGAAATATTAGGAAGTCAAATAGATAATTTATTTGAAGGACATGGTTCTTTAATAAATCTAATACAATCAAAGGAAAACATAGTAAATAAAGAGGTATATGTCCATGCAAGAAAAAACAAATTAAGGCTCACCCTAGGGGCCTATCCTATTTTTAACTCTAATAAGGATATAGAAGAAATCCTATATATTTTTGAAGATATAAAAAATGAAAGAAAATTAGCCCAAAAAATAAAAGAGAACAGAGCTATATATACTTTTGATAAGATTCTTTCTAAGAACAAAGATTTTAATAGATTAATTGAATTTGCTAAAAAGGTGGCTGATTCAAAGTCGACCATACTAATTACGGGAGAAACTGGTACAGGAAAAGAAGTATTTGCTGGATCTATTCACAATTATAGCAACAGAAGGAAGGAACCTTTCATAGCCATAAATAGTGCAGCAATACCTAAAACCCTCATAGAATCTGAATTGTTTGGCTATGAAGAAGGTGCCTTTACAGGAGCAAAAAAATCTGGACAAGTTGGAAAATTCGAGTTGGCTCACAAAGGGACCATATTCTTAGATGAAATAGGAGAGATGCCCCTAGAATTACAGACAAGACTCCTAAGGGTCATAGAGGAAGGAATAGTGTCTAGAATAGGAGGTACAGAGCCTATTGTAGTAGATGTGAGAATTATAGCAGCCAGCAACAAGAACTTAAGAGAAGAAGTAGAAAAGGGAAACTTTAGAAAGGATTTGTTTTATAGATTGAATGTATTGCCCATTAATATATTACCATTGCGCCATAGACAGGAAGATATACCTCTGTTGGCAGAATACTTCATGGAAAAGCTATCTAAAAGGCTTAATAAAAGAATGGTGCCTATGACAGAAGAAGAAATAAATAAACTCATGGAATATTCTTGGCCAGGAAATGTAAGGGAGCTGGAAAACTTTATAGAGCTTACAATAAACTTAGAATATGTACCAGTTCATATATTATTTAGAGAAGAAACCTACAATACCATTGCAACAGAACATACTATAAAAAACATATCATTGGAGGCAATGGAGAAAAATCATATATTAGAAGTGCTTAAAATCAATAATGGCAACATAACTGGAGCAGCTAAGGTATTAGGAATAGGGAGAAATACCCTATATAGAAAAATTGATAAATACAAAATAAACTGCTCCATTATGGGGCAAAATACTAAAACGGAACAATGAACCGTACTACAATAGAACTCTTATTTTGATAAGCTCTTGGGAAACCAGTAATCCCAAGGGCTTTAACTTTGGCATTTATTTTGCATTAAATAAAACTAACAATATAATATAAGGGGGAATTTGTATGTATGGTTATATGGGCAAAATTTTAAGGGTAGACCTTACAAATGGAACATGGAAAAAAGAAGATTTAGATTTAGATGTGGGAAAGAAGTACCTAGGTTCTAGGGGACTTGGAGTTAAAATTATGATGGATGAAGTTCCTGCTAATGTGGATCCCCTTAGTCCAGAGAACAAACTAATAATAGCTTCAGGAGGGCTAACAGGTGCACCTGTACCAACATCAGGTAGATATATGGCTATTACAAAGTCACCTCTAACAGGTACTATAGCCATAGCCAACTCAGGTGGATATTGGGGACCAAATTTTAAATTTACTGGTCATGACCTAATAATATTTGAAGGTAAGGCAGATAAGCCAGTATACTTATATATCAATGACGATGATGTGGAAATAAGGGATGCTGAACATCTTTGGGGCAAGACCTTAACCGAGACTACAGATATTTTAAAAGAAGAATTTGAAGGTTGTAAGGTTTTAGCCATAGGACCAGCAGGCGAAAGATTGTCTCCTATATCTGCCATTATGAATGATGTAGATAGGGCGGCAGGTCGTGGTGGAGTTGGTGCTGTAATGGGATCGAAAAATCTTAAGGCCATTGCTGTAAGGGGAAGCAAGAAAGTACCCCTATTTGATGAAGCTAAGACTCAAGAAGTATCCCAGGCAAAAATAAAAATACTTAGGGAAGACCCAGTTGCAGGTGGAGGACTTCCAGCCTATGGTAGTGCAGTATTAGTAAATATAATAAATGAAAATGGAATATTGCCTGTAAAGAATTTCCAAGAATCCTATACAGACGAAGCAGATACAATTTCAGGTGAATCCTTAGCAGAGCACCATCTAGTTAAAAAATCTGCCTGTTATCGTTGCCCAATAGCCTGTGGTAGGGTTGTAAAACTAGCAGATGGTACAGTTGTAGGGGGTCCTGAATACGAGACTATTTGGGCCTTTGGTGCAGACTGTGCAGTATATGATTTAGATGCTATCAATGATGCAAACATGCTTTGCAACGAATATGGATTAGATACCATTTCTACTGGTGCAACTATTGCAGCAGCCATGGAGCTTTATGAAAAAGGATATATAAAGGATGAAGATATAGAAAAAGATGGATTGAGCTTGAAATGGGGAGACTCAAAAGCCATAGTTGGTTGGACTAAGAAGATGGGCTTAAGGGAAGGATTTGGAGCTAAGCTTTCTGAAGGCTCCTACAGACTTGCTGAAAGCTATGGAGTACCAGAACTATCTATGACAGTTAAAAAACAAGAACTACCAGCCTATGACCCAAGGGGAGTACAGGGACATGGACTTAGCTATGCAGTAAATAATAGGGGTGGCTGTCATATTAAAGGATATATGATAAGCCCTGAAATATTAGGATACCCAGAAAAACTAGATAGATTTACTTTAGAGGGAAAAGCTGCTTATACTAAGGTATTTCTTGATCTAACTGCAGCCATAGATTCCATAGGACTATGTGTATTTAGTACTTTTGGTCTAGGATTACCTGATTATGTAGATATGTATAATGCAGTGGTAGGAGACACATATACTAATGATACTCTATTAGAAGCAGGAGAACGAATTTGGAACCTAGAAAAACTATTTAATTTAAGGGAAGGAATTGATAGTTCCCATGACAAACTTCCTAAGAGATTGATAGAAGACCCAATACCAGCAGGACCATCTAAGGATCATGTACATCAACTAAAGGATTTATTACCAGAGTATTATACTGTTAGAGGTTGGAACGAAAATGGAGTGCCTACAGAGGAAACACTAAAAAGATTAGGCTTAGAAGAATATATTGGTTGTATTAAGTAGGTGATATATTGATTAAAGTTGAAGTAAGGCTCTTTGCCACCTTTAGGGAAGGAAGAGAGAAAAAATACTTTCTAGAACTTCCAAAGGGAACTACCATAATTGAAATCCTAAATAGCCTAAACATAGAAGAAAAAGAAGCAAGTATAATACTACTAAACGGCATAGATGGTCATGCAAGCAGAGAACTTTCAGACGGAGATATATTGTCTCTATTTCCTCCAGTAGGAGGAGGATAAAAAAACTTCCCAGTGATGGGAAGTTTTTATTTTATTAAGCTTTCTACTACCTCTTCCATTTGTAATGGCCTAGAAGCCTTTACAAGGATTAGGGCATTAGGTTTTACTATTTCCTTAATTTTTTTGATTAATTCCTGCTTATCATCAAAGGACATGACTCTGCCTGCAGGGAAATTCAACATTGCTGTTTCTGCAATATTGTAGGATATTGGCCCAAAGGTTAGACAATAGTCTATCTTATTTGGGTCAATTTTCAAACCAATATCCTTGTGCATAACTACTTCAGCTTCGCCTAAGCCCAACATATCTCCAAGAACTACTATTTTTTGAATATAGCCCTCCATGGCATACATGGTATTTAGTGCAGCCAGCACAGAAGAAGGATTAGATTTATAGGCATCATTTAAAATAGTAAAATCACGGGCCTTAACTAGTTCGTTTCTCATTCCAGTACTGTCAACATTTAGTAGACCCTTTTCCACATTTTCAAAGGAAATACCAAAGTATCTGGCTATGGCAATGGCAGCAGTAGCATTTAATACTTGATGTTCTCCCAGCATAGGTAAGAAGAAAGTTGGAGAAACAGGCTCTTTTAAGTAAAAGGAATCTCCCTTCTCATTAACAAATAGAATTTCAGGCTGATAATCATTAAAATCTTCCATACCAAAGGACATGACCTTGTGGTCCTTGGAAACCTTTTCCACCTCTTGTTTTAACATAGAATCGTCTCCAGGATATAGAAATAGATTGTGAGGTTTTAATCCCTTTAGGATTTCTAGCTTTGCCTTTGCAATATTTTCTCTAGTCTTTAAGCCCTCTAAATGGGCCTCACCAATATTAGTGATCACCCCTGCATCAGGGCTTACAATAGAAGTCAAGAGTTCAATCTCACCAAAGTTAGACATACCCATTTCAATAACTGCCATTTCCGTATCTTCTTCCATGGAAAGAAGGGTCAAAGGTACTCCAATATGATTATTAAGATTTCCTGAGGTCTTGTGAGTCTTGTATTGAGTACTTAATAGACTTGCCAATATATCCTTAGTAGAAGTCTTTCCATTACTACCTGTGATACCTATCACCTTTATATTCAATTGGTCACGATAGGACTTTCCTAAGCTTTGAAGAGCCAAAAGCGTGTCTTCCACAAGTATTAAGGGAAAAGAGACAGTAGGAATAGGTTCCTTTACATCCCATAGACTAGCTATAGCACCTTTTTTAATTATCTCTTCTAAAAATTTGTGGCCATTAAAGTTTTCTCCCACTAAGGGGACAAATAATTGGGAAGGACCTATGTTCCTAGAGTCAGTTGAGACTCCTTTAATGATGATATCTTCGTACTCTTCCTTTAACCCAGAGCCTCCACACATTGTTTCAACTTCTTTTAAGGTTCTTGTTATCATTGATTAATTCTCCTCGTTTTAAGTATGGATTTCTTTTGCTCATATCTTTCTAAAGCCAATTGAATTAACCTTTCTATCAGTCTTGCATAAGTAGTGCCATCAGTAGCTCCCCATAAAACTGGTGTCATACTTAGTGCTGTAAAACCAGGCATAGTATTTACTTCGTTTACAAATATTTTATTTTCGTCTGTAACAAATATATCTACCCTTGCAAGACCTCTACAATTTAGGATTTTAAAAGCTTGAACTGCTAACTCTCTCACCTTGTCCATTACCCATGGCTCCAGTCTTGCAGGTACTACAGGTATCAGTTTCCCATCAATATATTTAGCATTATAGTCAAAAAAAGCCCTTTCCATAATAAACTCACCAGGCACAGATGCCTTAGGATCATTATTTCCAATTACAGAAGTTTGCATTTCTCTAGCAACTAATTCTTCTTCTACAACCACCTTTAAATCATATAAAAAGGCCTCTTTAAATGAAATAATAAGCTCTTCCCTATTTTCAGCTCTGCTAATACCAACACTGGAGCCACCATTAGATGGTTTTACATAACAGGGATATCCAATTTCTTTTTCTACTCTTAGGTAAATATCTTCCTCATTTTCATTCCAAACATGTTTTTGGACAGCAAGATATTTGGCTTGAGGAATATTATATTTTGCAAATAAATCTTTAGTCATAGCTTTGTCCATTGCAACTGCTGATGATAATACTTCATTGCCTACATATGGAATTTCCAACAACTCTAAAAGTCCTTGTATAGTTCCATCTTCTCCATTAGTCCCATGAAGTGCAGGGAAAACCAGGTTTTTTTCTCCAGTCTTAAGTACAGTAGTTAAAAACTCTCCCATAGAATAGGCTACAGTATCAGAAGAATTACGCCTCAGTTCATCAGGATTTTCTATTTTCTTATTTAGTATGCCGAGATTACACCATATTCCATCATTAGTAATATAAATAGGATAAACATTATACTTTTCTCTATCTATAGCATTTATTATAGCCGAAGCAGATTTTAATGATACATCATGTTCTACAGATTTTCCACCACATAATACATAAATATTTGTTTTCATATTAACCTCCTCGTTTTGAGTTTATTAAATAGATTATATCACAAAAACCAAAAAAGAATTCAATAAATAATGTCAATGTGACAGGGGGACGGTTCTCCTGTCATATTTTAATTCCATTATCCCTATTATTAAGAGAAAATAGTTGGAATTGGCAGTGGGTATAGTATAATTAAGGTAATAGGGTAAAGGAAAAAGATATGATGGAGGGAGAGCTATGGATAAAACATTCAAGTTTTTTAGCAAGGCTATAACTGTGCTTTTGGCAATAGTAATGTTGCTTGGTACAAGTCTCACAAGTTTTGCTTACAACGAGTTAAACCTATATACCTTTAGTGGAGGAGAAGGAACAAAGAAAAGACCCTACCTTATCTCCAATAAAGAAGACTTATTCCAGTTATCAGAAATGTTTTCAGCTGATGGAGGTAATCGAGAGGCCTATTTTAAGCTTACCAATGACATAGACCTTGGAGATACAGTATGGACTCCCATAGGAAGCCCTACCATTGGTTTTTCAGGAGTCTTCGATGGAAATGGGAAAAGGATCACCATAAGAAATATGGCAGATGGAAATTATTTGGGACTATTTAGTCAGGTTGACAATAGAGGGACTATCGAGAATCTTATAGTAAAGGGAATAATTAGCAAAAAGGTAAGTTCAAAGGAAACGGTGAACTTTGGCTTATTAGCTGGTAGAGCTGAGGGAACAATTGAAAACTGCATTGCAGAAGGAAGCATTGCCCTTACCATAGAAAGCACAGAGGATATATCTGTTGGAGGGCTTATAGGATTTGGTGTGGGAAGTATTAGCAACCTTAAAAATGAAGCCAGCATCAATTTAACAGGTATAGGTAAAAAGCATATAACCTTAGGTGGTGTCATAGGGTCTAGTCGTGGCAACATCAGCCCAATATCCAATACAACTAATACAGGAACAATAGTTGGTAATATAGATGGACAAATTTTTGCTGGAGGTGTGATTGGGACAAGTGGGTTTGGGTCAAGTGTTTACAATGCCCTTAATCAAGGTAATATCTCAGTGAGTGTAAAGAATATACCCAATAACAGGGCTGCCACTGGAGGCATAGTTGGAGAAATAAGAGAGGCAAATATAAACAGGGCTCTAAATAAGGGAAGAGTTTCTATTAGCTATTCAGGTAACTATAATAGAGAAGAAATTTTTGCAAGCGGTATAGCAGGGCTTGGAGAGGTTGCTACTATTACAAATGCAGGAAATGAAGCCTATGTAGAAGCGAAGGATAGCAAGATTCTTTTTGCTACGGGAATTGTTGGGGGACCTGGTAGAGACTTTAGGATGGCAAATGTTTATAATAAGGGAAATATTTATGGGATATCGTCTTATAGAGATGGAGAACTTTATGTCCTTGGACTTACGGGGGATGTTACCACAGTAGATAATTTTTATAATAGTGGTACAGTTAGACTAAAGGCAGGGAATAGAGGGGAAGTAGATGGGGAAGCCATTACAAATGTTAGACCTGGTGAAAGCCCAAAGTCCTATAGCTATGGATATTGGCCAACGGGAGTTTTAGCTTTTCCACTATTACAAAAGGAACCTCCTACTACCTCACCATTTAATATAGGTACAGGAAAGCTAAATAGAAATGTGAATATTGGCGGAAAGTCTTATAATACTATTACTGAAGCATTAAATGCTTGGGTTGATACTCAAAAGGGAGATTATCTAAAATGGGTTGGGCAAAATACACCAACCTTTGATTGGAGCTTTGGATATAAAATACCTGAAATTATAGCTTATAAAAATGGCAAAGAAGGCAAATGGATAAATGCTTCAGATTGGGCCTATGGATGGCTTGATAAGGCAGATAAACTGGATATTATTCCTGACATACTCCTGGAAGAAGATATGACAGAAGGCATCACTAGAATGGAATTTAGTGCTTTGATAGTCAGACTATATGAATACCTAAGTGGCGAAGAGGTAATAGTAAAATACAACAGTCCCTTTAAGGATACAGATGATATTTCAGTCATCAAGGCCTATGAACTAGGCATAGTCACAGGCACGGGAAATGGACTGTTCAGTCCTAAAGCCATACTCACAAGGGAACAAGCCAGTACCATGCTTGCAAGGGTGTATCAAAGGGTATTTGACAAATCCCTAAATATAGAAGGAGTATCAAAGTTTTCAGACCATGATTTAATAAGCTCTTGGGCAAAGGAACCAGTATACTTTATGGCTAAGAATGATATATTAAAGGGAATAGGAAACAATATCTTTGCTCCTAGTCACAAACAAGGAGAAAAGGAAAGCTATGGAAGAGCTACGAGAGAGCAAGCTTTTAAAATAGCAGTGGCTATGATAGAAAAATTTAAATAATGTCACAGGAGGACCGTCCCCCTGTGACATTATTATATCTATTTATCTGCTAACTCTATGAACTTTTCTATATCCTTTTCTATAAGCCTTAGGGAATTTCTGAAGAATTCAGGGTTACCAACATCTATACCCATTCTAAGAGCTACATCTTTAATGTTATTCTTACCAGTAGCATTTAGGAGTTCATCGTATTCCTTTGCAAAGGCTTCCCCCCTATTTAGATACTCTGCATACAATCCCTTAGAGAACAATAGACCAAAGGCATATGGGAAGTTGTAGAAATTTCGTTCTGCATAGTAATAGTGAGGTTTATTTAACCACATATATGGATGAAGAACTGAATGGTCAAGTCCATTTCCGTAGGCCTCTTTTTGAGCTTCCCTCATTATTTCCTTTAGTTCATTTACTGAAAGGCTATGGGTCTTCCTTCTTTCAAACAATTCAGTTTCAAATAAGAACCTGCTATAGATATCCACAATTACCTGTCCTGCATCGGAGATAGAGGATTCTAATATACTAAGGGCCTCTTCGTCACTGGCTTCCTTAAGGGCAGCATTCACAACTATGGTTTCGCAGAAAATGGAAGCTGTTTCAGCTATTGGCATTGGATAGCCACTGTTCAATATGGTTTCATCCTTTAAGCAGGAACCATGGTATCCATGACCCAGTTCATGGGCCAAGGTGGTCATATTAGAAAAACTTCCACTAAAATTGGACATTATCCTACTTTCACCAATTGAGTGAAGGTTTGAACAAAATGCTCCTCCTCTTTTGCCCTCCCTAGGCTCCACATCTAACCAGTTTTTTTCATAGGCATTTTCAGCAAAATCAGCTAATTTGCGGGAAAATGTCCCAAAATTATCCACTATATACTCCATAGCTTCATCATAGGTAAAAGTTCTATTTACTTCACCCATTGGTGCAAACATTTCATAGAATGGAAGACCATTTTCATAACCGAGTAATTCAGCTTTCTTTCTATAATATTTATGGAACACTGGCAGGAACTCTTTCATAGCTGTAAGCATGGCATTTAAAGTTTCCTCATCCATTCTAGACTTAATAATTGTTTCTTCCAAAGGTGACTTATATCCCCTTAGCTCAGCTAATGTAGTTACCTCACCCTTAATTCCATTTAGTGCTGCAGCTGAAGAAACCTCAATTTTTTTATATGCCTTTAGCTCTGCTTCATATCCAGCCTTTCTCTTAACAGGGTCCTTGTCATAAGCCAGATTTCTAACTGCTGGGAGAGGAAGTGACTTCTCCTCACCATCTATGTTTATATCTACCAACAGAGTAGAGGAAATCATATTTTGTAAGTTTGTCCATGCAGTGGAACCAGTGTTAGTCATTTTTGATATGAGAACCTCTTCCTTTTCACTAAGCATATACTTTGTATGCTCTTTAATCTGTTCTAAATAAAATTTATGCTCCTTTAGTAGATCTGAAGAATTGATTATTTCATCTAACTCCTCCACATCCTTAATGAATTCTTGGAACTGAACAGTTGGCTTAGTCAAATCAGAATGCCTTACAATTAGTTTATCAATATACTGAAGGGCTACTTCATTCTTAGCTTCAACAGAAGTAGTAAGAGAAGCAAAGGAATATAGCTTAGAAAACAATGAAGACACCTCTATAGAATATCCAATATATTTTTCAATCTTTTCCTTAGGATTGTCAGTAGATTTTAAATATTCATCTGCCCATTTGCTAAACTCCACTATTAAACCATCAAGTTTTTCAATATCAAGGGTATACTCCTTAGAATCGAAGGATGTATACAACTCATTTAAACTCCAACGCATATTATCCCGCCTTTCCAAATTATTAGATAAGAATATTATATCATATAATATTCAAGGTAAAAGAATTATTTTGAGGCTCTAAATAAAAAACTTTATAAAAAAGTCACAGAGGGACAGTCCCCCTGTGACTTTTTAGAATATTTTTGTGGTCCAGTTTTCACAGTTCCAAACCTCAGTAGCCACATCCTTATAAAACTCAGGCTCATGGGATATAAGGAGGATACTGCCCTTATATGCCTTTAGTGCTCTCTTTAGTTCTTCCTTGGCATCCACATCTAAATGGTTAGTCGGCTCATCTAGGATTAGCACATTGGTTTCCTTGTTGATTAGTTTGCAAAGTCTTACCTTAGCCTGCTCCCCACCAGAGAGTACCATGACCTTGGATTCAATATGTTTAGTAGTCAATCCGCATTTTGCCAGAGCAGCTCTTACCTCATATTGGGTAAATCCAGGGAATTCTTGCCATATTTCATCTATACAGGAGTTGTTATTTCTTTCTTTGATTTCTTGTTCAAAATAGCCTATTTGTAAATTGTCACCCAGATCCACTTCACCGGAAACAGATTTGATTTCTCCCATAATACTTCTAAGCAATGTGGTCTTTCCAAGGCCATTAGCTCCTATTAATGCTATCTTTTGACCTCTTTCCATCATCAGGTTCAGTGGCTTAGATAGGGGTTCATCATATCCTATGACTAGATCCTTAGTTTCAAATATTAGTCTTCCTGCAGTTCTTCCTTCTTTAAAGTTGAACTCAGGTTTAGGTTTTTCCCTTGCCATTTCAATTAATTCCATTTTATCTAGCTTCTTTTGCCTAGACATGGCCATATTCCTAGTGGCAACTCTAGCCTTATTTCTAGCAACAAAATCTTCAAGTTCTGCAATTTCCTGCTGTTGTTTTTTATATGCAGCTTCCAATTGGGCCTTCTTAGCTTCATATACTTTTTGGAAATTGTCATAGTCTCCCACATATCTGGTAAGCTCCTTATCTTCCATATGATAGATTAAGTTGATAACAGAATTTAAGAATGGAATATCATGGGATATGAGGATAAAGGCATTTTCATATTCCTGTAAATATCTTTTTAGCCAAATAATATGGGGCTCATCTAAATAGTTAGTAGGCTCATCCAGCAATAGAATATCTGGCTTTTCTAACAGAAGTTTTGCAAGGAGTATTTTGGTTCTTTGCCCACCAGACAAATCATTTACATCCTTCTCTAGTCCAATATCATCAAGGCCCAATCCCCTGGCAATATCTTCAACCTTAGCATCTATAATATAAAAATCATTATGGTCCAATATATCCTGAATAGTGCCCACTTCCTCCAATAAAGAAGCTAGCTCATCCTCAGATACATCTCCCATTCTCATGTACATATTCTGCATTTCCGCCTCTAAATCAAATAAATATCTGAAGGCACCTTTTAAGGCATCACGAATAGTTTGACCTTTTTCCAGGGAGGTATGTTGATCTAAGTATCCAACTCTAACCCTTTTAGCCCATTCTACTTGGCCTTCATCTGGCTCTAACTTTCCAGTTATTATATTCATAAAGGAGGATTTTCCCTCTCCATTGGCACCTATCAGTCCCACATGCTCACCCTTTAATAATCTAAAGGATACATTTTTTAATATTTCTCTATCACCGAAACCATGGCTTAAATTAGTTACAGTTAAAATACTCATTAGCGTCTCCTCTCATAATCAAATCATTCTTAAAAGATTATATATAATAATTTAATGATATACAATAAAAAAATAATATTTTTCTTGCAATTAGTTAACATTATATGTATACTTAATTAGTTAAAGACAAGGAGGACGATTTTAGATACATGGAAAAATTAAGATTTGAAGAAATTGAATTATCAAAGGAAATACAAAAAGGGATTAGGGATATGGGTTTTGAAGAAATGTCTCCCATCCAATCTCAGGCAATACCAGTAATAATGGAAGGAAAGGATATCATAGGCCAAGCACAGACAGGGACGGGAAAGACTGCTGCTTTTGGTATTCCCATTATTGAAAGATG
>Ga0265293_10002727_pt1 | contig 34464 bp, 27 predicted proteins | sample Munlanlewell138R_FD_192505 | JGI IMG/M metagenome (GOLD analysis project Ga0265293, IMG submission 192505) | Leachate microbial communities from a municipal landfill in Southern Ontario, Canada - Leachate well 138R | ecosystem: Engineered > Solid waste > Landfill > Unclassified | place: Canada... | reverse complement strand
CAATCAAAACAAAAAACTATCAACATAAGGATAATGTTATCTAAATGTTGTTTTTTTTATTTTATTTAAAATATTTGTTTAAAACAAAAATAAGAGTGCCTACAAAACCTGTTTGTCAACACTCTGAGTGGTGAATTTTTCACCACTAATTTTTTTTGAATAAACTATTTTTCAGTATAATTGGATAAACCCCAATAGCTACAAATGATAACATAAAATATCTAATCATATCAAAGATGATATTGTCTTTTGGAAATACTGCTTTCAATCCAATTAATAAACCTAGAACAATGATGATTGCAATTATTGCTCTAATAATCCTAAATTTTAAATGAACTGATTCATCAAAGTCTAAATACTTCTTCTCTAATAAAACGGCTAATATATAACCAATATAGAAACTATAAATTGTAAATAAATCTTTATATTCAAAATAATTTGTTTTTAATTTATTTAGATAAATAAATAAAAATGGCAAGAATATTATTGCAACAATTAAATATAAGCGGATTTGATTTTTAAAATCATTCTCATATTTTTCATGAAGTTTTAAACCGAAGTAAGCAAGTACAACGCCTAGAATTATTCCTATAATTACATCAGTAGGATAATGAACTCCTAAGATTACTCTTGATAGTCCAACAAGTAAAATTAATATACTACTTATAATCCAAAGGTAGTTTTTCTTATAAGAAAAAGCAATGGATGAATAAGTTACTGCAGCGTTTTGCGCATGTCCACTTGGGAAAGACATTCCAGAAGCATGTTCTCTTACTGCTTCTTCTACAGGATAAGTAGCATTAGGATGATTAAATGGTCTAATTCTATCTACTACTACTTTGAGTGAGTTGTTAACTAAAAGTGAAGTAAAGATAGAAAAAGCAATTCTTTGTCCTTGTTTTTTTGAGAAAACAAAGTAGACAACAAGAATGGTTAATATTAATATCTCTTGACCTCCAAAATTTGTTATAAATTTAAACAAAGAATCAAAAAAAGAAGATATATTCTCTCTAATTTTATTTAGTATTTCTATTTCAAAATTTGTCATAACTAGCTCCTTATATATAGATACCTCTAATTGTATTATTTTAATCAAAAAAAGTAAAGTAAAACCATCTCATTTTTGAGATGGCATATTAATGTGTTATTTTTGATGCGATTAAGTTTGTTCCAGAACGACCTGTAATTAGTACAAGTTCTCCTTCTTCTAAAGTATAGTTACCTCCGCAGATAGCTTCCCAGGTAATGCTATAGAATTTAATTACTCCAATAGTATCTGGATTAATTGGTTTTAAGACTACTGCTTCTCGACCAATAAAAGTTGTTATTTGGTTTTCAAATATACGCTCTTTTTGGACTTTTTTATAATATGGATTTAATAATATTTTAAAAAATATAATGCAGAATGAAAAAATGATAACTTGATATAAGGCATTTGCGAAAGCAATACCACAAATAAAAGAAACCAAAGCAGCAAAAGAATAATTAAGTAACTCTAGGTTTTTGTGTTTTCTCTCTATTATGATTGTAAAAAAGAAAAGAACTACCCAAAAAATCATAAAAAATGTATTTAGATATTCGTATTCATAGTCCATTTTATTACCTGCCTAACTGCATAAATTTTTATTTTTTTAAAAAAGGTTCATATAGTCCATATTATATTATATTAAAAAAGATAGATTATGTAGAAAAATGTAAAAATTTTATTAATTTTTACACTCTAAAGATATCATTTATGTAATTATATTATATATTTTTTAAAAAAGCAAGTTTTCACATAAGAATAAAATAAATAGTTAAAAAAAGTCACCATATAATTGTTTAAATATTTGTGATAAAAATAATTTTTAATTAGACAATATAAATGAGAAAGAGTTTTTCTTATCAAAAAACAATTGAAAAACATATTTAACTATGTTATAATATTTTCTAGGTTTATAAGGAGGCTAACATGAATAGAACAGTTAGAAGATATATTATATTATTTATATCAATTTTAATCCCGCTTTTAGCTGCTTTCGGGGTAGGAGTGTATGGATACAATTCTGAAAAGTTTGGGCAAAAACTATGGAAAGATGAATTTGCAATAGAATACCTAACTTTCGAAGATGAATATACAACGAAAGACAAGATTGAAAGGTATATAAAATACGGTATAAATAATCAATACTATTCATTTGATCCAACTCCAATACATGAAGAAGAAATTAAATCGGATGATGATAAAAAATTACTAGATATTCTTATTTATAGAGTAGTTTATGATTTAGATGCACAAGGGAATGATAGATTCCAATACTTGTTCTTCTTCTACAATGTGCAATATCAAAATATTAGAGATTTATTTGTAGCAGATGAGAATTTAAGACAAGAAATTAATAATGCATTTTTACCAACATTTGTTCCAAGGATTTCCACAATCACTGATGATGAGGAAGATGTAACAGAAAGAGGAATTACTCAAATACCGGAAGAACAATTATCGTTTCCTGATTATGAAGCAGATATAGATTTTAAATCAGGAAAGAATGCTGATGAAAATGAAGAAATAAACAGTAATGATTCTTTAGTCAAAGTATATATGGGATTTGTTCCAATGCGTGAAGTTGATGCTCCAACAAAATATAATATAAAAATTAATTCTATGGTTGGAAGCATTTTAGATGATGAAGGTAATAGCATTAAAACTGAAGTAACTAGTTTCGATATTGATCTAGAAGTTGATCCAGAAAAGATAGACTATAGTGATTACGAAAAGAGTCATATGCAAGACTTAAATTCTGCAGGGTATTTTGGTTGGGTATTTCAAAATTACTTATGGTGGATTGGCTTAATTGCTTTTGCAGCTATTGGTTTAATAACAGGATCATTTTATCTAGTGTATGTATCTGAAGAAAAAAGAATGCTTGAAGAAAGCAAAAAAGGAAATAAGAAAAGAAGAAAGTAGATTGCATTAAGCAGTCTTCTTTTTGAGTGAGGATTATGGATATAATAGAAATTGAAAGAGCTTTAATTAAAAGGTATAAGAATAAACTATATAATAAGTTTGTGAAAGCAATTTTAGACTATGAACTACTTCAAAATGGTGATGTTGTAGGAGTTTGTATATCAGGTGGTAAAGATAGTTTTGTATTAGCAAAAATGTTTCAAGAATATGTTAAGCATGGAGCAATAAAAATTGATGCTAGATATTTAGTAATGGATCCTGGATTTAATAAAGAAAATATTGATAATTTAAAACTTAATGCCAAAAAATTAGGTATTCCAATTACTACAAAAGAATCAGATATTTTTAAGGTAGCAGAAAAACACGGCAAAGAAAGTCCTTGCTACTTATGTGCAAGGATGCGAAGAGGATTCTTATATCAATTTGCGAAAGAACAAGGATGTAATAAAATTGCTCTAGGACATCATTTTAATGATGTTATTGAAACGACACTGTTAAATGTTTTTTATGGTGGGACTTTTAAAACTATGTTACCAAAACTTAAGGCTGAAAACTTCGGCAATATGGAATTAATTAGGCCTATGTATTATATAGAAGAAAGAAATATTATAAATTATATGAATTATTGTGAAGTTGAAGCAATGAACTGTGGTTGTAAGATTGCTAGTGGAGTATTTTCATCTAAACGTAGAGAAATCAAGAATTTGATTGCGAAAATGAAATTAAATTTTAAAGATGTAGAAAAAAGTATATTTCAAAGCACAAACAACGTTAATCTAGAATGCATTGTTGGTTGGGTAGCAAAAGGTGAAAAGAAATCATTTCTAGACGAATATATTGATAAATAAACCTGTATAGTTTACAGGTTTTTATTTTACCTATTTTTAAATGTTTGAAAACCCTTTTATTTTTCAAATCAAGTATGTTATAATAAAAAGGAAAAATTAGGAGGAAATATATGGGAAACAAAAAATTTGTTTATATGTTTACTGAAACCGACCAAACAATGCGCAATTTAGTCGGCGGAAAGGGAGCTAACCTTGGTCAAATGACCAAACTAGGATTGCCTATACCACAAGGGTTTACTGTTACTACGGAAGCATGTACTTTCTATTATGAAAATAATAAGAAACTTTCTGATGATATTGTAAATCAAGTTGAAAAATCAATGGCTGAGTTAGAAAAAATTACAGGCAAGAAATTTGGAGATCCGACTAATCCTTTATTAGTTTCGGTACGTAGTGGTGCAAGGGCGTCAATGCCAGGAATGATGGATACTATTCTAAATCTAGGGCTTAATGATGAAGTTGTTGCTGGCTTAGAAAAAATTACTGGAAATCCAAAATTTGCAAGAGATTCTTATCGTAGATTCATTCAAATGTATTCAGATGTTGTAATGGGTGTATCAAAATCAAAATTTGAAGAAATTATTGATGAAATGAAAGAAGAAAAAAATGTTGCAAGTGATATGGATTTTACTGCTGAAGATTTTACTGAAATGATTGAAAAATTCAAAAAGTATTATTACAAGCAAGTAAAGAAAGATTTCCCAGTTGATCCAAAAGAGCAACTTTTCGGAGCAATCAACGCAGTATTTAATTCTTGGGATAATCCTAGAGCAAACTATTATAGAAAGATGAATAATATTCCATATGAATGGGGAACAGCAGTAAATGTTCAATCAATGGTATATGGTAATATGGGTAATGATTCTGGAACAGGTGTTTCGTTTACTAGAAATCCTGCTACTGGAGAAAATGAAATTTTTGGTGAATATTTAATCAATGCTCAAGGGGAAGACGTAGTTGCTGGAACAAGAACTCCATCTCCGTTTTCTAAGTTAAAAGAAGAAATGCCTAAAATCTATGAAGAATTTAAGACTTTATCAAAAAAACTAGAAACTCATTTTAAAGATATGCAAGATATTGAGTTTACAATAGAAAAAGGCAAATTATATTTACTGCAAACAAGAAATGGTAAAAGAACAGCTGAAGCTGCTTTAAGAATTGCTGTTGAGATGGTTAACGAAGGTCTAATTGATAAAAAACGTGCTATTATGTTAGTGCAACCAGAACAATTAGATGCATTACTACATCCACAATTTGATGAAAAAGAATTAAAGAAAACACCTCATATTGGTGAAGGTTTACCAGCGTCTCCTGGAGCTGCTAGTGGACAAGTAGTATTTAATGTAGAGCAAGCTATTAAAATGACTAACGATGGCAAGAGAGTAGTTCTAGTTAGATTAGAAACTTCTCCTGAAGATATTGAAGGTATGCATGTTTCCGAAGGCTTCTTAACTGCTCGTGGTGGTATGACATCTCATGCTGCTGTTGTAGCTAGAGGAATGGGTAAATGTTGTGTATCTGGTGTAACTTCATTAAGTATTAATGAAGAAAAAGGCTTCTTCACTTTAGGTGGAAAAACAGTACATCAAGGCGACTATATCTCGCTAGATGGAACAACAGGAAAAATCTATGCAGACAAAATACCTACAGTTCCAGCAAGAATTAGTGGAAACTTTGAAACATTTATGAAATGGTGTGATGATGTTAGAATTCTTCAAGTAAGAGCTAATGCAGATACTCCTAAAGACGCAATTCAAGCACGTGAGTTTGGTGCAGAAGGAATTGGTTTATGTAGAACTGAACATATGTTCTTCGATAGCGAAAGAATTAATGTTGTTAGACAATTTATTTTAGCTGATACTCCAATTCAAAGAAAGAAAGCACTAGACAAACTATTACCAGTTCAAAGAAAAGACTTTGAGGAATTATTTGAAGCAATGGGAGACTTCCCTGTTACTATTCGTTATTTAGATCCACCTCTACATGAATTCTTACCATCTGGTTATGATATAGCTGAAGTTGCGAAAGAATTAGGCGTTAGTGCTGAAAGAGTTAGAGCTAAGATAACTGAATTACATGAGTTCAATCCTATGATGGGACATCGTGGATGTAGATTATCAGTAAGTTATCCTGAATTAGCAGAAATGCAAACTAGAGCAGTATTAGAAGCTTATATTAATGTTAAAAAGAGAAATCCTGAATATAAAGCTCATCCAGAAATAATGATTCCATTGATTGGTGATGAAGTTGAATTAAAATATGTAAAAGACTTAGTTGTAAAAACAGCTAATGAAGTTATAAAAGAACATAACACTGAAGTTGAATATACAGTAGGAACAATGATTGAAATTCCTAGAGCAGCAATTAGAGCTGATCATATTGCAAAAGAAGCAGATTTCTTTAGCTTTGGTACAAATGACTTAACACAAATGACATTTGGATTTAGTAGAGATGATGCTGGATCATTCTTAAATAATTATTATGATAAGAGAATTTATACAAATGATCCATTTGCTAGATTAGACCAAAATGGCGTAGGTGTTTTAGTTAAAATGGCATGTGAAAAAGGTAGAGCAACTAAACCTAATTTAAAACTTGGTGTATGTGGAGAACACGGAGGAGAACCTTCTTCTGTTGAATTCTTCCATAAGGTAGGACTAGATTATGTTTCATGTTCTCCATTTAGAGTTCCAATTGCAAGATTAGCTGCAGCACAAGCTGTTGTAAAAGAAAATCAAGAATAAAAACAAAAAACATCTAGACATTGTTTAGATGTTTTTTTTAGGTATAAGCAAATTCTTTTTTTGTTATATTTCATAATATAAAGTAAAAGAAAGGGGGTATATCTATAGACTTCTTTGGAAACAATAATTTCTGCAGAATGCATAATTGTTTTTGCTGTAGTTTATGCAATTTATGTCCACCTGGACCAGCAGGACCGCAAGGGCCAAGAGGATTACCTGGACCAACAGGACCACAAGGACCAAGAGGACTACCTGGAGCAACGGGACCAGCAGGTCCACAAGGGCCAAGAGGCTTTCCAGGTGCAACAGGCCCAGAGGGCCCAGAGGGTCCACAAGGTGAGCCAGGAATTGCATCAGCTATAATTCCATATGCATCTGGAGGAAGAATAACTTTACATTCAGTATCTGATACAGTACCGGGTAGACCGGTGTTTATAGGATTTGGTAATAATGCAATTCAAAATTCTCAGTTTACAAATCCGATAAATATGGCTGGCAATGTGGATGTATTTGCATTTCAAATGCCTAGAAGTGGTGTTTTAGACGGTTTATCCGTTACTTTCACAACGACTCAACAGCATACAATAAATACAGGGGCAGTTACTGTCATTGCACAACTTTTTCAAGCAGCACAAAATAGTAATTTATATAGTGCAATTCCTGAGACGCTGTTAGACTTAGAACCAAATCTTTCGGGTCAAACTCCAGCGGGAACTATTCTTACTAATTCAATTGAAAATATTGGTGTGAGTATTGCAAAAAACACAAAATTATTACTTGTAATTTATACTGTATCAAGAAATACTGGCAGCGCAAATAATATATTTGGAACAATTAGTGGTGGTTTAACTATTAATAGCGACTAATAATAAAAAGGTAAATGGTTTATTAAAAATGAGCATTTACCTTTTACTTATTTATATCCAAAGTCTTTAATTTTAATATATAAATACAAACAATTAAAGCAATAATTGGGATTATTATATATGTATAAATATTATCAATCAAAACAACAGCAATGGGTACCGTTATAATGATCATTAAAATTGCAGTTATTTTTGCTTTTTTTGGAACGGCCTTATATGTAACATAATTGTAAATATATCGGCCAAATATTTTATGGTTAATTAACCAATTATATAACTTTTCTGAACTTCTTACATAAAAGTAAGCAGAAAGTAAAAGAAAAGGTGTGGTTGGGAGAATTGGTAAAAATATACCAACAGAACCTAAAACTAAGCATAGGGACCCAAGGATTATATATAATACTTTTTTGATAAGGCACACCTCTTTCTTTTATATTTAAATTATTTTAACATAAAACCTAAAAAATTTCTTCTGTTATAATTTAAAACAATCAAGTTTAAACTTGATTGTTTGGATTTTTAGAATTCGCAATTTTTAGGTGTTCTTGGGAAAGGAATAACATCTCTAATGTTTTCAATACCAGTTACATACATTATTAGTCTTTCAAAACCAAGACCAAATCCAGCGTGTTTAGTACCACCATATCGACGAAGATCAATATACCAATACATCTCATCAATAGGGATATTCATATCTTTCATTCTTTGAAGTAAAACATCAAGGCGTTCTTCTCTTTGACTTCCACCAACTAATTCACCTGCACCAGGAACAAGTAAGTCCATAGCAGCAACTGTTTCATTATCGTCGTTGACTCTCATATAGAAAGCTTTAATATCCTTTGGCCAATTAATTACAAATACTGGAGCTTTAAAATGAACGTCAGTTAAGTATTTTTCATGTTCTGTTGCAAGGTCTCCACCATAGAACACTTTGTTTTCGAATTTCACCTTTGCATTTTGTAAGATTGATATTGCATCTTTATATTCACACACATGCATTTTTGATGAAACTAAATCTTGTAATTGTTTTAATTTTCCAGGATGAACAAATTTATCAAAAAATTCTAGTTCTTCTTTTGCGTGTTCAAGAACATAGTTAATAATATATTTAAGCATATCTTCTACTAATTGCATATCATCGAATATATCTGAAAATGCTATTTCAGGTTCAATCATCCAAAACTCACTTGCGTGTTTTGTTGTGTTTGAGTTTTCAGCTCTAAATGTAGGACCGAATGTATAAACGTTTTTAAATGCTTGCGCAAATGTTTCAGCTTCTAATTGTCCAGATACTGTAAGATTTGTACTTTTACCAAAGAAATCTTTTGAGAAATCAATTTTCCCATCTTTTGACTTTGGAATATTGTTTAAATCTAGAGTTGTAACTTGGAACATTTCTCCAGCCCCTTCAGCATCACTTGCAGTTATTATTGGTGTATGCACATATAAAAAATCTTCTTTTCTAAAAAACTCATGAATTGCATAAGCTAGTAAACTTCTTACTCTAAAAGCTGCATTAAATAAATTTGTTCTTGGTCTTAAATAAGCTTTTTCTCTTAAAAACTCACGACTATGTTTTTTTGGTTGAATAGGGAAGTCCTCTGGGGAGTCACCTTCTAAAAGAATATTTGTTGCTTTAATCTCATAGGGTTGTTTCATTGTAGGGGTAAGAACGATTTTACCGGTTACAGTTAAGCTACAACCAACTCTGAACTTACTAACTTCGTCAAAATTTTCTAATTCTTTATCGTATACTATTTGTATATTAGATAAAGTTGAACCATCGTTAAGGTTGATAAAACCAAATTCTTTTTGGTTTCTATTTGTTCTTATCCAACCTTGAATTACAACTTCTTCTTTTATAGAAGTATAAGCATAGTTTAATTTCCTAATACTAAATTTCATAAAATTCCTCCTTATATATAAAAAAGTCCTTAAGAAAACATCTTAAGGACGAATAATTCCGCGGTACCACCTTTATTCAATACTAAAAAAGTATTGCTCTTAAAACTCAATATCGCGAGTTAACCGGTTAGTTCTACTTTAGTTCTTCTAACTGCTCCAAGTGTTCTTTCACTAAATATTATTATGGTTTTCCACTATCACCAATTCACTATAAATAAGGGATTTAGTTACTTTTCTCTTCACTGCATTTATATTATTATGCGAATATTTTATCATAATTATTCTGCGGTGTCAATTTTTTTTCATAGCTTTTCTTGAATAAATAATTATATAAAAAGAAAAAGATAATTGAACTTATTATATTATATATTAAATGGGAATAAGCGATTGTAATTTTTCTATTGGCTATAATATTTGGGATACTTTCTAAATACTCTAATAAATCTATAAAAGGATTCATAAAGATTAAAAAAATAACTCCACCTATAACATTAAACAGGATATTTACATTAATTGCTTTCTTGGCTATTCTAGTAGCCCCAATTGCAACTATTAGACTTGCAATTGTAGTTCCAGCATTAGCACCTAACATAATGGGAACTGCACTTCTTAAACTTATAATGTCTAAGTAATATAAATTTTGGACTAAACCAATTGTTGCACTTGACGATTGAATTAATGCACTAAGAATAGCACCACCAATAAATCCAAGTACACTATTTTTTGAGATGATTACCGTTATTAAAAAGAATAGTGGGGAATCTGCAATTAAAACAAAGGCTTCATTCATAAATGTTATACCTTGAAATAATATCCCGAGTCCAAGTAGGGCATTTGCAATTTGTTTTATTTTAAATGATTTAAATATATTTAATAAGTATGCTACTGCAATAATAGCTAATGAATAACTTTCTATATTTAAACTAAAGATAAATGCTGTTAGTGTTGTTCCAATATTTGCGCCAATCATAATCATGACACCTTGGGTAAAACCTATAATATCTGCAGACATAAAAGCAACAACAATTGCAGTTACCCCTGATGATGATTGAATTAATGCAGTAGTGAGTATACCTGTTAAAAGGGCTTTAAATTTGCTTCCTGTTGCCTTTTGGATTACGTTTTTAAGTTTATCATTATTAACTTTAGAGAGTGATTCTCGCATCAAATTTAGACCAAATAAAAATAGAGCTAGGCCTCCAATAATTAAAAATATATTCCTAATAATATCACCTCTATTAATTATTATGTTAATAAAAGGGTAAATATTAAAAAAACCCATCTAGATAGAAGGGTTTAGTCTTTCTTTACTTAAGTAATGAGGGTCTATGACATTTTCCGCAATATTATTACAGTGATCACTTATTCTTTCAAGGTTTGATAGAATATCAACATAATGAATATCACTACATTCACTTACATTTTCGTGTTTATCTACTAATTGAGTTCTACGATATATTTTTTCTAGTTTATCTATTTCTACTTCAGTTTCAATTATTTTTTTAGCTAAGCGTTTATCGTTATTGTTGAAACAATTTAAGGCATCATTAACTTGTCCAAGAACTAAATCAAAATAATGATTTAAGTTATCAGCTAACTTGCCAGATATCGGGCAGTTTAACTCATATCTATTTTTATAAAACTCGGATAAGTTATCGCAATGATCTGCAATTCTTTCAAAATCTCTTATTGTATCTAGCATAATAATTTGGAATTGTTTATGTCGTTCTGACAATTCAATTGATTGAATTTCCATTAAGTAATCATGAATAGAATGATCATATAAATCAATTCTTCTCTCAAGGTCCTCTATTTGATCAAAATACTCTTCATCATCTTCATTTTGATATTTTCTTGCAATATTGATCATTTCAACTGCAATATTACCCATTTCTAGAATAACTGCTTTTGTGCTTTCAAGTGCTAGGACAGGTGAAGATTCAATTAAAACATAATTTAATTTTTCTTCCAAAGTAGAACCGTGTGCTTTCTTGACTGGTAATATTTTTTCCATTAATAATACAAAGTAGTTTGAAAGCCCAAACGCTAATAAAGTAAATACAGTATTAAATATGATATGAGCATAAGCAATTGTTAATTTATTATTTGGCCCTAAGAATTTTTCTTCAAAGATTATCATTAAATCAACATAGTATTTAAAGAATACTAAAAATAAAACAGTACCAAATGTTTTAAATAAAAAGTTAAATAAACTGGCTTGCTTAGCTTCTCTTCTAGCATTGAGGGAGGCTAAAATGGCGGTTATTGTAGTACCTATATTACAACCAAGTAAGACTGCAAGTGCACCAGTAAGAGGAATGTTTCCATTAAAGAAAATTTGTTGTAAGACACCAATAGATGCACTTGAAGATTGAACGATAGTGGTTAAGACTGCGCCTACTAAAACGCCTAAAATAGGTTGATTTGAAAGTGTAACCATCGCTTGTTCAAACCAAGGCTCTTTAGTTAGAGGTTTTAAGCCAAGACTCATTAATTCTAATCCAACAAATAATAATCCAAATCCTAAAAGGATTCCTCCGGTTAATTTTACTTTCTTAGTTGATATAAATAAAACAATACCTGCACCAATTGCAATAAAAATTAGTGAAAATTCACTTATATTTAATCCAATTAAAAATGCAGTTACAGTAGTACCTATATTTGCACCCATCATAACTCCAATTGCTTGTTTCAAAGTCATGAGACCAGCTGATATCAAACCTATTACAATAACTGTAGTAGCACTTGATGACTGAATTAACACTGTTACTACTAACCCGGTTAGTATTCCTAAGAAAATGTTATTTGTTGCTTTTTCAATTAACATCTTCATCCTATTTCCTGAAAGACTCCTTAAGGATGAACTCATGAATTCAATCCCGTATAAAAACATCCCTAAACCACCTAGTACTGTAAAAATGATACTAACAGCGGAAGAGGGCTCAAAAATAGACAATGTCTGCATTTTGAACTCCTTTATAAAATATTTACAAAATTCTCCGATTATATTATATAATAGAAAAAGTGATTTGTAAAAAATAAAATGTTTTCATTTCATTTTATATTATTGGATTATTTTTTTATATTTAAACTTACATATATATAAATGAAAAAAATGAAACAAAATTATAAAATTTAAAATATAAAAAAGCGTGGAAAATATTTCAAATAAGTGATATAATAGAAAAAAAGGAGTTGGACAGTATGGTATATAAAGCATTATACAGAACTTACAGACCGCAAAAGTTTTCTGAAGTTATCGGTCAAGATCACATAGTTCGAACATTACAAAATTCAATAGTTAATAATAAAACTTCACATGCTTATTTGTTCAGTGGTCCTAGGGGTACCGGTAAAACATCTGTTGCTAGGATTTTCGCAAAAGCATTAAACTGTGCATCTCCAAAAAATATGGAGCCATGTGGTGAGTGTTTATCTTGTCAAGAGATTTCTCAAAGCATGAGCCCAGATGTAGTTGAAATAGATGCAGCTAGTAATAACGGTGTTGATGAAATAAGAGAAATAAGAGATAAAGTTAAGTTTTTACCTGGTGGATCTAAGTTTAAGATTTATATTATTGATGAGGTTCATATGTTAAGCCAGGGTGCATTTAATGCACTTCTTAAAACATTAGAAGAGCCACCAAAACATGTAATCTTTATTCTTGCAACAACAGAACCACACAAAGTAATCCCAACTATTTTATCTCGTTGTCAAAGGTTTGATTTTAAAACATTATCAGTGCAAGAGATTGCATCTGTTATTAAATCAGTATCTTTAAAAGAAGGATTTAATATTACTGATGAAGCTATAATCGCAATTGCTGAAGGCGCAGAAGGTGGAATGAGGGATGCTCTTAGTTTCTTAGACCAAGCAGCTTCATTTACTGATGATGAAATAACAATTGATGATGTAAATAGTGTTACTGGAAATCTAAACTTTGATAAGATTGTTGAACTAGCTAAATTCTTTGAAGAAAAAAATATGAATAAAGCTCTAAAAACTATTAATGATTTAGTAATAATGGGGAAAGAAATAAATAAAATAGTTTCATCGTTATTGCAGTTTTATAGAGATTGTTTATTGTATAAGAATATAGATGTTTCAATGTTTTCAAAATACATTTTTGAAAAGGAAGATTTTAAAATTTTAGCTGAAAAAATTAGTGTAGATAAAATATTTTATTATATAGACATTTTAAGTGATGTACAAACTAAAATTAAATTATCATCTACTCCTACTATTTACTTAGAAGTAGCTACAATTAAAATGATTAATTCTAGTGATGATGATTTCTTATATAATAAAAGAATCAAAGAATTAGAAGAAAGATTAGAAAACTTAAATCTAGACGGTAACTCTAAAGGTGCTGATAATATTGATAAAGTTAATAGTCTTGAGTTAAAACTAAATAAGGTCATCAATGAATTAAGTAGGTTAGAACTACATAAATTAGTTGAAAAGGTTGATAGTTTAGAATTTGGTTCTCCAAGTGTTCAAGGAGATTATTCAAAATTTGAACAAGAGATTGAGACCTTAAAGCAATACTATAGAGAATTAGAAAGTAAAATAGGCACTAGTAATAACGAAGAACAAAGTGATTTTTCTGAAGAAATTAATGAATTAAAAAATGCTATAATTAAATTAAAGCATGAAGTTGGTGAAAACAGGAATAAAGAATCATTTAATAACACTAGTGTAAATAGTATTGATAGTGATATTGATGATAAAATCCAAAAACTTAAAAATATTATTTTAGGAATGCAGTCTGACATTTATAGTTTACGTAGTATGAAACAAGAAACTGAACAAGTTAATCTTGATGAGTTAAAAGCTGAACTTGACGATATATACTTAAATAGGTTTTCAGCAATTGAAACTGAACTAAAAAATATCAAAGCGCATAATCTAAACTTAGCGTCTCAAAATGTTAACACAAATCAAACATTAGATGATGATATAGTTTATGAATTAGAACGAATTAAAGAAAAAGTAAATAGTATAGAATCTAAAGTTTATAAACTTATGTCAGGTGAATTAGAAAAAGTTACTACTAAAAAACCTAAGACAAAAGTAAACCGCAGGCAAATAGTTTTATTTGGTGATGAAGTTATGAATATAAATGACTTTAAGAAGCCTATAAAAGAATCTGTAGATTTTGAAGATATCCAAGAAGATAAAGAGTTTGAGGAAGATTTAGATATTGAACCAGTAGAAGATAAAGTGGAAGTTGAAGTTTATAATGATGAGTCTTCTTCTATGTTTAGTGAAGATGAAAATACTAAAGAAGTTATTGAAACAAAAAAAGAAGAAAAACCTATCGTTACTATAAAAACAGAAAACGAAGAGATAATTGAAAGAGAACACTCTAGTTTAGTAAGAAAAATAAATACAGAGCAACCTCCTGCAGTTGAAGAAAGACAAGAGGTAGTTCCTAAAGTAAAAGATACAAATGTAATAGAAAAAGAAGAGTATGTAACAACTACACATAAATATACGCCACCTATGGATATGGCAAATGATGAGTTTAGTAACTATGATGTAGCTGTATTAGAGAGAATACTTCATGATTCCAGAAGTGAAATAGCTAGAAATGATAAAGTTAGAATTATGAATTTATGGAAAAATTTAGATCGTAGTGTTCCTAACTCACAACTACATATAGCTTCATTATTACAAGATGGAAATTTAGTTGCAACTGGAATAAAAGAGTTTGTGCTTGTTTATCCAAATGCTGCACTATGTAATCAAGTTATGAGAATGTCATTCAAGAAGGAATCACTAAAATTGTTATATGATTTCTTAGGTGACACCTATAATTATTTTGCTGTACCTGAAAATATATGGATTGAAAAAAGAACAGAGTATATCAATCAATATAATATTGGTACAAGGTATCCTAAATTAACACCTATTAATGATAGTAATCTAAGTGTTATTGAAGAGAATAGGGAATTTTTAAGAAAACAAGATAGTTCTAAGAGTAAGGCTGTGTCCTTCTTTGGTGAAGAACTAGTAAAAGTAGAATAGGAGTTATATTATGAATCAACAAGCAATGTTAAGAAAAATTAAAAAAATGCAAGAAGAAATGGTTGCTGCACAAGAAGAGTTAGAAGCAACAAGTTTCTATGCATCAAGTGGTGGAGTAGTCAGTGTTGAATTAAAAGGCACTAAAGAACTTGTAAAAGTAACAATAAGTGAAGATTTTGAAGCTGAATCAAAAGAAGATTTAGTATTACTTGAAGAAATGGTTGTTGCTGCATGTAATCAAGCATATAAAGATATTGAAAAAGCAACAAAAGAAAAAATGGGTAAATATACTGATATGCTTGGTGGTTTTGGCGGCTTAGGCGGTTTTTAAAAAATGAGATATCCAGAGGCTCTTCAAAGATTAATTGAAAGTTTTCAAATGCTTCCAGGTATTGGTCCTAAAACAGCAGAAAGATTAGCTTTCTTTGCTTTTTCAAAACTAAGTGAAGAAGATTTGTTATCTTTTAGTAGAAACTTATTAACTTTGAAGTCTGATATTCATTATTGTAAGAACTGTGGTGTTTTAGCAGATAATGATATATGCGAAATCTGTAGTAATCCAATTAGGGAGAAAAGAATAATTGTTGTTGAAGGAAGTAAAGATGTAATAATTTTTGAAAAGACAAATCAATATCAAGGAAAATACCATGTGCTTAATGGTTTGATATCACCTATGAAAGGGGTATCTCCTGATGATTTGAATTTTCAGAGTTTGTTTGAAAGAATTGAAAACGAACAAATAACAGAAGTTGTTATTGCGACTAGCGCTACTATCGAGGGGGAAATGACTGCATTATACATTAAAAACTCTTTAGAAAAGTTGAATATTGATGTAAGTAGAATCGGTTATGGATTGCCTGCAGGCGGGGATATTGAGTATGCCGATGAAATTACTTTAATAAAAGCACTTGAAGGGCGAAAAAAAATGTAGTATAATGTTGGTACTAATTACCAAAGGAGATAGTTATGGGATTTATAAGGGATTTATTCGTAAAAGCAAATGACTTTTTACAACAATATATGGCTCCAATTATAGACAAAATTAATCAATTCCTAACTAGTGAAGAATATGCTGTTATAGGAGTAATTGGTTTTTTTGTTGCATTATTAGTATTGATTGGATTATTTAGATGGCTTAGAAAAGCACCAAAATTCTTTTTTATAGTTTTGATTTTATTTGCAATTGTAGTAGTATTATGGATTGTAAGTAAACCATAAAGATAAATGTGAGTTTAAGCTTTCTAAGATAGGGGTTTTTACTCACAACAATATAATAACAACCTCAAGAAGAGAACGTAATAAGTTCTCTTTTTATCTTTTTTATGAGGAAATATTTATTAAGCAAGAGTGATTATTTTTTTATATAAATTGTAAAAAAACAATTGCCTGTGCCGAAAAAGGGTAAAGATTAAATAAAATTGTTTACGCTAACCATCAATTATGTTATAATATGAATATAAAATTATATAAAATAAGGAGATTAGAATGGAAAATGAGAAGGCTAAATTAGCTAACGAAACTAATGGTAGTTATGGTGGAAAAATCGAACTTAAAAGTGTAGAAGTTCGCCTACAAAATCTTACAAAAGAGTTCGTAGATAAAGCTGGAAAAGTTACAGTTGCTGTTAATGATTTTTCTGTAGTAATCCCTGCTGGTAAACTTATAGGTTTACTTGGTCCAAGTGGTTGCGGAAAGTCAACCACTTTATATATGATAGCGGGATTACACAAACCAACTGGTGGCCAAATATTCTTTGGCGACGACGATGTTACAAACACTCCTCCAGAACAAAGAGGAATTGGTTTGGTATTCCAAAACTATGCGCTATATCCGCATATGACTGTAAGGCAAAATATAATGTTCCCTTTAGAAAATATGAAAGTTCCTAAAGAGGAAGCAATACAAAGAGCTATGGAGATGGCTGAATTAGTTCATATTGGAGAATTGATGGATAGAAAACCTAATCAATTATCTGGTGGACAACAACAACGTGTTGCTATTGCTAGAGCACTAGTTAAAAAGCCAAGAGTTCTTCTTCTTGATGAACCTCTATCTAACTTGGATGCAAGACTTCGTCTGCAAACACGTGAAGAGATTAAGAGAATTCAAAGAGAAACAGGTATTACTACAATATTTGTAACTCATGACCAAGAAGAAGCTATGAGTATTTCTGATGAGATCGTAGTAATGAATTTTGGTATAAAACAACAAATGGACAGACCTCAATCTGTTTATGAAGAACCAGCAAATTTATTCGTTGCTAAATTCTTAGGTAATCCTCCAATAAATACATATAATGCAAAAATTAAAAATGGTCAATTAGTTATCCAAGATGGTACAGTAATTGAAAGAGGATTTGAAGTTGAAGATCAAGAAGTTATTTTAGGTCTTAGACCAGAATATCTAAAGATATCTACAAATGGTAAAGTTCCTGCTGTAGTTGATTTAATTGAGCATATAGGTAGGGATACAATGATAATTTGTGATATTCCTGAAACCGATCAAAGAATAAGAGCTATTATTCCAAGCGAAAAAGAAGTACATATAGGTCAACAAGTAAAATTCAATTATACAAAACTGTTTGTTTTCAATAAGGAAACAGGAGAGAGATTAAGATAATGTTAGAATTTAAGAAAGATGATGTAAAAGCTTGGATAGTTTTAGCGCCAACTTTGTTACTGATGGCCTTATTCACATTTTGGCCAATTGTTAACTCGTTTGCGATGTCCTTTCTGGAAGGATTCTCATTTACGGGTATGCCACCAGAAATTCATCCTTACTCATGGATAGCGGGTGGTACATTTGAAAGTGTTGGATTTGCAAACTTTGTTCAAGTTTTTAAAGATCCAGATTTTTGGTTAGCCCTTAAAAACACATTCTTAATGGTTATTATTTCAGTTCCTATTTCAGTAATTTTAGGTTTATTAATAGCTGTTGCTCTAAATGGAGTTAAGAAATTTCAAAGTTTCTTCCAAACAGTATTCTTCTTACCTTATGTTACAAATACTATTGCCTTAGGTTTAGTATTTGGATCTGTTTTCCATTCTGAATATGGTTTAATAAATAAATTGTTTAATACTGTCGGTGTGGCTTGGATAAATAGTGGAGCTACATGGGGTAGAGCAATGGTTGTATTAATGGCTTATACGGTTTGGAATGGTTTAGCATTTAAAATATTAGTATTCTTAAGTGGTCTACAAAGTATCGATAAACAATACTATCAAGCTGCTCAAGTTGATGCTACACCAAGATGGAGAGTGTTTTTAAAGATAACAGTTCCTCTTCTTTCACCAATGATATTATATATCACTATTACATCTTTCATTGGAGCGTTTAAAGCTTACTCAAGTGTAATAGCAATATTTGGTAATGGTAGATATGGACCTGTTGGAAATGATAAAATGTTAATTACAATAGTTGGTTTTATTTATGATAAATTATGGGAATCTTCGATGCCGTTTGGAGTTGCATCAGCTGGATCATTAATATTATTTATAATAATAATGCTTATCACGTTAGTTCAATTCCAAGTAAGTAAGAAGAGAGTTCATTATTAGGAGGTGCATGATGGAAAGAGAATTATACTTAGATCCTCATGAGGTTAAGAAGTTTAAGATTAAGAAAATAACATCACAAACTCTTATTTATACATTCCTAATTATTATGGGCTTATTTATTGTTATTCCGTTTTATTGGATGTTAATATCTGGTGTTAAACAAACATGGGAAATTACATCTCCAAATATTACTTTACTTCCAGTTGGCGAAAATGGTAAGGCGTTAATGCCTTGGAGTTGGGCATGGGAAAACTATGGGTATCTTATAAAAGGATTTACTAATAGTGAAGATGTCCAAATCTTTAGACCAATGCCATTTGGTTGGATGTTCTTAAATACAATTATTGTTGGTGCACTTACTACTGTAGGAACTGTTATAACAGTTGTCTTAGGAGCATTTGCATTCTCAAGATTAAATTTTAAAGGTAGAGATTTATTATTCACAATCTTACTTGCAACAATGATGATACCAGGCGAAGTATTTGTTATTACAAACTATATGACAATATCTAACTTTGGCTGGATTAGGCAAGAAGCTCATATAAAGACTATCTTTGCGTTAGTTTTACCATTTATAACTTCAGTGTTCTATATATTCTTCTTAAGGCAAACGTTTAGGCAAATCCCTAACGAATTATATTTAGCAGCTAAAGTTGATGGAACTAGTGATTTTAAATATCTTATTAAAGTTATGATACCGATGGCCCAAGCAACTATTATTACAATAATCATCTTAAGTATGATTGGTACATGGAATGCTTTTGTATGGCCTAACTTTGTTACTGATCCACAGTATACAAACCAATTACTTGTAAGTAATGGTTTGATTGCCGGATTAGCTGGTGCGGTTGAAACTAGAGGACCGAACTCCATTTTGAATCTTCAAATGGCAGCTTCTACGATGGTTACAATTCCGCTTTTAATTACATTCTTTGTGTTCAAAAAGTATATAATGCGTGGAGTATCGCGCAGTGGTATTAAAGGTTAAAAAAGGAGAGAAAAATTTAATATGAAAAAATCTTTATTATTATTCATTCTTGTTTTTGCTGCTTTAGTATTTGCAAGCTGTAAAAACGTTAGAAAACCTACAGATTTCAATGTGTTAAATATTGCAGACATTGAAAATTTAGAAACAAATATTACATTTAAAGTACGTCAAGGTGTAATTAGTGATGCACTAGTTGATTTAGTAGATGAATTCCAAAAAGAATATCCATATATTAAAGTTAAAGTGGCTACTGTTTCTGGAAATTACGATTTACTTCGTTCATCAACTATTTTAGATATCAACTCTAAAAACAAAGACAATATACCTGATTTAATTATTGGTTATCCTGACCACTTTGCAGAGTATTATGGTGGAAGTAACTTAGTTAACTTACAATACTTTATTGATGATCCAGATGTAGGTATGGATGAAGCTGAAATGGCAGATTTCATTCAAGCATACTTACCAGAAAATCGTGGATTTAATGCTAGTTTCCCTAATGATTTATATGGATTACCATTTAATAAATCAACAGAAGTTATGGTTTATAACAAAACAGCTTTTGAAGCATTATTTGGTGAAAACTATTTAGATAAAGTTCCTTCAACATGGGAAGAAATGAAAACTGTTGGTGCAGAAATAGTTACAAAAGTTAAAGCTGGTGAACTAGATAATACATTTATTGATACATATGATCCAGATACAAAAGTAACTACTTATATGAAAATTTCTGATTACTTAAGCAATCCAGAAAATGTACAATTCGTACCATTTGGATATGACTCATCAGATAACGGATTCATTACTCTTACAAGACAATTTGGTGCTAAATATACTGAAAGAGAAAGTGTTCTAAAAGGTTATATTTATTTTGATAATGCAGAAGCTCGTTCTGCAATGACATATTTCCAAAATATGAGAAATGATGGTTTATTTGCAACTGCTGCTGTATTCGGTGCTCAATATAACTCTGATGCTCTAAAAGCTATTCAAGTATTAATGACAGTAGGTTCTTCTGCTGGTGTTGGTTATAATGCAAGCACTAAGTATGAACTTGGATTTGCTCCAATTCCTTACTATAATGAAGATGCAAAATATGTTATTCAACAAGGTACAAACATTGGTATGTTAAGTCATAATACGGATGAAGAAAAATTAGCTTCATGGTTATTCATTAAGTTCTTAATGCGTCCTGAAAACACTGCTCAATTTGCAATGGCTACAGGTGGTTACTTACCAGTTAAAGAAAGTGCTTATGAAACTGATGAATATTCTGAATATTTAGAAAACCCAACTGATGATAAGAAAGAATTTGCTGCTGCAGCTAAGGTTGCATTATATGATTATATTGAAAAAGAATATAAATTCTTCGTTGATGATGCATTTATTGGTTCATCAAAAGTACGTGAAGAAGCAGGAAGAATTTTTGACTCAGTAATTGTTAATAAAGAAAACGTAGCAGATAGATTTAAAGCAGCATATAGAACATTAAGTCCATATGTACCTAGCAATTAATTTGCTATAGGTGGTTATTATGTTTTTTAGAAAAAGAAGTATATTAAGTTTTCTACTGATATTATTATTTGCGTTTGTCATGGTTGGTTGTGATCCAGCTGGCGATGACGATGATGACATTAAATATACAGTAGAGGATTTAGATACAAAACACACAGATGACCTTAAGTTAGTAACTTCATATGCAAATAGAAGTTTTCTAGCTGAAGGTATTGAAGAGGTTACTCTCTTACGTAGTATTGATGGAGATACAACACACTTTTTAGACAAGAACCGTGAAACTATAAAAATTAGATATCTTGGAGTAAATACTCCTGAATCTACTGGAAAAATTGCACCATGGGGTAAGCAAGCTAGTGTATTCACAAAATCAAAACTAGAAAATGCATACTCTATCGTGATTGAAGCAGAAAATGTAGGTTCCGCACCAGAAACAGATACAACTGGTGATAGATACTTAGGATATGTTTGGTACAAACCAACTGCAGATTCTAATTATAGATTACTAAATCTTGAAATAATTGAAAACTGTTTCTCATTCTTCACTGGTGACTCTGATAATTTAAAATATGGAGATAAAATGCGTGAAGCTTATATTGAGAAAAGAGCAATGAAATTAAGAGTATTTGGTGAACTTGATCCAAATTATGATTATGATAGCAATATTAATGAAATTACTATTGCTGAATTAAGAGCGAATTATTCAAGTTATTCTTCTGGTTCAAAATTGAAAGTTAAAGTAATTGTTGTAAGAGTTGTTGGAAGTAGCTTATATGTTGAAGACTTGGAAGAAACATATAATGAAGAAACCAAAGAATCATCAAAATCAGGTATTTTCCTTTATCATTCATTTGTTGCAAATGTTGGTAAATATCAACCTGGACAAATTATAGAATTCGAATGCCAAGCATCCGATGACGAGACATATGGTATGCAACTTGTAAGTCCTAGCAAAATTAGAAGCGGTTCTACTGGTGAATATACTATAAGAGAAATCACTTCTGATGTTACTTCCTTAAGAGATTATGAGGGACTAGTAGTAAGAGTTAATGATTTTACTGTAACTTCGGTTTCAAATGTAAATCAAGCTGGCGCTTATACTATTAGAGGAACAATGGAAAATGGTTCAGAAATGCAAGTGAGAATAGATGCAGATGTTTCTCCTTCACTAAAAGCAACTTATCCAGAAGTAGGAAAGAAGTATAATGTAATTGGTGGAGTTAGCAAGTTTGTAGATGTATTCGATAATAATAAAGTTCATTATCAAATTAAACTTGGTAATTTACAATATGATGGCGTAAATGATTTTATATTATCAGACAACAATTAATAAATGGAGGGAAAAGACATAATGAATTTACTTAAACTCAATGCAAAGAAAATACTTGTATTGATATTGGCTTTCATTGCTAGTTTTGCAATGATTGCATGTGAAGACGAAAAAGATGATGTTTTATTACAATTAGAAGAAGCTGTTAATTCAATCACTCTTGGTGATACTACAGCTTTAGTAGCTGATTTTACAATTGTAAATAAAACTAATAGACATGATTTAGAAATTACTTGGGAGTTGGTTGATGCAGATGATACTCTTAAGTTAGAAAGAGTAGATGATGACTTTACGAAAGTAGTTGTTACACCTACTGAATATACTGAAGATGAAGACGGAGAGCAAACAAACCCTTGGGGTAAAGGTACATTAAAAGCTACCGTTTCTATCGGTGATAAATCGAAAAGTAGAGAATGGGATCTTCATGTAAAACCTAATGGTAAAACAGAAGCTCTAACTGTTACTCAAATTAAAAAGGTTGCAAACGATACTGGTGTTGAAGCAACTGGAACTGTAAGTTTTGTAAGAGCTGATGGTTTTTACATTACTGATTCAACTGGTTCATTGTATATTTATACAAGTACAGCTCCTGCAGAAGATGTTAAATTAGGTGCAGTTGTATCTGTAAAAGGTAAAAAAGTTGAGTATTACAGTGCTCCTCAAATTACAGGACCAACTGTTGAGATAATTACAACAGCTCCAGCAAGCGGATATGATTATTCTAATGTAGCTCCAATGGAAATTGCTGATATGGAAGCAATGACTACAAATGATAAAGATCATTATGGAAAGTTAGTTAAAGTAACAGGTATGGTTATTAAGAACTATATTTCACCTGCGGATGGTTCTACTGTTTCAGAATATGCACTTCAAGATATATTAACTGGTTCAGTTGCTGCAATTTATAATAGTACAGAAAAATCTGTAAAAGATATTCTTGCAACTAAAGTTGGACAATATGTAACTATGGTAGTTATGGTTTACGACCGTCATTCTGTACAATTAGTATGGCGTAACTATGGTATTCCTGGAACTATTGAAGATGCAGAAACTCCTTCATTAACTGATGAAGAAATTGTTGCAAGAGCGGCAAACGAAATAGAATTATTATTTGAAGGCAAATCATTTGCTACCAATTTAAATTTAATTACAGAAGGAACTTCAGGTGGTACAATTAGTTGGAGTTCAGGTAATACAGACGTTTTAGATGATGACGGAACTATTACTACTCCTGATAATGATACTGAAGTTACACTAACTTATACAATTACTTCTGGTGATGAAACAGAAACAGGAACAGTTAATGTAACAATTTTAGCTCTTCAAAAATCTACTATTAAAGAAGCAATTGATAAGATTGATCAAGAAGAACAAATGGTAATCATTGAAGGTGTAATTATTGGTGCAGATTCAGATGATTATTACTATCTAGCAGATGAAACTGGTGTTATTTTTGTAAGAAATAAACTAGCAGCTGATGATTTAGTTGTTGGTAATAAAGTAAGAGTTGTTGCAACTGGCACTATCTTTAACCGTTCGTCTGAATTTACAAGACAAGTTGGTGCAAATTATACAGTAACCAAACTTGATGATCAAATTCATCCATCACCTCTAGAAGCTGTAGATGCAGATATCACTGATTTTGATTTCACAATTACAGCTGATGATATGGCTACAAAAGTTCCTCAAGAAGAATTATATGGAAAACTTGTTACTATAACAGCTTACTTTGTAAAACGTACAAGCGGAAACTTTACAGATCCTTATTTAGCTGTGTCATTAGAAGATGGAGCTGCTGCAATGATTATTCATCATAAGTCAGTTAACAGAGCTGTATTTGATGATTTAATTGGAAAACAAGTTACAGTTACAGGTGTTATTTATTCATTCAACGTTAATAGTGGTTGGAGATTTGGATTTATGGACCGTGAAGGTGATTTAGTTGTTGAATTAACAGAAGCTGAAAAATTAGCTTTAGCTAAAGAAGAAATTGAAGCTGTTGTTTCAGATGATAAAGCAGTTAGCGGAGATTTAGACTTCTTTGAAAGTGCAAAAAGCCAATTTATTAAAGATGCAAAATATACTTGGGAATCAAATAAAACTGATATCATTGCTAATGATGGTACATTTGAAGCTCCTGATGCTGATACTGATGTTGTAATTACTGTAAAAGTATTCTTAGATGGTAATACTGAAGGAACACCTTCTGCTACACATACATATACTGTTAAGGCTAAAGCTCCTGCAGAAACTACTGGTGGAGTTATGATAAGCCAAGCATACGGTGGTGGCGGTAATAGTGGAGCTACTCTTAAGAACGACTTTGTTGAATTATATAACTCAAGTGATGAAGATATAGATATTACTGGCTGGGTTGTGTGGTATGCGTCTGCTACAGGACAATTCAAAGCAATAGGCTCTGAAAGCTATCAAACTGGCTATGTTTTAACAGGAACAATTAAAGCAAAAAGTTTCTTCCTAATTCAAGCTGGTGCAGGTGCAGGTGGAACAGAAGATCTTCCTACTCCTGATGATATTTCAGAATTAAATATTGGTGGATCTGCATTTAAGATTGCTTTAACAAATTCAGATACAGTTCCAACAGGACCAGACGGTGCAAACATTGTTGACTTTGTCGGTGCTGCTTCAAATGCTAGTTTATATGAAGGAAGCGGTGCTGCTCCTGCTCCAAGTAACACTAAAGCAATAGTTAGAGATAACTTAACTGATACAAATGATAATAGTGCTGACTTTGTAGTAGCTGATCCTAATCCTAGAAATTCTAGTCATAAATAAGTAATATAAATCCTGGTGGTTAATTCTACTGGGATTTTTTCTTTTCTTGACTATAAAAAAATGTAGTGATAGAATTATTTTGTAAGATTTAGAAATTTGGAGAATGGATTATGGAATATAGAAAATGGGATAAGGTGAATCTCAAGACATCGCTCCTGGGATTTGGTGCAATGAGATTAAAAACTATTAATGGTGAAATTGATGAAGACAAAGCATTTGAACTTTTCGATTATGCTTATAAGAATGGAGTAAACTATTTTGATACTGCTATGCCATATACGGATGGTAAAAATGAAACCTTTGTAGGTAAAGCTCTTAAAAGATACAAAAGAGATTCATTTTTTCTAGCAACCAAATTATCTTTTGGAATGGTAAAGAGTAGAGATGATGTTTTAAAATTAATTGATAAGCAATTAGAAACACTGCAAACGGACTATATTGATATGTATTTACTTCATGCTTTAAATAAAGAAAGAATTTCCCAAATTAAAGAATGGAATGTTTTAGAGATTGTTGAAGGATGGAAAAAAGAAGGTAAAATAAAGAATATCGGATTTTCTTTTCACGATGATTATGATACATTTGTGGAAATATTAAACATGTATGAATGGGATTTTTGCCAAATCCAATTAAACTATATGGATACCAATTTTCAACAAGGTATTAAAGGCTATTATGATTTAGAAAAAAGAGGAATCCCTGTAGTTGTAATGGAGCCAATTAAAGGAGGGAAATTAGCATCCTTTAATAGGGATATTGAAAATATCTTTAAAAATTATTCAGATAGTTCAATTGCTTCATGGGCTCTTAGGTGGGTTGGAAGTTTAAGAAATGTGAAAGTAATCTTAAGTGGGATGAATGAGATGGATCAATTAGTTGATAATCTAGATACTTTTAAAAATTTTGATATTTTATCAACTGAAGAATTAGAGAAAATTGAACAAGTAAAATATGCATTAAATAATATAATAGCAGTAGATTGTACTGATTGTAGGTACTGCCTTCCTTGCAGTGTTGGTATTAATATACCGGGTTTCTTTAAAATACTTAATGATTATAAAATGTATGAAAATGAAAATAATTCCTTATGGCAATATAATAATCTTCTGAGTAAAAGCAGTGATTATAAGGATTGTATAGATTGTGGAATATGTATGGAAAAATGTCCTCAAAAAATTGAAATACCTAAAGAGTTAGCAAGAATGGGTGAAGAATTGAAATTTCTATCTAAATAAAAAGCAAAAAGAATCTACAAATTTAGATTCTTTTTTTAAATTTATTAAAATATTATAGGAAATTGTTGCTAAATATGGTATACTATAAGTATGAATATAAAAAATAAAAAAGTAATAATAGTAGAAGGTAAGAATGATCAACACAGAGTAAAGATGCTCCTTCCTAATGTGCCTGTATTGATTACAAACGGCAGTGCAGTAAGTGATGAATTTCTAGACTTGGTGAAAAAAATTGCAAAGGATTCACAGGTTGTTCTTCTTCTTGACCCTGATTATCATGGGGAAGCTATCCGTAAAAAGATTGTAAGTGTTTGTCCAAGCGCATCTCATATATTTGTGAAGAAGGAAGATGCAATAAGCAAAAACAAGAAAAAGCTTGGTGTTGAGCATGTGTCTTTAGATAAACTCGCTATTGCTTTAAAAGATATAAAAGAAGCAAAATATAGTAAAAATATAACAATCCAAGATGTATATAATTTAGGACTTGCTGGCAATGATAATAGTAAAATTTTAAGAAAGAAATTATGTGATAAATTAGGGATTGGTTATGTTAATGCAAAGCAACTCGTTCAAAGGTTGAATTTGTTTAACTTTACACTAGATTATATTAAGGAAATTATATGATTGGAACACTAAAAAAAACAAACCAAATATTAACCAAGTATAATTTAAGAGCTAAAAAAGGGTTTGGCCAAAACTTCTTAATTGATGAAAATATATTAAAGAAAATAATTCAAGTTAGTGAATTAACTAAAGATGATGGAGTTATTGAAATTGGCCCTGGAATTGGTGCGCTAACTGAACATCTATGTTTGAATGCGAAAAAAGTATTAGCATTTGAAATTGATTCCAATATGTTAGAAGTTTTAGGGAATGAATTAAAGGATTATTCAAACTTAAAAATTATAAATCAAGATTTCTTAGAAGCAAAACTGGAAAATTTAGACTATTTTAATGATTGTAAAAGAATAAAAGTTGTTAGTAATTTACCATATTATATAACAACACCAATAATAACAAAACTTTTAGGGATTAATTTTGTTGAAGAGATGTATCTAATGGTTCAAAAGGAAGTCGGAATGAGGCTATCTGGGAAACCGAAAACAAAGGATTATAATTCTTTAAGTGTTTTTATGGCATATAAAAGTAAATGTAAAATTGAATTTACAGTTGCTAGAAATTGCTTCTTGCCTGCACCTAATGTTGATAGTGTAATTATTAGTGTGAAAAAGATAAAGAGCGATTTTACCGTAAATAACGAAGCTCATTTCTTGAAATTTATCCAAATTATCTTTGCTCAAAGAAGAAAAACAACAATTAATAATATAGCTAATGGTTATTCTTTATCTAAAGAAGAAATTAGTTTACTTTTAGAGAACTTAGGTTACTTACCAAGCGTTAGAAGTGAAGAATTAACTCTTGAAGATATCTACAAAATATATATGGAAATCTTTAAATTAACAAAATAAATCTTTACTCATAGAATAATATAGGTGAGGATTTTGGAAGTATCAAGTTTAGTTATCCATAAAGGAGATTTAAAGAAGATAATTTATGTAATAGATAAAATATTTGATGATAAAGTATATATTAGCGGCTTGAATTATCGAATAAGAAGAATTGTTAAAATAGAAGATTTAGAAGAAGCTACTCTTGAACAAATTCAAAATGAAAACAAAATTACAGAAGACTATTTTTTGAGTATTTCTAATATAAATCATAGAAATAATAAAAGTTATTTACTAGGGAGGATATTGCATATTGATGGTGATCAGAAATATTTAAATAAATGTTTGGAACTATATAAAGAGATTGGTGTATATGCAAATGGTGTAGAAATTGAAGAAAAATCTATGCCTGCTGAAGTGCAAAAATTGTTACTTTCTCTAAATCCTGATATAATCGTAATAACTGGTCATGATGTATATAACAAAAAAGGGGTAAAAGATTTAGAGAATTATACAAATACATCCTATTATATTGAAACGGTAAAAAAAGCAAGGCAAATTAAAGGCAGAAGTGATTTAGTAATTATAGCCGGTGCATGTCAATCAAATTTTGAAGCGTTAATTGCAAGTGGAGCAGATTTTGCTAGTTCTCCGAAGAGAATTAATATTCATACATTTGATCCTGCTGTCATAGCTATAAAGGTTGCTTCTACTTCTCTTTCTAAAATTGTAAATTTAAGCGAAGCTTTAAGGTATATTGATAATGGTCAAGATGCTTTTGGTGGCTTAGAAACATATGGAAAGATGCGTTTGTTTGTGTAGGGAAAGGAGATATGTATGGTTGTAGAAAGAGCATATGCGAAAATAAACTTAGGATTAGAGGTTGAAAGAAAGAGGGAAGATTCATTTCATGACCTTGCAATGGTTATGACTAATATATCTTTATCAGATGAATTATATTTTGAAGAATTGGATAAAGATGTAATTAAAATTGATTCAGAGAAAATGGCTCATATCAATTTAGAAGATAATTTGATATATAAAGCTGCAAAATTAATAAAAGATAGATACAATATTAAAAAAGGCGTAAATATAAAAGTTGTTAAAAACATTCCTGAACAAGCTGGTCTTGGTGGTGGAAGTGCAGATGCTGCTGCAACCCTTAGAGGATTAAATAAACTCTTTAAGATTGGTCTAAGTTTATATGATCTGGCAAAATTAGGGGATGAATTAGGTAGTGATGTTCCGTTTTGTGTTTATAATAAAACTGCAAAAGTAACAAGTAAAGGTGAAGTCATAGAATTTATCAGTGATGTTCCGTTTCTTAATCTAATTTTAGTTATCCCACCATTTAAATCATCTACTGCAGATGTATTTAATAGTTTTAAAGTCCACAGACGCAATAGAGGAAAAATAAAGAGTTTAATAAAAGGAATTGAATCTAAAGATATAGATGAAATAAGTAACAACTTATTTAATGATTTAGAATATTCATATTTCTTTAAAGAAATATCAAAAATAAAAGTAGAACTCCTAACTGCTGGTGCAAGAGCTGCGTTAATGACTGGTAGTGGTTCTAGTGTCTATGCGATTTGTTTAAACGAGAAAGATGCAATTAAAGTTAATAATAAGTTTCTCCAAAAAAATCGTCAAATGACTACTATGTTAGTTCAAACAAGATCTAATACAAAATATGTTTGGAGTGGACAAGCTAGAACTCAAGTAAAGTTTAAAACTCTTGATAACACAAAGACTAAGGTCTATGGTTATATCCCTTTAGTTTATCAAGGTGTGGATAATGATTATATATCTATAAAAACTCCTGTAAATTTATATAATGAAGTCTTTATAGAAAAGATTAATACAAAAATAAGTGAAGTATATTTAAACGAATATTTAGAAACGAATCTTCTTTCTACATATTTAGAAAAACTAGTAAGTAACTTAGATTATGGACTTAGGGTAAAAATAAAAGAAGGTCTACACAGGGGTTTTAATATTATAAGTAGTGAAAACTATCTTGCTTCAATTATTAAATCTTTAGAAGATTTTGAAGAAGATAGTGAAAAACTATTTTCACTATTTGGTAATAAAGTAAAAGCATATAAAGATAATAAAGTCTTCTGCTATGAATCAAGAGGCGATAGATTAGAAATTTTAAATGATGTGCCTTTTGGCTATGTTTTGATTGCTGATCTGGGAATTAAGAGTTATAAAAATCCTAGATATACAAAACAAATAGAAATAGCAAAAGAGATAAAAACACTAAAAGAAGGAATTGAAGAAAAAAGTTTTTATAAGGTTGCTGAAAACTTATATAATAGTCTTTCAAAATTTGATTCAAGAAAAATTGAAGCTGTTAGCAATTTAAAGATAAGCAAAATTAAAAATGATTGTCTTAAATTTGGTGCACAGGGATTCTTGTTAAGTGTTGATGGTAAATCGATAATCTGTCTTTCAAGATATGAGAAACATCTTAAATCTGTAAACAATATTCTTAAAAATTTTCATAATTTAAGAAAGACACTATTTACTAGTTTAAAATCTAATGTTACACATGAGTTTAGTGAAAGTAAAGTATTTGTTAATCTGGATATAGAAGAAGCGATCGAAGAAAATATTGTTTTGGATAGTGGTTTAGATTTATTTAAGAATGAAGTCGTTGAACAAGAGGATTATAGTAGATATGACTTTGATGATTTCTCTAATCCATTTAATGAGACTGAAGATATTACTGTTGATAGGGATTCTAAAACTAAATATAGAAAACCTGTTGAAAAGTCAAAAACTATATCAAGAGATATCGAAGGAATACTCCATATTCATAGTGGTGGCAGTTTATTTAAATTATACGATTTCAAGGAAATTGCTACATATTTTTTAAAATATTATAATGATAAAAAAATATTGTTTAAAATTGATGATCAAGTTGTGAGTGTAATTTTTAAAACTCAAAATCTACCACATTTATTAGGACTTCATAAAATTGATCCTGAAGATGAAAGTCTAAAAGGGAATAAGGGTTTTGAGAGATTAATTAGTGGGGCTATTACTCATAATAACTTAAAAAATAGATTAGATAATAAAATATATAATCAGATAATAAAAAGAACGCAAGGATTGGTTTTAATTTTTAATGATTTTTATCACGGAAGAGATGATGAACTTATTTGCTATGATAAGGAGATAATATCTAGAGGTGATTCGAAATTGAGTGATAAATTAAGATGTGGAATTACTAGGGGGGTTGCGAGGAATCAGTTTCATACAAGGAATGTTTTAGGAATAGGATTTGAAGAAAATAGTAATTATAATTACTTCATTACTTCATTTTTATGGGATGCACAAGCTAGTCTTGGAAAAAAAGAAGGTTACAAGGTCGAAATAGTTAAATATTAGTTTAATGTGATGATTTCAAAAATATTAGATGGGAGAGTTTTATATGAAAGTATCAGAGGTTAAAGTTTATAAGGTTGAAGGAAAAGAAAAACTAAGAGCTACAGCTACTATAACACTTAGTGATGCGTTTATGGTTCATGGGTTAAAAGTTATTGAAGGTGATAAGGGATTATTTGTTGTAATGCCAGCCGTTAAGAAAAACGGTTTATTCAAAGATATAGCACATCCTATTACTGTAGAAATGCGTAACGAAATAGTAAACGCTGTTTTAGAAGAATTTAATAAACAACCTGATGTTCTAGATAAAGATAATGATTCTAGCGTAAGTGAATTAGAGGGATAATCGAAAATGGATAATATTAGAGCCGTTGTTTTAGCAGCTGGTAAAGGTACTAGAATGAATTCGGATGAGCCAAAATGTGCACATTATATAATTGATAAAACTATGATTGCATATGTTATAGACAGTTTAAACGAAGCTAAGGTTGATGATATTATAACTGTCGTAGGATATCGTAGTGAAGTAATAGAAGAATTAGTTAAAGGAAGATCAAGATTTGTATATCAAAAAGAACAATTAGGAACTGCTCATGCTGTTTTAATGGCGGAAGAGTTATTAAAAGATAAAGATGGAATTACTTTAATAGCTATTGGTGATATGCCGTTTGTAAGTAAGACTACTTATTCAAGCTTAATTGCTGCACATATTCAAGAAAAAGCAGATCTTACTGTCCTTACAACAGATCATCCACAACCATATGGTTATGGAAGAATTGTAAGAGATGAAAACGACGAAGTTTTAGAAATTGTAGAAGAAAAAGATTGTAATAAATTGCAAAGAGCAATACAAGAAATTAATGCTTCAATTTACTTGGTAGATAACAAGAAACTGTTTGAGTCTATCAGAGAAATTCAAAGCAGTAACCATCAAAATGAATTTTATTTAACTGACATTGTAAAGATATTTAGAAAGAAAAACCACAAAATACATGCTTATAAAGCAAGTAATTATTTAGAAATTAGTGGAGTTAACGATAAAGTTCAGTTAGCTGAAATGGAAGAAGCGCTCCGTAAAAAGATATTAAAGAAACATCTTTTAAATGGAGTTACAATTCATAATCCAGCAACAGTAACTATTGGTGTTGATGTGAAAATCGCAAGTGGTGCCATAATACGGGAAAATACACTTATTGTTAGTAAATCTATTATAGAGAAAAATTGTAAACTGGGGCCGTTTACAGAAATTAAGAACTCTGTAATTGGTGAAGGGGCTGCAGTTAAGTTTTCGTATGTTAAGGATTCAATAATAGAAGCAAATTCAAAGATAGGGCCTTTCGAATATATTGATAATAACAAGCAAGTAAAACGATAGTGATTTTAAAGCGTTTACCTTAGTTAGAGGTTGATAATTAGGTGTTTGTATTGTATAATAAATTGAAACAAAAGTACTAGGAGGCTTTTAATGGCGATTATTCATGGAACGAAGGTGAAATTATTTTCACTTAATTCAAATCCCATATTAGGTCAAGAAATTGCTGATTTTATGGGTATCTCACTTGCTGAGTGTAGTATTTCAAGATTTAGTGATGGAGAGGTTAACATCAATATTGCGGAAACTGTTCGTGGTCACAATGTATTTGTTGTTCAATCGACATCAGCTCCTGTAAATGAAAACTATATGGAGTTATTAATTATGATTGATGCACTAAAACGTGCGTCTGCAAAAACTATAAATGTTATTATGCCGTATTACGGATATTCAAGACAAGATCGTAAAGCATTATCGCGTCAACCAATATCGGCTAAATTAGTGGCAGATTTATTAACTAAGGCTGGTGCAACTAGAGTTATTTCTATGGACTTGCATGCTGCTCAAATTCAAGGTTTCTTCGATATACCAATCGATAACTTTGAAGCTCTACCAATCTTAGTAAGGTATTTCAAACAACAAAAAGTAGATGATGTTGTTATTGTATCCCCAGATCATGGAGGAACTACAAGAGCTAGAAAATTTGCTTTGAACTTTAATGCACCAATTGCAATTATTGATAAACGTCGTCCAAGACCTAATGTTGCAGAAGTTATGAACATAATAGGTGATGTTGACGGCAAGAATTGTATTTTGGTTGATGACATTGTAGATACAGCAGGTACTGTATCAATTGCAGCGCATGCACTTAAAAAAGCTGGTGCTAAAGATATCTATTTAGCTGCTACTCATCCAATTTTATCAGGAGAAGCTGTTAAAAGGATTGAAGAGTCGCCAATAACAAAGTTTATTACTACGAATTCAATTCGCTTATCTGAAGATAAGCAAAGCGATAAAATAGTACAACTAAGTATTGCGAAAACAATAGGTCAAGGTATATTAAATATAATAGATGACAAACCTATAAGTGTTTTATGGGATTGTAATAATTTCGAAGATTAATATTAGTTTTAAAAGATGGGTTTTATAATCCATCTTTTTTTGTATAAAATATCCAATTAATGGAATAATAATCCAAGAGAATAATTAAGCATAAATATTGTCTAATTTTTTCAAAATTTGTTTGACATAAATCTTATCTTATAGTATAATATATAAGGCTGTGAAATTCTATTACATAGTCGTTTCTATTTTGAGAAGCAAAAAAATATAAAAAATTATTCTTAAAGTGGTTGACTTCGGCTTTTGAATGTAGTATAATATTACACGCTGCTCTAAATTAAGAGAGCAAAAAAACTAAGTAAAAATAAGGTCTTTGAAAACTAAATAGAACAGGTGGAGCGGGATAAAACTTTTTATGAGAGTTTGATCCTGGCTCAGGATGAACGCTGGCGGCATGCCTAATACATGCAAGTCGAACGAGATGG
>Ga0265293_10002726_pt1 | contig 34470 bp, 28 predicted proteins | sample Munlanlewell138R_FD_192505 | JGI IMG/M metagenome (GOLD analysis project Ga0265293, IMG submission 192505) | Leachate microbial communities from a municipal landfill in Southern Ontario, Canada - Leachate well 138R | ecosystem: Engineered > Solid waste > Landfill > Unclassified | place: Canada... | reverse complement strand
CATCTCGTGTAAAATGGTGGTGGGACATTATGGACTCCTTCGGGTGTTTGGTTAGAACTATTGTACCGAAGATCTCTGTGATGTCCTCTTTTTTTGCACCCGTTGCATTTCAACCTTGAATCCGCCCATTGATCATGAGATTGAATGATTCATAAGTATCAAGGTAGAATATAATACGATGAACTCATATAGTAATATCAATTTTTCTGTGCTCGGCGGCGGCGGAGAAGTTGGAGCAAATTGTTTTGAACTCTCCTTCAATGGTTCACGCATATTGCTGGATTGCGGCACGCATCCTAAAAAAGAAGGAAAAGAGTGCCTGCCCGCTTTCGATCTGCTACGTCAGCCGCCGGATGCCTATCTGATTACTCACGGTCATATTGATCATTGTGGGGCTATACCTGTATTGTGCAAACATTTCCCCGGCGTCAATGGATACGGAACTTTGCCGACGCGGTACATTGTGGATCGGATGCTGCACAATAGCGTTGTGGTCATGGAATTATTGGCGCGAGAACGCAATATTTACGATTACCCTCTTTTTGACCATGAAGATGTTGATTATGCCATGCGCTTCTTTGGCGCACGTATTTTTAACCAATCCTTCAGACCTATTGACAATGCCAATGTGAATGTGACTTTTTTGAATGCCGGTCATGTACTCGGCGGCGCGAGTATTTTAATTGAAATTGATTCGCACCGATTGTTTTATACGGGGGATATATCTACGACGCGCCAATTGCTCATGGGCGGGTGTGCCTTTCCCAAGGACATTTCGAAAGTCGATACGTTGATAATTGAGTCCACGCAAGGCGCTACCTGTGATGCTAAAAAACTTTCTTACGAAGAAGAAGCCGACCGTCTCGCTGATCATATGCGAAATGTTTTAGACCGTGGAGGCACGGTGCTGCTGCCCAGTTTTGCTCTTGGCCGCACCCAGGAAATGATCAATATTGTTTTGCAATTGCAGGAAATAGGCTCAATTCCTTTCACGCCTATTTACACGGTTGGTTTGGGTCGGGCTGTTTACGAGATTTACGATAAGTTCAGTGATTACCTGCACCCGGAAGCCTATTTGCGGCCTTTGTCGCGCACCCATCGGCTTGGAAATATTTGGAACAAAGATTTTGTCGAAGGTTTGCTTCATCGGCCTTCTGTAATTATCGCCACATCCGGCATGATGATGGAGAACACGCCTTCCGCCATGTTGGCGCAGGCTATGGTAAAGCATAGCCATCACGGCATATTTTTTGTTGGCTATCTGGATCCCGACACACTCGGCTATAAATTATTACACGCTTCTCCCGGCGATGCGTTTCAATTCGAGTTGGATCGCGACCCTGTAGAACTTCGATTAACAGATATCGACCAATTTCATTTCAGTGCCCATGCTTCACGTTCAGAGTTGCAAAAAGTAATTCAAGATCTATCGCCCCAACAAATTATCTATGTCCACGGTGATCCCGACGCCTTATCTTGGATGCAAGAGAACTCCGGTAGTGGTGTCCGCAGCTTTGTTCCCGATACAGGCGATACTATTTCTTTAGGAAGCTAATCATGGCCTCCGTTGCCCGTTCTTTCATCCATCAGCTTCTGTTCGTGCCTGTCCTGTTCTTTTATGGCCTGACGCGTTTCATGCCATTGTCTTGGTCACGGCGCTTAGGCGCAGCCTTTGGCACCCTCGCTTATTGGGTTGTCCCCAAGGTTAAAAAAACAGGCTTGGCAAATATCGATCTTATTTACGGCCCGCGCTTGTTGCCGGAAGAAAAAAAACAACTCTTGCACCGCTCTGTCCAAAATCTTGGAATTGTCGCTGCTGAATTCTCACACCAACCCAAATTATTCCGCGGCGATTTGAATAAACAAGTGGTCATCGAAGGACTTGAGCATATTGATCCTGACAAAGGCTGCATCATTCTGGGCGCTCATCATGGGAACTGGGAATGGATGCTCCTTGCCAGCCGTACTATGGGCAAGCCTGTCGCTGCTATTGTCCGAGAATTTAAAGATGCGCGCATGGACAGACTCGTCAGCCGTGTTCGTCAATCTTGCGATATTACGTTGATTACAAAAGATAATGCGTTGAATACAGCCTTATCTTTTCTGAGAGATGGCGGCGTGGTTGGATTGTTAGCGGATCAAAATCCGCGACAAAATGCGGTGCCCGCCAGATTTTACGGTCAAGAAACTTGGGCAACCATCGGTCCTGCTTTATTTGCGCTGTGCGCAAAAGTGCCTATTCATCCCGTTGCAATGATCAGACAGGCAAACGGAAGCTATAGGTGTACATTTTATCCCGCCTTGGAGTTGCAGCTCAGCGGTGATCTTTGGCAAGACTTGCGTGAGAACACGCAACGCTGTCAGAACGCCTTGGAAAAAATTATTCGTCCTCATTCCGACCAATGGCTGTGGCTGCATCGACGTTGGAAGCCCCGTAAAAGATTAGCGGAAGAATGGAAGCAAAAAGAGGCGAAATATGAGGCGCGCCGCCATCGAAAGACACAGCCAATTGAAAAAGAAGCGGGCACTCAGGAATAGGAGCATCTATGATTTCCATAGGATCTTGTAAACTCGGCGCACATCCCTGTTTGGCAGTCGCCATAGATGACCGAGAAAAACGCAGTCATCTGAATGATGCCACGACTGCCGGCGCCCATATGATTGAATTACGCATCGACCGATTTTCAAAGCGGTCTACCGACCACGTTCTTTCCGAGTTGAAAAAATATCGCGGCATCCCGCGCATTGCCACCGTACGCGGTCATGAAGAAGGCGGCGCATGGAACGGGACGGAAGAGGTGCGCCAATCCTTATATGAAGCGCTATTGCCTGAAACCGAGGCAATAGATATAGAACTCAATTCCACCACAATTAACGAAGCGGTTATTGCGCAAGCCGCTGCGAAAAATGTTGTCGTCATTGCTTCCTATCACGACTTTGAAAAAACACCGTCACCTTCCTATTGTGGGGCTCTCATACAGCGAGGTGTGGAATTGGGTGCCGATATTGTTAAGATCGCCGCCCAATGTGAAAGTCAAAAAGACTTGCTGAAACTGACACAGGTTTTAGTGGAACACGCGGATCAGCCACTCGTGATTATCGGTATGGGCGAAAAGGGGATACAATCACGATTTCTGTTTCCCGCATTGGGGTCGTTGATTACCTACACCTTCTTGGGGCAGGCTACCGCTCCGGGTCAATTGACCTTCGAAGAAACGATTACATTGCTTCGTTCCTTGTACCCTTAACGATGAGCACGACCGAGGGCTGCGGTCAAGACAGAATCAACGTTGTCTATAGATAAAAAAAGAACGGGAAAAATATTTCTATTTCTCCCGTTCAAAAGCGATCAGATTAGTCCCAATAATAGACGGAACGAGGCCGGCAAGATACACGTTTTGTAATGGTATAGGGGCGGCCATCCACGGTTGCGCCTGCGACGTTGACATTGCGGGTGCAGACCATTTTCCGTTTCAGTTTGGCAGGACGGCAAGCCACCGGCGCGCAGACTACCGCCGGCGCTGCAGCATCACAAGCCGCAACAGCGGGGGCCTCTTCTTCTGCCGGCGCTTCTGCATCACAAGCTGCATCTGCGTCGCAAGCTTCTGCTTCCGCCCCACAAGCCTCTTCCGCCGGCGCTTCTGCATCACAAGGAACTGCGGCGGGCACAGCTAACACTACGGGAGTTGCCGGGCGGGTGGCAAAATAGTAGGCAGGAGCCATCACTGTTGATGTGCAGACTACCGGCGCTTCAACTGCAACCGGACACGGCGGGCACTGGGCACCGGCAAAGCCGGCTACAGCCATAACACTTACCATCAAAAACATTGTTACTTTCGTCATTAGCATTTTTCCTTTCCTAAGGTCAATACTTGAGAAACCAGACGCTGATCCCAAATTTAAAGAAGTGTCCTTCTTCAGTGTCTTATTTCATCCCATTTTTCCAAATAAATCAGTGTACATGGACGATCTCCGGAGCGGAATTACCATTCAACTCCCCTCCAGAATAAATACATCGCTGCTATTTGCACCAATCCACCAACCAAGCACCACCACATAAGGGTCTTATGACCTTAACTTTCACGGGTTTGCAGCATACCGGGGCACAAACAACAGGTTTGGCGCAAACTACGGGAGCCGGCGCGCATACCGGGGCACAAACAACAGGTTTAGCACAGACTACAGGAGCCGGGGCACAAACAACAGGTTTGGCACAGACTACAGGAGCCGGGGCACAAACAACAGGTTTGGCACAGACTACAGGATCCGGGGCACAAACAACGGGTTTGGCACAGACTACGGGGGGACTGCAACAAGGAGCAGCGACAACACACTCAGCACTAGCCATTCCTGCAAGCAAAAAGATACACAACCCTACGACCGCAACATACTTTTTCATAGACACGTCCTCCTTTCCAAGGAATTGGATTTGACGGGTAGGAACTGCGCTCCACTAAGCACCCAACTTAGCTTGATGCATTCCGTGAAATCCCGTCAGTTACTTACTGAAACCGTTTAAAGTCTCTTGCTCCAAACGATATCAAGCCCAAGATAAGTATCCGATTCAAATACTGTCTACTAAACATTTTTATTTCGAAATTCATTTCAATAAAATGTATTTTTTGTTATTCCGGTTTCATTCGCAAGTTTTAGTAGTAATATCTGATAAACTGGTTATATACGAATGAGGAGTGTTTTTTCAAATATTTTCCTTTAGATTATATAAATATTTTCTACAATCATATCCAGTCTTATTTAGTTTTGATAACACTATATTGGTGTTCCTATGAATATTAAGTATATTTTACCTGTATCCAGGATCGATATGACGTGAACCCGGTACACGGCCTTTTCGCTTCCTAGCTTCCGTGGGAGAAGTAGATTAAGGTTCAAATTTGAGGGGAGGGGGAATCATGTGATCGTGTTGGAACTGTTATACAGCTTCCATTTTAAATCGGAATGGATAATGGCAAAGATGAGCAGCACTCTTTCTGCAGCTATTTCTAAAGATAATTGGCCGCAAGCGATATGATTGCTTTTAGGGTCATTGCCCTTTGAAGCAAGCAGACAATTTTTAATCTAATCACCGTGGGGAGTAGGCTCTTAAGACTCTGTGCTTTCGGTGATCGATACCGATGCTTTCATGCCGTCAATTTCAACGGAACGCTCGCCGGCGGTCGATTCATTATCATAAGCCCAGTGCGTAGCGAGCACTTCTCCCGCAATGGTCTTTTCAAAACGTTGCAGGGCTTCTTTCAAACTTCCTTCGGCGATTGAAATACGGATTCCTATGCGTGCATCGTAAGGCAGTTTGTGTTCTTTGCGTAAATCTTGGATGTACCGTATAAACTCGCGTGCCCATCCTTCTTGACGAAGCTCTTCAGTAATCGTGGTGGTTAATACAACGACCATGGATTGACCTTGAGCGGCGGCGAAACCTTCGCGTGCTTGCAGACGCACGTCCACTTCTTTTTCAGATAGTTCAATAGGAGCCCCCTCAAGCATCACTTCAATGGATCCTGTTTCCTGCAATTGCGCAAACAGCGCAGCGCCGTCACTCTTGGCGAGGATCTGGGCTATTTGTTTTACCTTGGCACCGAAACGAGGGCCCATCAATTTGAAATTTGGCTTAACTTCATAAGCCACGTAGGTTTCCGGGTTATCTGCAAATTCAAGAGATTTAATATTCAATTCCTCTAGAAGGAGGGCGGCATTAGCATTCAGAACCTCGCGCAGCACGGGATTGGCAACGATAATACGGCACAGGCCCAAAGGCTGCCGCACTTTAATATTCTCATTGCGTCTGGCGCTGAGTCCAAGGTTTACTGCCTCGCGAACGGCGGTCATGGCGTGAATAAGTGCGCTGTCCACCTGTTCAGACGTTGATTGGGGGAAGGGGGCAAGATGCACGCTTATGGGAGCCGCTTTCAGGGGCCGTACCAAATTCTTCCACGTCAGATCGGCAAAAAAGGGTGTGAAGGGAGCCATGAGCTGTGAGAATTTCAAGAGACATTCATACAACGTCCAGTAGGCATCGGCTTTGTCTTGGGTCCATTCACTTGCCCAAAAGCGTGAGCGGCTGCGGCGCACGTACCAGTTGGACAAGGCTTCCAAAAAGACTGCCAGTTCACGGGTGGCGGGATAGGATTCGTAGTTGTCCAAGGCTTGCGTACATTCCAAGCTGACACGATTCAGTTCGCTGATAATCCAACGGTCCAATTCGCCGCGTTTTTCGATAGCTTGAAATGGGGGCAAGGGGGCGGAGGATTGATCCGCAGTTGTGGCGGATGGATTACAGCCCAGTTCTTGCAAGAGCGATGCAGGAGCGCCGACAGGCGTGAAATGGTCTAGATTCGCGTAGATGACAAAGAAACTGTAGACGTTGTACCAACGGAGCATCATTTCTCGTTGCGCCTCTTCCACGTTGCGTTCTGCGAGACGGTTGGCATTGGTGGGCGGATTCTTTGCCATGAGACTCCAGCGCAGTGCATCGGCGCTGTATTTATCGAAGAGCTCTGTGGGGTCTTTGTAGTTTTTCAGGCGTTTCGATAATTTAAGTCCGTCTTCCCCATGCACCAATCCCAAACAAATGCAGTTCCTGAAGGGGCGGGGAAGAGGATCATCAAAGACCATGGTGCTGATCGCCAGCAAAGCATAAAACCAGCCGCGGGTCTGGTCAATGCCTTCGCTGATGAAGTCTGCCGGGAAATTGGCTTTTAACAAAGCCTCTGATCCCGGAACATGAGGATATCCCCACTGTGCAAAAGGCATGGCTCCCGAATCGTACCACACGTCAATAACTTCGCTGACCCGTCTCATACGCGCTTCAGGATCTTTGGGGCTGCGGTAGCTGATGGCATCGATATAAGGTTTATGTACTTTTAAATGCTCGCTCAGTTCAGGATGTTTCTTCTTGGCTTCTGCCCAAACTTCTGTTCCCTGCACATCGTCCTTCGCGAGCAATTCATCGTAGGAAGCGATACATTCTTGGTAGCCTGTTTTTTCACATACCCAAACGGGCAGCGGCGTTCCCCAATAGCGTTCTCGAGAGAGCGCCCAATCAACATTACCTTCCAGAAAGTTTCCAAAACGCCCATCTCGGATATGTTCAGGCTGCCATTTAATATGTTGGTTATTTTCAAGGAAAGCGTTTCGGAAATCAGAGGTGCGTATAAACCAGCTGCGCCGTGCATATTGAATCAAGGGATCTTGTTCTGCCCGCGGACAAAAGGGATAGGAGTGGCGCAGCTGTTCATGGCGCAGGATTAGACCGCGCTCTTTTAAAACACGAATAATGGCTTTATCAGCGTCTTTACAGAATTGTCCGGATAAAGGTGTGCCATCGTAGGGATCCACGTCGTTGACCCGCTCATCGAAGGTGCCATCCGGCTTGACGAAACAAAGGAATCCTATACCCTGTTCACGGCAGACGCGGTAGTCATCTTCACCGAAGGCAGGCGCAACATGGACAATGCCCGTACCGGTAGACAAATCTACAAAATCACCGGCGATGATAACCCAATGTTTGGAAGAGGCGTGTCCGGTAATTACATCTTCGGGCATGGCATAGTCAAAGAGCGGTTTGTATTGTAATCCGACCAGTTCCGCGCCTGAAAAATGGCGGATAATTTCGACCTCTTCGCCAAAATTATTAGCGACCAACGCCGAGGCAAGGATAAGATATTCCTCTTTGCCCTCATCGTCATTGTGCTTAATCATGACATATTCAATGTCGTCTCCGACACAGGCAGCGCAATTGCTGGACAAGGTCCAAGGCGTGGTGGTCCAGATCAAAAGGGAAACTTCTTTTCCTGCCATGTCCAACTTTTCTTTGGCTGTGTCATGCAAAGGCAACCGCACCGTAATCGCGGGATCATCGGTATCTCGATATCCTTCGCCCACTTCGCCGGCACTGAGCGCCGTGCCGCCTTGCGCCCACCACCAAACAACTTTATGTCCTTGATAGAGTAGTCCTTTATCAAAAAGTTGTTTGAGCGACCACCAAACACTTTCCACATACGATTGGACATAGGTCACATAGGCCTGGTCCATATCGACCCAAAAGCCAATGCGGTCGGTCATGTCTTCCCAGTCTTGCTGGTATCGAAACACCGATTCCAAGCATGCTCGATTGAACCGTTCTACCCCATATTCTTCGATCGCTGCTTTGCCGCCGTCAATGATGCCCAGTTCTTTGCATACTTCGATTTCCACGGGCAGCCCGTGTGTATCCCAGCCCGCTTTGCGTTCACAGAGAAAGCCGCGCATCGTTTTATAGCGTGTAAAAATATCTTTGGTTGTTCGGGTCAGGCAGTGCCCGGGATGAGGCAATCCGTTGGCTGTGGGCGGCCCTTCGTAAAAAACAAAAGGCGGCGCATCGCTTCGTTGGGCGAGGCTTTGATGGTAGATTTGTTCCTTTTTCCAAAAAGCAAGGACTTCCGCTTCTGCTGCGGCAAACGAAAAAGGACCGGATACTGCTTCAAATGCAGGCTTATTCATGATAGCGCTATTTCCTGGTTCATAAAAGACCGACAGCCCCTATACAAAAAAGGGGCTTCAGTTACACCTATATTTTATGGGGTTCTATTGGGAATGAGACATGGGGATACGCTCATTGTGTCCTATCAGCGGATAGAAATTCAACTGCATATCATTTTTTGATGCCGTAACTAGTGCCATTTGCCCGCGATGGATGCGCTGCATTTTGGACATTTCCCGTCCACGATACCGTTATACTGAACACGGAATCCGGCACGTTCCACCAGCAAGGTACCGCAGGAGGGACACCAGGTGTGTTCTTTTTCGCCGCCTCGTCCGCCTAAATTCCCGGCATATACATAATGTAATCCGGCGTCCTTGCCAATTTTCCACGCTTTATCCAGCAGTTCCGACGAGGTAGGCGGAACGTCTGTTTTTTTATAGGTCGGATAAAAGGCGGTGACGTGCCACGGCATATCGAGGGAAAGGGAAGCCAAAAAAGCGGCCATCTTTTTTAGTTCTTCTGCGCTGTCGTTGAAGCCGGGAACGACCAGCGTCACGATTTCCACCCAGAAGCCCAATTCCTGCAACCGGCTTATGGTTTCTAATACAGGTTTCAGGGAGCCGCCCACTTGTCTGTAGCCCTGTTCGGTGAAACATTTTAAATCCACCTTAAAAAGACTCATGAAGGGACGCAACACTTCCAACACCGTGGGGGTTGCATAACCGTTACTCACGAAACCGCATAATATGTCTTTATTGGCGACGCGCTCGAATATTTCGATTGCCCAATCTGCCGTAATCAAAGGTTCATTATAGGTGCTGATAAGGGATGCTGCTTTGGAGCGGATTGCCAAGGATTCGATTTCTGCGGCGGAACAGGGCTGAAATCCGGATAGGGCGTCGCTGTCGCGCAGCGTTTGACTGCTCAACCAATTTTGGCAAAAGTCGCAATGGAAATTGCAGCCTAACATGCCAAAAGATAAGGCATCACTTCCCGGCAGCACGTGATAAAAGGGTTTCTTTTCAATGGGATCGACTTGCAGCCCGGCCACGTATCCTGAAGGCACATATAACACGCCTTTACGATTGTAGCGGACGCGGCAAACGCCACGGCGGCCTTCGGAAATACGGCATTGATGGGCGCAAGCCAGACAGCGTACGCGAAGAGATTCCTCTTTTTGGTACAAGGCTTCATGACCCGGAACAGAAAAGTGATCGAGTTGTTGTTCTACTGATCCTTGATTGGAAGAAAAAGTTACCATATTAAATTACACCTATGGGACACGCTGCGAAGGAGCAAAGCGCAGGTATAAAAGCAGAGGTATCGACGTGTCCTGCTCTTATCATAAAGATTGACCGAGGGAGGGATCAATATAGGACTATGGCGCGTTCACCCATTTTGATAGGGGACTTCTCCTTTGGGTTGCTTTGCGCAAGGGTGGAAAGAGAAGAACCGGCAGTACGCTATTTCACTAAAGGCTCAATATCCATCCATTTTCGTTGATGCCAACTTGCCATCCCCAATTCTGCCAATTGAATTCCTTTTGCGCCTTCGAGCAAGTTCCAGCGGAAAGCATCACCGGCGACCACGTGTTTTAAGAAGAGCTCCCACTGCGCCTTAAAAGCATTCGTGTACTGTTCTTGCTCAAATACTTTTTTCCAGTTGTCTTGGTAATGAATTTGTTGGCCTGTATCGGGATTCCAAACATGGCACGGCGTATCCGCTGCCGCTTGAACCCGACAATGGGTCAATCCTGCCACAGCGGATCCTTTTTCTCCATCCACATGAAGGACAAGCAAATCGTCGCGATGCACCCGTGTTGCCCAAGAGAAGTTAAATTGGCAAATGATCTCATTCATCGTCTTAATGGCGGCATAAGCTGCGTCATCAACATCGACGTCGAAAGGAGTGCCCGCCTCATCAATGCGTTTTTCAATGTGGGTGGCACCCAAACAGGAAATTGCTTGTACGTCGCCAAAAATATTATCGATTACATAGCGCCAATGGCAGAGCATATCGAGCATAATGCCGCCGCCATATTGTTTTTGGTAATTCCATGAAGGCCGTTGCATAGCGTGTTCTTTGCCGTCAAAGACCCAATAGCCAAATTCTGCGCGGACACTGTAAATGCGCCCAAAGAAATTGTCATCCACCAGGTGTTTCAATTTCATAAGTCCCGGCAGCCACAACTTATCCTGTACCACGCCGTGTTTAATTCCTGCTTCTTCTGCCAGTTGATACAAGGTCAAGGCATCTTGGGTATTTGTTGCGATGGGCTTTTCACAATACACATGTTTTCCCGCGGCAATAGCCTGTTTCACCGAATCTACGCGCATTTCGGTGGTGAGCGCATCAAAATAAAGGGGATAGGCGCTGTCACCGAGTACCTCATCTAAATCGGTGGTCCAAGGCAAATCTCCATAACGTTCTGAAAGGCTGCGTAATTTTTCTGCATTTCGCCCGACAAGAATGGGTTCCGGAAGAATACGTCTGCCGTCTGACAAGCCGAGCCCGCCTTCCTTTCGAATTGCCATGATGGAGCGTTCCAGATGCTGGTTGGTTCCCATGCGGCCGGTGACGCCGTTCATAATGATGCCCAGATGAATAGTTTCCATAATCTTTACCTCCACAATGTAATGCGCCTGCATGGCGTCCATGTTTAAAGCTACTGTTTTACCAGAGATAGGCCATACCAGTAAAATGAATGGTCACGATCCATTTCTTTTTTTGCTAAATAAGCGTGTTGGAAGAGGGACATCGTGTCACCTGCCCGAATCCCTTTATAAAAGGCAGAAAAGAAAGCATTGCGCCGGAGCTGCGTCTTTTCCGGATCGATCACAAGGACGGAGGCTGCCCCGGCGTAGCGAAAAAGTTCCGGGACTAGCGTCAACAATGCCGGGTCAGGTGCCGGACTATCCTGAGCGAATGCCCAATCCAGCACAACAAGCCGTGCCGGCAACTTCATAGCAACAAGACGATACAAAGGCAAGCGGCGTTCTTCCGAACCATCTCCAAAAAGCAGTTCGCATTGCATCAAGTCCGGAGAGGATTGATACAAGGTACAGCCCAAATGCAGAATTTCATTGGATTGTATATCGCTTATAATTTTCGGCAAAACAAGCGCGTCTCCTGTCAAAGCGCGTATTGCATTGTCATCATCCTCTTCTTCGAAAAGGTCTGCGCTCATCTCTTCTCTACCTTGGACATAGCGTATCGTTGAATTTTTGTTTGTGGTGTCTGATGGCACAGGGGTCAGCGAAGAACCGACGTGGATGTCTACAGACGCATCATAGCCTTGAAAAAGGGAGGCGATGAAAGGTAGAAAACGCGAATCACCACCGACCATGATTGTTTTCGTCAATAGGTCTGAAAAGGGCGGTTCCTCTATGACGGATCGAAGACCTCGTCCCGATTCAAGGGCTCCATCATGGTCGTTTGAGACTAAAGGAGCATGTAGATTCTTTTCGTTAATATCCATCAGGTCTCCGAAGAAACTGTCAGGCGTGATACCCAACAAAACGCTGCCCCACGGATCACTAAAAAAGACTACATAGGCAGTATTATCATCCAAGGCATTTTGCATTTCTTGCAGGGTCATCGGCGCGCGGCTTTGCTTATTGGGAAGTTGAAAGTCAGGTAGTTGAATTGTTTTTTCCAGCCACCCAATCCGTTCATGACTCTCTTTTAAACGAGCTTCTATCGTGGCTGCAGCTTCCCGGTCGTCAACCAAATTCGCTTTTGCCAATTGACCTTCCAGCATAGATATCCTCGCTGTACAGGCGTATATTTCACTGCTTGCATTGGAGCGTCTTTCTTCATTCATCAGTACTTTTGCAGGCAGCTCGGCAAGATGATCCGAATAGCAGCGCTCCGTTAGCTCAAAGGCTTTTTCTTTATCGTCCAATGCCAGATAAGCGCGCAGCCTTGCAGTGGCAATCGCTTCCTGTATGAAGGTCTTCCCTTCTTCTTCGAAAAGGTGGATAGATACCTGAGACCGGGTTTGAGGAAGGACGTCAACGGCTTTTTCCACCCAGAGTAATGATTCAGAAGGATGGTCCTGTTTGGTGAGGATATAAGCCAATTCCAGATAGATTTCTGCTAGCCTTTGTTTATCAGTTAGGTATTGGGATTGTTCAAAATAAGGCAGCGCCATTTCTAGTAAAATACGTGCCCCGGCATAATCTCCTTCTTCAGCGCGGCACCGTCCTTCTCCATACACCGCCTCGGCCACAGAAAATTCGTTGATCGGTCCCTGCCACGGCACTTCTTTCAGATTACTTTCTCGTAACGTTGACACAGTCGGCTCACTGAGCGGCAGAAAGGCGCATTGCGTCTCGAGCAGCCGCCCTTGCGTATAGCGTTGGTAAACGACATCTTTTGTTTCAAGGGCAGTCTTTAAGCTGGCTTTCCAATAGTCCGCAGAACGCTGCATATTCCTTTGGAAATCGTCGCTATTGTTTTCAGCTTTCTGACGCCATGCAATAGCCAGATATTGTTTTTGGCGCATGAGTTCCGAGCTAGCTTGAAGTTCTTGCAAGAACTGTTCCGCCTCCATTAAATAATCAATGGCAGGGTCAGGATCATCCATATACAGATATTGTATGGCTAATTCTTGATATAGCCATGCCAAGCGGCCGATAGCATCTTGGTTGTCTAATCCATAGTCGGGCGCCACAGCGAGGGCACGGGCGTATTCCTCTACTTGTTGGCGCACGCGTCGATGTTCCCGGTGACGTTGAGAAAAATCAAGATGTTGATCAAAGTTGTCCCAAGACGGCGTTTGATCTTTAAGTTTCGCCGTATACTGAACATAGTCATTCAGTTCGGAACGGACATTTTCCGGCGCCAGATCGCGCGCCTGTTCAATACTCGCCAAAGCCTCTTCATAATGCCCCAAAAGGCGTTGCGCATCTGACAGCCACCACCAATGATAATAATTGCTGTCATCCTGACTCACCAGAGATTTCAAAAGTTGAAGCGCCAACTCATAAGCGCCTGTTTCTTTGGCGGCGAACCCCGCGCGACTGGTAATTTCTTTGTCATCGCGCCTTAGGGTGAGGTAGTCTTGCAGCAGCGGCAGCGCTTTCTCGTAGTCTTCCTTTTCGTAGGCGGCCATAGCACTTTCGCGTAAGGCTTGCCCTTCCATTTGATCCGTCAACACGGGGGAATTTTCTGCGTTTGTCGGAAGAGGGGCCGCGCCAAAACTGCCGGCACAGCACCATAACACTAGGCACGAAAAAAAAGCGTACTGTGCAAGAGAACGAAAGAGGCGCATAGAATGATCCTTAATGGTGAGCTCATATATCGGTCAAGCATACAGGGAAACGCAAAGGAGATCAATGAGAAAGCGACGAAATAAATGGGATAAAGAGATTCGATTAGCTAAACGGCCTAGGCAACAGCAGATTCTTCAAGAACAAAAAGTTCGCCATACCTTAGGGTGGAACAGTGGTTTTAAAATACAGGTCGGCGTTCTTTATAGTCACGAAAGCTCCAAAGTGTATGGCATTGAATTCTATCATGAACGGGTAGTGTAATGGGTGATGGGATCTTATTTTTTCAACGCCTTATGCTATCTTTTAAGGGTATCCCCTAAAAGCGATCAAATAGGAAAAGTAAACTTAAAGTCTAGCAGGCACGTGAGCGTCGATTTTGACCGCTTCTTTTTGTTCATTTCAGACGGCATTCTTTGACGCTGAATTAGCGCTGATGTTTAAAAATTCCATTCGTCGCTCATCTCCTGTAGAATAACAGAGATTTTGTGTATTTTTTTTGACCGGAAAGGAAACTATAATGACATCTAAGATTGAACGACGGCGTTTTTTGCAAGTAAGTGGACTGAGCACCGGCTTTGCAGCCATGGGCGCTGCCCTTTCTCCTGCCACCCTTTCGGCAGCGGTTGCGTCTGCCTCCGAGCAATCTGCACTTAAACTGGGCATGGTCACCTACAACATGGGCAAAGATATGTCTGTAGATGAATTGATAGCCTTATGTCAGGCTACGGGGCTGGAGGGTGTGGAATTGCGCACCACCCATGCCCATGGCGTGGAGGTGTCTCTTTCGTCGGCGCAGCGTCTGGAGGTACGTAAAAAGTTTGAAGATGCCGGTATCGTGATTGCCGGACTCGGATCTGCCTTTGAATATCACGCGAAAGATGCTGACGAAGTCGAAAAGAATGTACGCGATTCCATTGCATATGCGAAACTTGCCGCCGATGTGGGTTCACCGGGTATCAAGGTACGACCCAACGGTATCCCCAAAGGCGAGGATCCGGAAATTACCTTGGAACGCATTGGTAAGGCTTGGGGTCGTGTTGCTGCTGCCGCCGCTGATGTGGGCGTTGAGGTTCGGATGGAAGTGCATGGCCCTGAACAAACGCGCGATTTAGCAAATATTGAAAAGATGCTCGGTTACGCGAACCATGCCAATGCGCGGGTATGCTGGAATTCTAACAGCAGCGATATGGATAATACCGGCAGTATACGCGCTAATTTTGAACGCGTTAAAGATGCCATCAGTGAAGTGCATATTACTGATATCGGCGTATACCAATACCCTTGGCAGGAACTGTTCACGCTCCTTCAGGAAATCGGCTATACAGGCTTCTGTCTGGCAGAGATTTCGGAAAACCCGGAGCCCGTCCGCTTCATGCGTTACTACAAAACCCTTTTTGATTTGTATACCGGCGCGTATCGTTATCCGAATGAGGAAGCGTACAAGCTGGGCTAGGCACAACTAGGCTCCCTATAGAGCAAAATCCCTTTTTATAAAAAACCATAGGAATACAAAGCAATGAATAACCCTATTCGTGTGACCGTTTGGAATGAAGGACTTCACGAGAAAGAATTGCCGCGCTGCCGGGAGATTTATCCCGACGGTATGGGCCGCGTCATCGGCGCCTATTTGGAAAAACAGCCAAGTATCGCCTCCGTTCACTGTTCAGAATTGAGTGACCCCGACCAAGGTTTAAGCGAAGCGATTTTGGACAATACCGACGTGCTGCTCTGGTGGGGCCATAAAGCCCATGATCAAGTCAGTGAAGAGAACGCGACTCGGGTTCAAAAACGAGTACAGCAAGGGATGGGGCTCATCGTGCTGCATTCGGGCCATATGTCCAAACCTTTTATGAAGTTGATGGGAACTGCCTGCAACCTGAAATGGCGGGAATATGGAGAGCATGGGGAGAAGGAACGGCTTTGGATCGTTGATCCTGCGCACCCCATCGCAGAAGGACTTCCCGAATATATCGAATTACCCGGTACGGAAATGTATGGGGAACCTTTCGGCATTCCACGCCCCGATCAATTGGTCTTTATCAGTTGGTTTCAAGGGGGTGAAGTGTTTCGCAGCGGCTGTTGCTGGCATCGCGAAGCCGGTAAAATATTTTATTTTCGCCCGGGCCACGAAACCTTTCCCATATTCCACAACGAATTGATTTTAAAAGTCATCTACAATGGGGTGCGCTGGGCAGCGCCTGTACGTATGGAGAAGGGCTATACCCAAGGTAATGTCGCGCCCTTGGAAAAAATGCCCGATGAATAAAGCTGCAAGGGGCATGTTATCGGGAATGAGAGACTGCGTCGCGCCATAAAGCGACTTCCGGTGAAGTGCTGCTTTATGACCTATACGAAGAGAGATGGAAAGAATATCAAGGAAGACAGTATGAGAAAATACGCGAAAGTGTTGGTGTTCTTGCTGTGTGTTGCTTGTGCCTCGCAAGATGGACTGGAGCGGACTGCCGTATCGAAAGAGACAGCCCCCCCGTCGCCCGCAAAAGCCGCCGTTGACACCTCGGAGCAGGAACGGAACAGTGCCTTGGAAAAACGTGCACTGTTGCCCAAGGGAAGTCTTATCATTGATATTTCGAATGTAGTCGGTCGTCATCTACCCTCTCGTATAGACCTGTTCAGCTATGAAGATGGCATTACCGTATCGCTGGATGTGCCGCAGGGAGTGTTGATCACGGAACAGCCTGTTGGCGCGTACCGCGCTTATGTAAATGTGTTGGAAGAGAGCGTTCCTATTTTAGTGGATATCCGCGACATTACTATCAACACGTCGCAGCCTGCCGATCTCGAACTGAACCTTTTGGAAGGCTCCGGAGGCTTGCTGCCCTTACGGGGCTTTGATTCCGATGGCGACCTCGCCCTTGACCGCGTCGAACTGGCTATGGGCACAGATCCCTACAATGCGGGCAGCATTCCCGGGCGTAAAGAACGTGTCTACGATACGCGGGTCCTCGACAAATCGACGCGCTGGTATTGCGGTGAATTGCACGCCTATTCCTCTTATGGAACAGGAACGGAAGATGTCGGCTCTTTAGTTAGGCGTGCGGAAAAAGCGCAGCTTGATTTTCTGGCGATTACCGATCGCAATACCTTAGCTGCTGCCGATGACCCCGCTTATACTTCCGATAGACTGGTCTGTCTGCCTGCTATGGAGTGGGGCAATGACGCCATGGGTGTGGCGTTGGTATATGGACCGCGCACCATTCCCGATTCTCCCGCGTCGGTGATGGCCGCCCAAGCCGAGTGTATTCGTGTGCAGGCGCAAGGCGGCGCTTGGGTTGTTGCCCATCCTGCTTTCCCGGGCAAGCCGTGGCAGTGGGGACTCAGTTTTGTAAATGCTGTCCAAGTTTGGTTCCGCGGCTGGCGCGAAGTGCCGCCCATGTCCTTGCATCATCTTGGGAACGACGCTAAAGAACGGATCAATGGTGAACTGATACACTCCATCGCTGCCGCCGCCGCTGCGGTCAACTATGGTGACTTATCGGCGAATGGTCAAGCAAATCTCTTTTACGACTATGAGCAAGTGCGCGGGTTGATGGCAGGTATTACAGGCGGGAGCGGCAGCGGCAACCCCAAAATTCCTTTGGGCCAGCCCTTGACCTATATTCACGCACGGGAGTTGTCGGTGCCCGCCTTGTTGGAAGGGCTTCGTCTGGGACGCACCTATGTGTCCAGCGGTCCTCATGGCCCTAAAATCTATTTTGGAGCCGACGTGTTGAGCGATGGTAAAACCGATGTGGGTATTGGCGGCATCATCCCCCTTGATGTGGAGGTGAGCTTCGAGGTTTCTGTCAAAGATGCTTTGGGCATGAAATTGCAGGTCATCGAGAACGGCCGGCCTATACGCACGATCCCTATCAACTCAAATGATACGGGCATCCGCTTCAAAAGAATCCCAACGACCGAAGCCGCTTTTCGGGTGCGCGTCATTAAACCGGCCGACCCCAAATCAAAAGGATTCGGTCCTCTTGAAGTGATGGCAATTACCAGCCCCATTTATGCCCGGGACATTACCGGCGAATTATTGTGGCGCAATCCAAATTTCGATCCTGATAAATCATGGGTGCGCATCCAAAGCGATGACATGGTCGATATTAATATGGATATGCCCCTTGATGGTTCCGCCAGTGCGCCCTTGAGCATTCCGCAGATCTAAGTGTTAAATAAAAGAAGGTACTGCTCCGTCGTAAAATGTTGCGCAGAGCCGGATACCTCGTTTCAGCCGCGCCGGCTTCACAAGTTTCTTTCCTGTGGTGATCGATAAAAAAACTACCGCAAATACGACGATTTGCGGCAGTGAATAAAGGGTCTGAAATTAGGGGATCATGTGCGGTACGGGGCTTTGAGACTCCAACCGTTTTTGTATTCGCGGTAGGCCCACTCATTGGCGATTTTGGTCGCGTCTCCATCGCCGCCCACAAACTTCTGAGAGGCATCGTCCCATTCGAGCATGGCGCCGCCGGAAATGGGGGCTTCATCAGGAAGTTCGCCATCTTTAAAGGAAGCGCCCGAAGCGAAGCGTGCGCCTGCTACATAAGCACAAGTACCCATATGGCATAGACGTGTCGTATTGTGGAGTACATCAATGTTGGATATGGGCATTTCACGGGATTTGATGCAATCGACGAAGTTCTGCCAGTGCGGCTCATTGAGTTGACCGCCCGAGGCTTTCTTCGCTTCACATCCGCCGTTGTTGGGGAAGGGAATGACTTCATAGCCGCCGCGATCCACACGAAGCAGACCTTTGGTTCCGTAAAATACAATACCGTGATCGCTTTGTGTGCCTTCAAGAAGCTGCGGATTCCAAACTCGATTACTGAAGGTGAGCAGATAGTCTTCAAATTCCCAGGCTACTTCGAGGGTGTCGGGAGTGGTGCGATTATCTTTAATGAGATATTTGCCGCCTTGCGCGGAAATTCGCTTCGGCTGCTTTTCTTCACCCATACCCCATAGGGCGATGTCGACCAAGTGCGCGCCCCAGTCGGTAATTTTACCGCCTGAATATTCGAGGAACCAACGGAAATTATAGATCCAGCGGTTCGTATTAAAGGGGCGGTGTTCAACCCAGCCTTGGTGAAAGTCCCAATCAATGCCGTAATCAGGCGCTTCATATTTGGCAAGATCATCCTCGCCCATACCGATGCCGTCAAGGTTGGTGCTGTCATGGGACCATGTCTCGACTCGCGCCACATCGCCGATGTACTTGTCCCAGACCAACTGTACAGCTTCTTGGAAATGGGCGCCGCTGCGCTGCATATTGCCGCCTTGGAAAACGACTTTGTTCCGTTTCACTGCATCAACCATAGCAGGTCCTTCGGCGATGCTGGTCGACAGCGGCTTCTCGCAATAAATATCTTTGCCTGCATCGGCAGCATGCAAGGTGCACAGGCAGTGCCAATGGTCGGAGGTGGCGATGACTACTGCGTCAATGTCTTTATTTTCCAGGAGCTCACGAAAATCTTTGTGCCGTGAAAATTCGGGAAATTTTTGGGATACCATCTGAGCGCCCCGTTCCAGATTTCGGCCGAAAAGGTCGCACAGCGCAATGGGCTGAATATCGTCACGTTGAAGAACAAAGCCCAAATTGGCGCGGCCCATACCGCCGGTACCAATATGACCGGTCAGAATCTTTTCATTGGCGCCCAGTATTGAGGCGGGAAGAATAGATTTATAGACTGATGCATGGGCTTTTTTGGCGGCAAAACCGACTAAGGCACCGGCACCGGCTGTTCGGATAAATGACCGGCGATCTATAGGGTGTTCCTGTTTTGTTTTCCCCGTGTGTTTTTCAACTTTGGACATTACAATGATTCTCCATGGTGGTGGTTAGGGTTTCAGTACGGAAAAAGGATTCCAAAAGACATCGCGCCATGAGTCGGCGTATATGTCAGACAAGCTACTATGGTACTGAATTTGGATTTAAGAGTCAATTTCAGATAATCTGACTGATCAGGCGGGCACGAGTGTGCCTTAGGAAAAGGGAATCGCAAAAATAATTCCTTTGAAATTTGCGTTGAAATAGCGAAATAAACCGGCGAAGCGCTGCGAATATCGAAATGAGACAAGAGTGACTGAAATTAAATTAGAACAACAGATTGTTTTCGTGCGCGCATGGCTGCAAAAGGCGCAACGCCTCCATGCCGAGCCGGAAAGGATGAGCGATCGAGATTTGCCGCCGGGCAGTAAAATCGATATTACTACATTTTTGGAGAGACAATATCAGCTTGCGCTGGAAGCTCGGGAAAATATAAAGAAAGCCATTGAGGCGTGCCGTTCTTCCCAAGAAGACACCATTGCTATTGCTTCCTATAGACGTCTGAAATTGGCCGAACATATTGAGAACGGGCAAATGGGAGCAAAAGAAGCCAATAAAAAAGCGTCGGAGCTGAGCGGCGACATCGACGCGGCGACATCCAAAAAACAACAATGCGATTTTTTACTTCAACAAATCCACAGTGAAGAACCATGTACCACCCCCAACCTGCCGCTATTTCAATATCCCTTGCGTTGGCGCGCATTGGGGGAAGAACAAGCAGCTGATCCGCCGTCAGGAAAAGAAGGGTCTGAAGTAAAATCTCGACCCAAAGATTCCGGCAAAGCTTTTTGGAACCGTCTGAGCTCTTCTGACAGAATCGCCGTGGTTGCGGCCATTTTGTTGAGTCTCTGCATCGTAACGGGCGGTTTTATGTATATGTATGTATGGGGTAAGATCACGCTGGAAGTTACGGCTTTGGATCGATACAACTATAGCGTGAGATGTATCAATACCTATGGAGAGGCGATCGCATTTCAAGCGCCTTATGACGGTGCCGCGCTTCCCCGAGAAACACCAACCGTCTATGGTTTGTCCGCCACCTTGATCACAAAAAAAGGTGAGAGAAAAGCCTTGCCGAGGGCGGTTTGGTATTACAAAGATTTGTCTGCCGACCTCTACGGCTCCATTTTCGCGCCCGCAGTGGATTTTGTCGAGTTGAATCTACAGCTTACTCCTGATGAGATTCCTGATGAAGGCGGGATCTTACGGCTTACTGTGTTCAAAGCTCCGAAGCGGTCGAAGACAACAGCAAGAATAGAAATTCCTCCCCGATCAGAAGACACCCCTTCTGTTCCTGACCTGCCTCCGGCCGATGACATTGAGGATGCGGAAGATTTGGAAGCCCTCCAAAATACAGCCTTGTGATGGCAACGCGTCGGAGCGCCTTCAAATTGATGGCGGCAGCCGGAGAAATGTCCACCTGTCATAGGCGCGCGGCACACCTTTTTCCAATTCGAATATTACAGAAACAGCGCCGCTGTATGTTATGCTCTGCATGAGCAAGGTGTCCCCAAGCACCTTCCGTCTTATCCCTCCCTATGCACGATAATTGGATACCATGTTATTACACACTGAAACCGGCATAAAAACGCTTTTCGGACCGCCGCCTTTACGGGTGGCGCTCGTCGCATTTCTGTTTAGTGCAGCGGGAACTGCAGCCATGATAGCAATGCCTTTCTTTGTCTTCAATCAATTGGGCCAAGGGGTGGTCGTGTCCGGTATCTATTCAGGCACGCAGGCTTTGGGCTATACTTTGTTCGCCTTGCTCTCGGCACCTTTTGTCGGGCGTGCCAAAAATGGGCTTCGTTGGGGCGTTATGGGTGTGACGGGATTCATGATACTTATTGGTGTCATGTCCTTTTCTCAAAATATCGTGCTTTGCGGTGTATTCTATGCCGGTGCCTTTTCTATCTCCGCTTTGGCATGGCCCTCCTTTCATTCTTGGGTAGGAACGGAGCCGGATCTGCAGCTGCGCGCCCGCTCTATGGGAAGGCTCAATGTGGGCTGGAGCACAGGCGGCGCAGCCGGTCCTTTCGTAGCCGGTCCTTTATATGAATATGATTATCGCTTTGCTTTTGCATTCGCCATCCTGCTTTGTCTTTTCTCTCTCTATCTGATCTTGACCATACCCAACGAGAAAGATTATTTCCAAAACAAGATAGTTGAAACCTCCTCAGAGCCGGCGGCCTATAATCAACGGAGTGAAGTTTTTCTCTGGTGCGCTTGGTGTGCCACGTTTACAGCCCATATCTGTGTGGGCGCAACGCGCTTTATCTACCCGAAAATTCTTGAAAATATCATTGATTCCGGCTCGTTGCGTTTCTTCATGGAGCAGGAGCCGCTCTATTGGCTCAATAGCGCGGCAGCAACCCGTTTTTCTTGGCTAATGTTTATTTGCGGTTTGGGAACTGCCGTGTTGTTTCTTGTGCTCGGCCGTTCAACGTGGTGGCATCATCGTTTTTCCCTGCTCGTAATTGCCCAGTTACTGACCGGTATTTCCATGTTTGTATTGGGCTTCACTTCCAGCCTGTTACTCATGCTTGTTGCTTTTTCCATCATTGGCGCGAATCTCGGGGTAGCCTTCTTTTCCAGTGTTTACTACGGCATGGCCAATGTATCGCTCAAGCATCGCCGTTCCTCGATTAATGAGGGTGTCGTGGGAGCGGGGGGTATTGTTGGAAGTTTCGGCTTTTCCTTTGCCGGCGCTGCATTGGGGCTGAAGATGCCCTTCTTGTGGATGCCCGTGTTCATGGTCGCTGTGATTTTCTTCCAATTACAATTGATCCGACTTAAAGAGAAGAACCATAAAATAGCCTGAACCGTGGTAACCGTGATGGAAGTTTCTGCGCCGTATACCTGTAAAGAACTTGTCTTTTGATCCGCCTAGGGGGTAGGATAGAAGCCCCCATGGAACATAAAGCAATCCCAACCCACAATCAGAACAATCTATGACCGAAGAACAAAGCATAGTAGAACCAACAGTAATACAAGGTGACAGCGAAGTTGAGACCCTGTCCGTTGACGGCCAGGAAAGCAGTTTCAGCATGGAAGCACTGCGCCTGGAATTGGATCAATTTGAAGGGCCTTTCGAATTGCTGCTCTATCTGATCAAAGAGCAGGAAATCGACATTTTCGATATTCCCATTGTTCAGGTAACAGAACAATATCTGCAGTTTTTGGATTTGTTGCGTATCGAACATTTGAATATTGCCGGCGACTTCTTGGTCATGGCAGCGACCTTAATCCAAATAAAATCCAGAATGATTTTGCCTATTGAAGCCGATCTCGAAGATAACGAGGATGATTTGGAGGAAGAGGATCCTCGCCTGGAACTGGTTGGAAAGCTTCTCGAATATCGTAAGTTCCGCGATCTCGCAAAATTGTTGGGGAATTACGAAGAAAAGCAGAGCGATATATTTACCAGACGCGTCAAAATTGCTTTCGAAGCCCTCGACGATGAAGAAGAAATCATTGACGTGAGTTTATACGATTTGATGAAATCGGTACGGGGCATGATTCGCTTTCTCATGGGACAGGCGCTCCATGAAATACAATTGGAAGGCGCATCTGTCGACGAAAAAATTACGCTCATCGAAGATTTATTGGAAAAACAAGAGAGTGTGACCTGGACCGAGCTTTGTCGACTGGGCAACACACGGATTGAGCATCTCTGTTCGCTCCTTGCCATACTGGAATTGTGCCGCATGCATCGGCTCCGCATCCATCAATATGATAGCTTCGGAGAAATACGTCTTTTCCTGCGTTCACCGGAAAATGAGCTCTCCCAACAGGAAGATTCCCATGCGCTTTCTCCGCTTCCTTCATAAATCGGAGCCCTTGTGGAAAAAAGCGGAGAAGCAGGCGGCACGGTACCTGCAACGTAAAGGCTACACCCTATTGCACCGCAATATGCGGCTGGGCCGCTACGAGGTGGACATCATTGTCCGTAAAGATGATGTTGTCGCTTTTGTTGAAGTCCGTTCTCGGGCAGCCGATTCCGTCACGACCCCTGAAGAGACCATCCAATACACGAAACGATCCCACCTCCGCGCTGCTATGCGCTATTATTTGGCGCAACACGAAGAGCCCGGAATCTATTATCGTTTTGACGTCATGGGTGTGGTTATCCTGCCCGATGGAAAAATGGAGCTCACCCATACGGAATCCGCTTTTACCTTGGATGAATGACAGGCGCAAAAACGAATGAAGGGGCGCGGAGAGCTATTGAATTTTGTGGGTGAAGCGGCGCTCAGACGAAAGCGAAGTGCTTACGATTTTTAGCCTTCGTCTCTTTCAGATATAATGAGCCTCACAATCAAATCCACCCTTACCCTAGAATACTAAGGAGAATGCGCCATGACTACCCAAGAACAATTCAGCTATGACGTCGAAGCGCCGCGAAATGGCGAAACCCTTTATTCTGTGGCGGAACCCACGGGCGAAGATATTGACGGATTTTATCAGCGCGCCCGAGAAGCGGCAGCACGCTTGCGCGCCATGAGCATACGGCAGCGGTTAAATGAATTAAAAAAAGTTCAACGCTACATCCTAAAGCATCGTGATGCCATTGCACAACAGATCTGCAATGAAACGGGCAAAACACTCAATGACGCTATGTTCACAGAGATCTTCCCCGCCTTGGATATAATTTCCTATTATGATAAGCACGCGGAAAAGATGCTTGCCGATAAAAAAACCTCTGTGCCTCTGATTCTTTTTGGGAAAAAGCCCCGCATCGTCTATGAGCCCATGGGCGTCGTATTGATTATTTCTCCGTGGAATTATCCCTTCAATCTGTCTATCCTTCCGTGGATCTGCGCCTTTGTTGCAGGGAATGCCGTTATTTTAAAACCTTCGAAAGAGACGCCCCTCAAAGGCTTGTTGGAGTCTATGATAGCCGAGAGCGGATTCATGGAAAATGCGCTGCAAATCTCCTATTCAAGCCGACGCACGGCGGACATGCTTATTGACGCGAAACCCGACAAAATTCATTTTACGGGCAGCGTCTCGGCCGGCAAAAAAATTATGGAGAAAGCGGCGCAGCTGCTCATCCCTGTGGAACTGGAATTGGGCGGCAAGGATGCCATGGTCGTTTTTGAAGATGTCAACATGGAACGGGTTATCAACGGCGCCCTCTGGGGAGCCTTTGGTAACTGTGGCCAGACCTGCACTTCCGTGGAACGCTTGTTTGTCCAAGAGTCCATTTATGAGCGCTTCCTTACGTTGTTCAAGGAAAAGACCGAGAAGCTGCTTACACCCGAGCGCGCGGCAGAAGGCGACGATGAATTAAATCTGGCTATGTGCTATATGACCACCAAATTTCAAATCGAAGATATAGAAAAGCAATTGGAAGCGTCTACAGCCATGGGCGCGCGTATTATCACCGGTGGTCAACGGATGCCGGGAACCCAAGGTTTTCAACCCACCATTATTGTGGATGTCACCTCGGATATGCCCATACAAAAAGAAGAGAGTTTCGGACCCATTGTTACCGTGACGCCCTTTAAAGATGAGGAAGAAGCCTTGCGCCTTGCCAACGATTCCGTCTATGGACTTTCTTCCAGTGTATGGTCCGGCGATTTAAAACGAGCTTGGCGTGTTGCGAGAGGCTTAGAAGCGGGCAGCGTCTCCATCAACAACGTGTTGGCGACCCTTGCCAATGCCGCCTTGCCTTTTGGCGGTGTTAAAGACAGCGGATTCGGCCGGTATAAAGGTGAAATCGGATTGCACGCCTTTAGTAATATTAAATCGATCCAGGCCGATCCCAACAGCAGCCGCTTGGAAGGTTATTGGTATCCTTGGTCGCGCAAGAAATTCGAATTGTTCTCTGCCATTATGGACGCGAACTTCAGCGGTACCCTAACAGGGCTTTTTAAAACGCTCTATTACGGGTTGAAGCTGGAACTCTTATCTCGAAAAGAACGCCTCTAAGCCGGACGAGTCCACTCATTCATGATGACTTGTCGTTGTCGTACAGTCATAATGGAAGAGCAGTCTCGGTTCTCCTTAAGCAAAAGGGGAGACCCGTCGATTGCAGATCCTGTGACTAATCCCTAATGAGGATCTAAACCCTATTAAAGCGAAATGGAGTGCTTTCTATGCTCTCGTTTATATTGGTGTTGAGTTTTTCTACGGTATCATCGCTGAGCGGCTCGGATCTTTTTCTTAAAGCAGATCAAGCCCAACGGAGCGGCAATTATGAAACGGCTTCCCGCCTTTTTATGGAATGTTCCCAAAGTTCTGAAACGCTCGCCCCTTATGCTTTATCCCGCGCCGGTGAGGCGGCTGCGAAACAAGGCAAGGCACAGGAGGCAGCCGCTCTTTTCGGGCGTGTATTAAAAGAGTATCCCCAAGGGCCGTGGGTACGCTTGACCTATATGCGGCTCGGTCGCTTACATCAAAGCCTCAAAGATACTGAGAAAAGTTTCGTTTGTTTTCAACAGGTATTCAACGGAATTGAACCGCTTCCCTGGTTTTTAAACGGACTTCGCAAAACCTACGCAGAGACTGCCTTGGAACTGCCCCTGCACGTACAAGAAGGTTACGATTGGTTCCGTCATGTGGCTTCCACCACGATTTATACGGCTGAACGTACGGTGGCGGCACGGATGCTGATCAAGGCTCCCCGTCAGGAAGATCGGCTATGGGGGATTTATGGGCTTGTGCGCAGCGGTGAGCTGCAGGAGGGGCGCCGTGCACTTGAGGCGGAATCCTTAACGATGAAGGATAGTGATGGACGCACGGTCTCTTTGCAGAGCCTGGACGCGCAACTCATGGACGGGCAAAGAAATTTGTTGGAGTGGGCCGCTTCTTTAAAAGATAAGGCGCATCACAACAGGGATAATTTGGGGTTGCGCCTGTGGTTTATGCTGAGCCTTCGTGAACAGGCGAAAGCCGAACGTTTCGGCGCCGCCGAGGTACTGGCAGACCTATTGACCCATTTCTTTCCTGAAGGCAGAGATGCCGGCGATGGGTGGTGGCTATTGTCGGAACGTTATGAGAAACGAGCGGACTATTCGGCTGCGGATCGTATGTATCACGCTCTCGCCCGGCGATGCATTGATCATGTCCGTGCGCCTCGTTCTCTCTTTAATCTGGGGAATCGTGCACGCTTAAACAAAGAATATTCAACAGCGCTGGCTCTCTTCGCACAATTAAATGATGCCTTTCCCGGCGGCCAATTTGCCGCGGAAAGTTTGTATTGTTGTGCACAAATCGAAAAAGAACGGCGTGATGCCGCGGGCGAACTTCGTTATTTGAAGTTGGCTGCAGCCGTGGGTCCCGGTCATTATTTCGCCCATCGCGCTTATTATTTGCTGGGCGGAAAAGACAAATCTGTCGTCCTGCCGGATCGGAGATTACGGGTCGCCGGGACGGAAGATTTTATCGCTGCTCTGCCTTACGAAGAAGAGAAAGGCGTTGCCCTATCCTTTCTGATACAAGAAAATCCTATTTATGAACGTATCGTATTTTTTGGTATTCACGGGTTGGAAGAAGGGGAATGGGAATGTCTCGATTGCCTGCATACCATTCCTGATTCATTGAAAAAGGCGTGGTATCCTGTTCTCGCCGAGGCGGGGTTTGGGCATACTACGCTGCAGCATGCCGTCTCGGAACAATGGGGAATGGAAGGGGGAATCCCCTCACCGGAACGTCGGCGCCTTGAATACCCCTTGGCTTATTGGAATACCGTAAAGAAGACTGCTGACGACAACAAGGTTGATCCCTATCTCGTTCTTGCCATTGCCCGCCAAGAGAGCACCTTTCGCAGCGGTATTGTATCCAGCGCCGGCGCGACAGGCGTTTTGCAAATGATGCCTGCAACGGCGCGGTGGCTCGGAGACGTGGACGCGCGTATTACGGCGGGTCATGTAGCGAATTTAAAATCGCCTTTAAATTCCATTGCCCTTGGCACCGTGTATATACAGCGTATGCTGTCGCGATCCCAAGACAATGCCGTTTATGCCCTTGCCAGCTATAACGCCGGTCCGGGCAATTGTGACAAATGGAGAAAACAATTCCCGAATGTGTCCCTTGAATCCTTCATGGAAAAAATTCCTTTTTCAGAAACCAATGACTATGTGAAAAGAGTACTTGGCAACTACGGTGCTTATCATTCGCTGTATCCCGCGCCTAAGGCTGTGACTCCCGCTATTGCGCATACCCCATAAAAGCCTAAGCTGAAGACTGTTTGAAGCGCCGGTGTATAATACAAGGAAAAGGCTTTTTCTCGTCGTATTAAAAACAACGGAGCATCTATGAGATGAAAAAGATATTCTTTTTAATAGCCCTTACTGTCTGGATTGTCGGATATGGCGCCTTATTACCCGGTTGTTTTCAGACAGAGGAGGCACAGCCCAAAGCGCTTTTAAAGGCTTTGTCGAAGATCACTATAAGCGGGTGTGAAATTCGCAGGGTTGAAGGGGAAGGGGAGGCTGTGGAAGAAGAAGAACCAGATAAAGAAGGAGAGCGTGAAGAAGGAGAGCTTGCGGAAGGAGAGGCTGAAGAAGGGGAGCGTTTGCCTGATATACCCGAAGGTATGATTGCCCTTACTCCCGGTTCTTTTCTCATGGGCCGTGCCTATACAGATACGGGCGAGAACAGCGAGATCCCTGTCCATGAAGTTGTGCTTTCCCCTTACTACTTGGGTAAACATGAAGTGACCAACGGACAGTTTGCCGAGGTTCTCAACTTTGCGCTCAGCAAAGGCTATATTGAAGGGGTCAATGGCCGCGTTTACGACGGTAAGGCGCTCTACTTCAACAAGCATTATCTCGGCGATAGCTACGGGGGCAATTCATTCACGCCCATAGTCTACGAGGGCAAGCAATTTTCAGTACAGGAACGGCAGGGCTATGGAGGAAGTTTGTATGCTATGGAGGATCATCCTGTTGTTATGGTTTCTTGGTACGGTGCTGTTGCCTACTGCAACTGGCGCAGTGAGATGGAAGGGCTGCAGCCTTGTTACAATCTGAGAGACTGGAGCCGAAAATCGCCCTTGCCTGACGGGTACCGCCTGCCTACGGAAGCAGAATGGGAATGCGCTGCAGCGTGGGATGGTACTGTCCAGTGGCGCTATGGCTGTTCGAGCGATTCTCTGTCTCCGGTGCAGGCCAATTTTATGCTGGATGATTATGCGAATCCTCTGGGCTTGTACAATCAACCTTTTACCGCGCCTGTGGGCTGGTATGACGGCGTTCATTTAGCACTGGCGGGCCGTTCCGATATTAAAACAGAAGCGGCGGTAAGCCCTTCAGGTGCTTTTGATATGGCGGGCAATGTGTCGGAGTGGTGCCATGATTGGTATGCTTACGACTATTACGCACAAAGTCCGAAAAAGGATCCCGGCGGCCCTCAACAAGGGGCGGATCGTGTATTCCGCGGCGGCTCTTGGGCGAATCTGCCGGCGAATTGCCGCGCCGCCGTGCGTTTTCGCGGGGAGCCGGAATATGCGGAATATCATTTAGGCTTCCGTGTAGCGCGCAGCACAAAATGATTGTATTGCCCTGTCGTGGAAAGCCCTGAAGTGAAGCCCGGGGTCAGGGTGCAACAAAAGGAAGAACAGCACGATGACAGATGCAGTAAACCGCAGAAAGTTTATCGGAGCCACAGGCACGGCACTGAGTGTGGGACTTGGGATCGGCGCGACGGGGGATGCGGCAGCCCTAAAAAGCGGCTACCCTTCATTTCCCGCTGCAGGAGCCGTCTATGAGGATATCGCCGCATTGGTGGCGCAGACACCTTTCATTGACACCCACGAGCATCTCCCACCGGAGGCAGAGAGGATTAACCATAAAGACCAAGACCGTCACCCTGCCCCTGATTTTGGAATGCTTTTTAGTCACTACACCGATTCAGACCTGCAGGTATCCGGCATGGCGCATGAAGATTTCAAGCAACTGATCGGGCGAAGCCTAACACCTAAAGAAAAGTGGAAACTGGTGGCTCCTTGGTACGACCGATGCCGCCACACAGGGTATCAACGTTGTGTGCGTGAAAGTATACGCGCTCTTTACGACGAAGACGATATTTCCGAAAGTAATTGCGAGAAAATCAGCGAACAATTAAGCAAGGATATTCGCCCGGGATTCTATCGGCATATTCTCCGCCATGTTGCACACATTGAACATGCACACGTTAACGGACTGGAAAGTTCTGTATTTAGAGAATCGGAATCGGCTGATGACCTGATCAGTTTCGACCTCTGGACCGTTAGCATTTCATCAGGTTTAAAGTTGCGGACACTGCGCCGATATGCTGAAGGGGATCTTGTCACACTCGATCAGGCACATAAAACCATTGACCGTATTTTTGAGAAGTTTGGACCCAAAGCTATTGCCGTTAAAAATCAAAGTGCCTATGGCCGCCGCCTTGATTATGCCGCTGTCAGCGATGAAGACGCCGCCCCTTTGTTCCAACGATTGGCTCAAGACGAATCCTTGAACGGCACCGAGATGAAAGCCCTTCAAGATAACCTGTTTAGGCATGTCTTACACTGTGCAACCGCGTTTAACTTGCCTGTAAAACTGCACACCGGTTATTTCGCAGGTCATAATGTCATGGATCTTGCCCGAGTGCGGGAAAACTTGTGTGACATTGCCCGGCTCGCACAGGACTTCCCCAATACGATTTTTGTGCTTATGCATATTGCGTATCCGTATCAACATGAATTGATTGCCTTTTGCAAGCACTATGCCAATATATACGCGGATATGTGTTGGAGTTGGATCATTGATCCCGCGTCAGCATCCCGATTCTTAGGTGAATTTATGATGGCTGCTCCGGCGTGCAAACTCTTCACCTTCGGAGGCGATTATATTCCCGTGGAACTTGTGGCGGGCATGCGCGCATGGCAAGGCAGGGGATCTCCAGGGTAATTGCGCGACTCGTGGAGGAGAGATGGTTAGACGAATCGGATGTGCCGGCGCTGGTAGAACGGATCATGCGCGGGAACGCAAAAGAGGTCTTCGATCACGAACGGGTCTTGCGCGCCTACGCATAAACAGTGAAACAATGTCTTTGGAACCCTATGTGCAGCGGGTCAAATCGTCAAGCGTCCCTGAAATCGTGCCGAGAGGAGCATTCATGAAACGCAGAAAGGCTTGTAATAAGGAAGCAAAAAATGGGGCGTGACACACAAGAATTCAAGGCAAAACCGTATCAACAAATCAAGAGGCCTCGGCACGCAACGGGCGTGACAAGAAAAACAAACCACACACTATCAGGATTTCTAGTCTATATATGTACACCCGTTGAAAATCCTGTTTCTAGTCAAAGACAACACGGCCCTTATGAATCTCCCGAAATTTTGGAGTAATTCCATTTAAGAAATATTTGTATCGAATACTTATATTCAGGCTCGTCCACAAAATGGTGTACTCATCGGTGCATTCAAGATCCATTACAATTTCCCAATAGTTGTTGAGTCTGTGCCCCTATCCCGTGATCAAATCCAGTTTCCTTGTCCGAAGGGCAGACGCGAAACTCTCAGTATGCATGAACCAGTTTACGGGAAGCACACTAGGATGTCTTCTTTTTTTGGGATCGGTTACATTTCAACCTTGAATCCGCCACGGCGTCTATGCTGTTGCAACACTACCCCTTTATTTGATACACTAGCGCCAATATCGGGGCTGTAGCTCAGTTGGGAGAGCGCCGCGTTCGCAATGCGGAGGTCAGGGGTTCGATCCCCCTCAGCTCCACCATCTCCAGTCATTGAAACAGTGGATTGCACCCACTGTTTTTTTCTTTTTTATCCGGATAGTTTTCTATAGACCGTAGGTATCGGGGGCGCTATTTCTTTTGAACACTAATTTGTGGCTGGAGCTGTGCGTATGGTATCCGGTTAAACGAAAAGCGTCAAAGAAAGAAAATTCGGGGAAGCAAAGAATCCTTCCCCGAATCTGAAAACCGGTGCATCATCAAATCTCGATATATTCTTCGCGTGTAACGGGAAATTCAAAGATCTGTTCATACTGATCTGCATGCAAGGTATGAATCGGTACGATTTGTTTGGGCTGCAGTTTCTTGGTCATATTCTCGAGTGCCGGAATATCTGCATGACCACTGGTGTGAAGCGATACAACTTTTATGCCCAGCTCTTCCACAGTCTCCAGAAAACTGCGTGTGTTCTCCCCCCTACGATATCCTTCCCAGAGCGAGTAAATGAGCGTGCTGCCTTCAAGTCCCTCGATTGTGCGTAATTCGGTCTCCATGCCGGGACGAACAAAAAGCATGATTTTATCAAGGATGGAGGGCATCTCAGGTTTTCTTAATTCTCGGGAGTAGTAGCGTAAAGGGATGTCACCGTGGTTTATGTTGTGGAGTCGTTGGGTTAGCTTGTGAGGATACCAGACACGTACATCATCGAAACCGACTTTCCCGGGATAGGGCAAGTTCTCTCCACCGCGGCAGTTACCCATCTCGGCGAGGACGTGAGCGGTGTAAACATCGGGTACAAAGAGACGCTTACTCTGTCTGGCGGCCATAAAGAAGGAAAAAGCGCGGCTGATATTCTGACCGGATTGATAGATCAGAATTGCCTTCTTCGAGTCTTTACAGAGTTTTGCTGCCTCCTTTGAAAGTGCTGCTTCCGTTTGGTTCTGTTCATCTTTACGGCCCAACAAAGTGCCTTCCATAATCAATGCGTCTACACCCGGGCGAACCTCACGGTAAAGAATTTTCATGGCTTTCTTGAGATAGCCGTGTTCGCGAAAGTCGCCGGAGTAAAATACCCGTTTGCCATTTGCTTCAAATTCGAAAGCGAAGGCGCTGAAACTACTGTGGTCAACGAGATGCGGTTTGATCGTAAATGCGCCGATTGGAAACCGGCATGGCCACGAGAAATTGAGTGTATTTCTCAAGGTATAAATGTTTCGGCCGAAGGTGGACGTAACGTCGATGAGCTTATGGGTGCCCTCGCTTAGGTATACGGGAATGTCCGGATGCACATGATTGAGAAAGCCGTAATGATCTATATGGGCATGAGAAATGAGCACAGCGTCAACGGATGGCTGCTGCCATGCATAGAGTCCTTCACACTGTGGGAGCACCCCTTTATCGACGAGATCTTTGCCGCTAAGTCCATCCCAATGCCGCATATCAAATGTAGATCCACCCGGTCTGATCAAAGGCATACCTATTTCAAGAATGATGCGCGTATTTCCTGAACGTAACTCAATACAGCTGCCGCCGATTTCGTCGCTGCCCCGATGGATGATAACCTTTATCAGTTCTTCCTCCTCATTTATTTAATGAAATAATATTTTGGAAACATTGTACACGACCTTCTAATTCAGGATGATTTTTCAAAAGCGTTTTTATGTGTTTTTTCCCGATGCTGCTATAAAGCCCAACAAGAATATGTCCCTCCACTTCTGTATCATCGATAGTGATATGGGCGGGCATCTCCTTATCCCAATTTTCGCCGCCGATTAATCCCAGCCGATGTTTTTGTTCATAATTCTTTTCGTAACAAGCCTTGAATGCGCCCATATTGTTTTTTATCAGCGTTATATATCGGGCGAGTTGGTCGGCAACTTTTTCCGAAAGTTCAGGATTTTTTCCTAATTTAATTTCCAGCACAACCATTCGATAAGTATTTTTAGAGATCCAACGCAAACCTAATAGATCCAGTTCTCTTGTGATTCCGTGGTCTAAGAATGGGGTAAGGCGCACACTCCTGGATGTTCCAGCGTTCTTCCTGGAAAACAATTCCGGCGCATGAAAGAGCAACTGCTTTTTCCATTCCGAAACCTGATTCGGGTGCACCTGATATTCCGAAGCCAGTTCGGTCAAAGTCTTGACCCCTTTGACCGCCTCAAGTGCTAGCTTGGCCTTGAACTTATCCGTGAATTGTCTGCGTTTCTTGCCCATCTGCATCCTTTCTTTTTGACCATTTAAAGCATACAGATTCCACTTAAGACAGTGGTACTAATTTCGGGGTAAACCGCACAGTAACTGTTTTGATGAGAAATTTAAAGTCCGATTTAAAAGCCGTCAGATCATCTTCAGTAAGATACCGTTCTATTTTTCTCGCTGTTGTTGTCATTGCTCTTCACCTTCCTTGCATGTTTGTGTAGCATAATTGTCGGAGATATCAAGTTCCCGTGTCAAGCCCCCGTTTGTTGATCCGCAGGTTCAAACTCGAACTGTTTTATTTATTACCGTAATACATAAGGAAACGATTATCCCATATTTAATGGTGAACATCGTTATTTAGAATCAATAGGGCTTGCAGGTATTTATTATTTCTCGTGCTTTCCGTGAGGGCTTTTAATACATGAACCTGTAGAAGTTGAACCACAGTAGATACATTTATTTCCACCGTGACCATGTTGATGTTTACTGTGAGGACTCTTAGAACAAGAGCCATAAGAACTTGAGCCACAAAACACACAATGTTTTTCATCACCAATGTGTTGATGTCTACCATGAGGACTCCTATGACAAGAGCCATAAGAACTTGATCCACAAAACACACATTTATCTGCCATGATCGACCTCCCTTTGTTTTAACCCTGCTTTGTTTCAACCAGTAACAGATAGTGGGGTTCTGAAACTTTGTGAATATTAATAATTAATCGTATAAGAAACACAGGTTCAAACTCAAATGGCAACCTTTTCTTGAAAAAAGACTTCGGCAGGAGTTTTGTAATGAAGTGTTTTCCTAGGTCTATTATTTAAATCTTGAACAGCCCTTTGTAACTGCTCTTCAGAAATTCTATCAAAACGAGTCTTTTGGGGAAAGTATTGTCTTCGGAGTCTGACAACGATATTGAGACAGTTCCTATAACTATTTAGGGAGCAATCTGTGCTCCGGTTTAACTTTTTTACGCCCTTCGGGCGTGAGTTTTTAAGGCATGGGGGTCTATCAATCCGATATG